>SL_4KL_010_BRINEDRAFT_10002582_pt1 | contig 10239 bp, 10 predicted proteins | sample SodLak_010_BRINE_2_FD_10664 | JGI IMG/M metagenome (IMG submission 10664) | reverse complement strand
TAGCAGCCTGATTCATATTCTCAGAGCACGTCTTAGAGAGTATGACCAGTCAAGGAGACAAATTAGCGGGAGTTGACCCAGAGCAGTTGCGCCAGCAACTGAGTCGGGAAACAAATCCGAAAGCAATCAAACGGCTCACCGCTGCGTTGCTGTACACCGAAGACATGTCTCCGTACAAAATCGAGCGAGTCCTTGGATTTCCTGCCCAGACGGTCTACGACTGGCTTGATCTAGCCGCCGAGCGCGATCTTAGTACTCAAGGGAAGTTATGGGGATGGTGTGAGAAGAAATTCTCATGAGCGAAGATCGGCGAAAGGAAATCATCCGACATCTCAGCGACGAGGATCTTGATCGGCTACTTTTGGAGGCGGACGATCCGGATCGTCCGCCGTCTCTCGTTTGTGAAAAATCTCTATGCAGGGGATACACTCGAAGAAGCAGCCACCCGTGTGGGTAAATCTGAATCCACGGGTAGCCGGTGGGCTCGGCGGTGGAACGAAGGTGGACTTGGACAGCTCACGCCGAACTTCGGGGACGGCCGTCCCCCGAAGCTCGGCGAATATGAACAAGAGCAACTTGTTGAGATGCTCCGCGAGGATCAACCATGGCAACCACAGGAAATTCAGCATCTCATCGACGAGGAATTTGACATTGAATACCACCCAGTCTATCTGAGCGAGTTCCTCAAAGATCTCGGTCTCTCGTACGCAATTCCACGGACAAAGCGACCATCTCGACCAGAAAACGCCGAAGGGATTCTCGGCGAGCGCGTTGATGACGCGCTCGCCGAGGACATGGACGAACCCCACAACAAACGTGAGGATGATGCCGATGAGGGCTGGGTTGTTGACGACGATATCTGTACGGACGGTGGTACCGTCGTCGGATTTTTCGATGCATCGCATCCACAGCCGTACGACAATTCACGCCGGATGTGGTACGTAGATGATCCACATCATGAACGACCGCTGGTTCAGATCTTCGAGCCAGCGGTCGGCTTCTACGCACTCAACGGTGAAAGCGTGGTTAGCTTTCCGGAGGATCAAACGAAAGAACGAATCTGTGAGTGTTTAGAACGATCCGCGAGCAGAATCCCGCGTCGCGGATTCTTCTCGTCTTGGATAACCACTTCGCACACACATGTGAATACACGCGCAGACGTGCCCATCAACTTGGTATCGACTTCGTGTTTCTCCCTGTTGACTCGCTTGATCTCAACCCAATTGAGCAAGTTTGGAAGAGTCTCAAGTGGGAATTTTCACCACTGATCGTCGAGAGCGGGAACGAGTTCCGCGCTCTCGTCTCCGATCTCTTCGAGAAACTCACTTCACGACTCAGTTTTGCTAAATCGTGGATCGATGAATTTCTCGGCTCTCGATTGCAGTTCTTCTCTTAGGTACTACAGGGTCGAGGATCGTCATTACCATCTCCTTGAGAAGGTCGTTAGCAATCCGCTCCAGCCACTTTCGGTTGAGAGTATGGAGCCAGTGCATGACAGTGTCGTCGCAGGGAGGGTTGTCGTTGTCTTTGCAGGTTTCCCAGACAGAAGTCTGGTCAACTGCTGCAAGAATGATGACAGCCCAGATCTCGCCGGGATCAAGGGACGAGCCCCCAATTCCCGGCAGCGGGATCTGTCGAATAACATCTTCCACAGACTACCGCGTACGGTTGTTTAGCTTCGTCTTCGCGTCGTTGCTGTACAATCTATGGCGGTTGACGGACTATTTATTGAAGGTTGGTATTAATCAAATTTATTTTATATTTTCAACTATTCCCCACCACCATTATTTCTTGACGGATCTTACGTCAAACAAAAGTTTTAATATTGTTAGTTAACTAATGTTGGTTGTAATGTCAAACCAATCGCTAATGATTGAATTGGTAGCGGAGGAATCAGGGACACAATCAAAGAAGTCGGAACATAACAAGGTACCTAAGGCATCTGCATCCGAATATTGGAGATAGCCAGCTATATATTAGAGGATTTTAATAAATGATTGGATTAGTCGGGAGAGAATCATCTAAACAAATTAGTCATATAACAAAACACCTTAATAATGATGACTGGATATTAATAGATAATTTTAATTATCCAGAGAAAGAAAATTTAGAAATAGACGACGACTACAATATATTGATTAACGGTCTTGATTCATCTTCAATAAAATCCTATTTTATTGAGAATTATTATACAGACATTCATGAAGAGATAGATTTGACTGGACCTTCCTCGATAGATGGTAGATCAATTATTGCCTCGGCTGAGAAAGAATCATTTTTAAAAAGTATGATAATGATTGAGGAAAATCGTGGCAAATATATAATCAATTCTCCAAAAGTAGATACTCTTCATCAGCGAAAAGTATTTCAACTTCATAAATTAGCTGAAGCAGGGATACCCGTTCCAGATACTGCGTTCACGAATTGTGTAAATACCTTTTCAAAATTCTCGGATGAAGTAATATTAAAATCTCTTGCTGGTATTGGCCAAGCTGGTAAAATTTCAACAAATGAATTAGTCGATAATAATGATCTCCTTGATAATTCTCCGATTACGATACAAGAATACATATCGGGAGCAGACATACGTGTATATGTGTTAGAAGGTGAAATTTTAGGTAGTTTTGAAGTTAAAAGTCCGGAAAAAGTAGATTATCGTGGCGCAGAAACAGGTTATAAAAAAGTTGATCTTCCCTTGGGAATAAAAAACCATTGTGTTAAAGCAAATGAAATACTAGACATGAAATACTCTGCAATCGACCTCAGGTTAGATTCTGAAAATTATTACTTACTGGAGTGTAATCCTGCAGGATATTTTGCAGGAATTGAAGAATATTATGGCGAATATTTTGTTTCAAAACCTATCGCAGAGATATTACAAAAGAATTGATTGAATTTATATACATATGTAGTTTAAATTCCTCAATACACAATAACAGTATATTTGGCTATCTCAACAGATCAATACATTTTCAATATTTTAACACATTATAACGACCATGTCTCGTAAAGGTTCTACTTAAACAATTCACCATGATTTTATTGTAATTTTTAAGTTTTTGTCAGGAGTCATCGTTATCCCCTGTGAAACACCAATATTTCGATCATTATTGGTGAATTCTATTCGATAACGATTAACAATATATTTAATTATTATACTCATTATACTCATCGCAAATTCTTTTCCAAGACACGTACGTTTACCTAACCCAAAGGGATAATAACTACCCTGTGACTTCAAGTCAAAATTTTCAGGTTCAAATCGATCAGGACAGAATTTTGTTGGATTCTCCCATATATTTGGATCACGATGTGTGAACCGAGGATTAAATATTATTTTTGAACCTTGTGGAAAATAATAATTACTAATCCAATGATCATCATTTACTATTCTGGGTGCTAAAGCCACCGGAGGATAGAGTCGAAGAGCCTCTTTTATAATATACGTTAGGGAAGAATGAGATACATATTGGTAATTTTTTCTCGAAGCATTATGTGAGGTGGACAACGATTTATGAAGTGTCTGATAAATCTCCTGATTCTGATTTAAAAGAATAATAACCCACGACAGTGTCGTTGCTGTTGACTCAAGAGCCGCAAAAATTATAGTTTTTACATCATCTATTATCTGACGATTCTCTATTTGTTTAGTTTGTGTATTAATTAATTGGCCGAGAACATCATTATACTTTGTTGTGTTTTCGTTCCGAGATCTAACTAGATTTTGCAAGTTATCCTCCAGTTTTCTTTTATTTTTTTTAATATCTGGATTATCTTTGTGGGAGCGTTTTATTAACCTCTTCCAGAATGAGGGTGAATTGGAAGCGAAATTTGACTGAAGATTCGTTATACAATCTAAAAGATCTTCTTTGATATCTGGAAAGTCGGTGCTAAACAGAAGTCGACCTAATATATTGAATACTAAACGTTGAAATTCTTGCTGAAGGTAATAAGGAGCTTTTGTTGATTCCCAATAAGATACGATATTCTCTGTTTCTTCATAAACGATGTGAAAAAAGGTTTGTATATTATCTTTATTAAATATTGGAGACACGCGCTTATTGTTTTTTTCCCAGACTTCACCCTCATTTGTAACTAAACTGTAGCCAAACACCTCAGATAGAGTCTCACGACTGCTTTTTGATTTAGAGTAGTTACTTTGATTTTTTAATAGAATATTACTCACAAACTTAGGACGACTCACAATAATAACATTTCCATCGGATGGTAACCATACTCGGAATATCCCATTATACTTGCGACAAAGCCTCTCAAATTTCGAGATAGGTATATTACCATGTGACAGAACTTCGTAAATCAAACGCATATTATCAGCCGGAGATATTTTAGGAGGCTTCATTATTTTTAATATAATAGTGAAGTAAGTTATTCACTTATTCTTCAAAATATTATTTATTACCATTATATATTTACTTAATGATAATTTTAGACTTGGTTTTATTGGATGGCTATCAATATAACGATCTTCATTTTCTGGATCCGTTTCGGGATTCATATTAATATTTCTGCATATCCAAACTATAATATTGTCGGTTTTTATAAATTTTCTTATATTATAGATTCACAGTCTATAGGTTAATTTCGAACTAATGTTACGTCCACAAATAAAAATTATTGATGGCTTTACTGGTACTCTTCGCCAACAAACGCCTTCAGATCGTCATCGACCTCTGGCTCATCACTACTTTCGGGAGAGTCAGGTATATCGTTCTCATCAGAACCATCAAGGCCCATCTGTTCGAAGAGCGCTTCGGCATCTTCGTCATCCTGATGGCTCGAGTGGTCAGTATCGGCCCCGTCAAGTTCGCCTTCGACCCAGTCGTTGAGCATCTGCTCTTCGTCATCACTGATGACGTTGCCGTCGTTTTTCGCGCGGATGCCGGTGCTGATGATCTCACCTTCTTCGGCTTCGAATGAGTGATCATCGATGTCGAACTGGTCGAACTCGTTGCCGATGAACTCCTGGACGTCGGCGACATCCACCTCCGAGCCGATGTCGTTCTGGATTTTGTACTGCCGCCAGGCCGTCAGTACGTTGAGCTTTTGCTCGAACTTCTGGAGGTGAGCGTCGATCCGCTCTTCGAGAGCGATCACCCGCTTGAAGTGGGTCTTGGCGATCGCTTTGTACGCCTTCCCCTCGTGGGGGCCGAGCTGCTGGGCCTTGGTCCAGTTTTTGCGAACCTCTTTGACGCATTTGCTTATTGCCTCGCCGAGTTNGCGCATCTTGTGGCGGTGGTTGGCGAGTGACTGTTCGAACTGATCGACACTGTAGTGGCTGTGGAACACAGCCTTCTCGAACCGACGACGGGCTGCTTCGGCCTGCTCTTCNTCCTCGACGAACGGCAGGAAGACGCTTTTGAGCTTCGAGCCGAGNTTCTTGATCGGATCCGGAACGCCGTCACGCATTCCAACCATTGTTAGTCCTCCCCGAGACCGCCGGGAATGTCCAGCGTCTCGCTCGAGTGGCCCTCACCGAGTGGCTGTGGCTGGTCGGCTCCCGAGTCGGCATCTTGGCCGGTGTCGGGCTTGAACAACGTGACGACGATCATAATCGCCAGAACGGCACCGGCCAGACTGGCGATCACGACTTCCTGGAGTTCGGCCCCCGTGAGGCCTGGGTTCCAGAGGATGTCACCGATGTAGACCTGAGCGGCGAGGATAGCCGTCCCCAGGCCGATACCCCCGACGAAGCCGAGTGTCCAGTTGATCTCGAGGAGCTTGTAACCGATCAACACCCCGACGCCAGCCACAATAAATTGGCCGACGAAGAGTCCTGCGAGCAGTTCGTGTGGTAGTGCGGTCATCTTGGAGTGTGCCTCCAATCTACACGACGAACCGCCGTGTATAGGGTGCTATTGAGGGTCGAATGCAATTGCCTGTTGCTGGTGAAACCACAGTTAGATTCCTGAAAAGCGAATCAAGTGTGGTTGCATCCACATATAAATACACGAGCGGCTGGATGAGCTGTCCGACAAGTGGCTCCCACCACGAATCGTGTTCGAGCTTGATAAGCTGTCGACAAAAACCCATCCGATTGCTTCTCTGGTCGTTTTTATTTCTTTTCTCGTTTTTAGACTGCTCGTCTGCGTGCTGTGGTGGGGTAGTATACCGAGTGATCTTTGTAGGTTTGTGTGGTTTGATAACATATTGGAGGCCAGTTGCGCACATCGAGCAATGAGCTGTACCCCACTCTCTGCTGTCGAGCTCCCCGATGATCCGGAGCTAAAGCGTCTGGTCGGAAATATTGCTGAGCAACTGCCGGCCTCGAATACGCGGGCTCCAAATGAACTGTTAGAGCTACGGGACAGCTGTACCAATCTGTCTGCGGTTATCGCCTTCCATCCGTCCGTTGGCCGCTATGTTTGCCCGCATCTCGTGGCGATCCTCGAACACGAACTTCAGCACTCTCACCACAGTGCAGTCACTGACATGTTACTGGGCGGCATGTCACGGGAAATCGAACGTGTCATAGTCGACATTCTGTCTGATGTCTGTGGGCCAGCACTTGTTCGAGCATATCAGGAGTCGGATCAAAAAATAGCCTCCCTCGTCCAAGTGCTTGGGCAAGTGATTACGACTGGCAGAACAACACAAGCCGTCGTATCAAGCATTGAAGCGTTGGCTGAGTTGACGAAAGCTGTGCCCGAACGCATCGCTGCGGAGCTTCCTGTTGCAAGGGTCGTTCCAGCGATCTGTGAACACATTTTTCAGTTTCACTACACGAACCAGTACCGTACTGGGATGCGATTGTTGGCCGTGCTGTCTGTGTTCACTGATTCGATGCCTAAGGGAGATGTCCTTGCAGAGCCGTGTTGGCATGCCGAAGAAACTGGGGACGGGTTCTGTCGTGCGTATACGGCGGTTGTGCGTGTAACGCTCGGCCTCTCACCAGACCATACAGACGCCCTCCAAGTGGACACTGTTGACGAGCTAGTCTTGAAACTGGGGGAGAAACTCAAAACCGCGGCCGACCACCAACGTGAACCCGCAGCGAAAATTCTCGGTGAGGTGTGTGCGATCTGTTCTCACTGTGTCGATGTCCCACAACCACTTCTTGACGAGGTGTATACCAGTGGTGGCTGGGATCGAGAGGCATTACTCCAAGCAGTAGGCATCTTCGTTGGGTACCGACCACAGACGGCTGACGACCTTTCCGCACTGTTTGAGGATCGGATACACGACGCAACTGGACCTGATCGATGGTATGCTGCTCGTATCTTCGGCGAACTGGTAACCGTAACCGTAACTCGGCGCGAACTCTGTGATCAGTCTTCGTTGCTTATCGAGCGAGTCCGCGAAGCGTCCGGACGGGAACGGGGGCTGCCTGCTCGTGCTCTTGGCTTGAGCGTTTGTTATTGCGATGGTGTAGCAGACGTGGATCTGTTCAGAATCGCAAAAAGAATCACGAGCACCACTGGGCAAACTCGCCGGCTTGCCGCGAGAGCGCTAGGTGAAATCTGTGCTGTCGAACCATCCTGGATACCCCATCTCCCACAGCCTCTCGTCAACGCTGTCAAAGAATCCACGGATTGGAACCATTGGATGGCGGCACAGGTCCTCGGAGAGGTTGCCGCAATGCGACTTGACACCGGTGGGCCTGATTTTTCATTCCTTATTAACGAGGTGATCGCAACGACTGGGCGGGACCGACGGTTGGCAGCCCAGGCGCTCGGTGAGGCTGGTCTTCAGCACCCAGAAACACGGACGGAGATTCCTGCACAACTCCGCGAGGAAGTAACAACTGCAACCGGACCTGATCGGTGGTTGGCTGCTCGTGTGTGTGGTGAAATTCTTGTCGCACGCCACCGGTCCGAACAACAGCTGCTCGACTCCCTTCGAACGGAGTTCCAGGCCGCCACGGACAGAGACAGAAAACTGGCAGCCGAAGCACTTGGATTGGTTGTGGCCAGTGTCTCAGTGCCCACAATCACGGTACCCGAAACACTCCTCGAAGCAGTGACACAGTCGACGAACCGTGACCGGCGACTGGCAGCCGAAGCACTGGGTCGCATTGTCGGAACCGACACCGAAGCCGAGACATACACCGAGTTAGCGCGCGCGGTACAGAGCCGAGAAGGGTTGAACCGATGGAACACCGCTCGGCTCCTAGGAGAGGTGTCGGCAGCACTCTCGTCGGAAGAAAACATACCTGTACCCGAGGCCGTCGCTCGAATCCACAGGACGCGCGGTGATGGTCGGAACTGGGCTGCACGCGTCGTCGGTGAGGCCATTGCAGTCGACCGAACAACGACCGGTGAACTCGTTTCCGCCCTCAAAGACCGGGTGTTGAACACTGCTGGGCTTGATCAACGATTGGCGAGCCAGACGCTCGGCGAGCTGCTCAGTGTGCAAGAGTCCGAACGCGAAGAGCTCCCGACAGGCCTGCTCTCCGATGTTCAAACTGGGACTGGAAGCGAACGCTGGTATGCTGCTTGGGCCGTGGGGTTGATCGTCGCATACGGGTCGGTCCACTCCGCAATAACAACTGTCGTGACTGCAATGTACGACGAGACACTAGAGGTGGATACGCTCTCACCGTTGCTCGGGATCCTCTCGGCGGCCAGTGATCTTACTCTCGAACAATTTTTCGAGGCCGTCTCCGACTCCCAGCACACAACGACCGACGGCAAGCGCTGTATTCGCGCGTTTTTTGAATTGGGCGACACTGCAGGCTACCATGCGCTGACTGCCATCGCCACGCTCGTCAGCCGTTCGGAATCTACCGATGCATCGAGTCGCATACGCGGTGAGATACAGACAGTGCTCACTGATCAGGACGCAATCGAGACGAGGAGTAGGCTCGAAGCGATTGATGTTCTTTCCCGTACTGATTCCTCCATATAGTTTCGAGACATCCGGTTTCTCTGGACCTAGACCTCCAGATCCAGTAGCCACTCAGAGGCATCTTTATTAGAATCATCCGTCCAGTGGGATGCTCCAGCAGAATACTCGTGTGGGTGGGACCCAACTATGGCTGAGCCTGCCTTTACGTGCCGGATTCAACCGTAACATCAGCGATTCTGAGGGGCTGTCCGAGTATCGAATAGATATGGCGATCCAAGAATCAGCCACGAAGGACGGTGAAGCGTCGAATAGTTCAGCGACGGAACCCAAAGAGGCTCCTGATGAAGAGAACTCCGCTGGTTGGCCGTCGGAACTGTTCTGTGAATGTGGGTCCTTGCGTGAGCCCCTAGATGCGTCCACAAAGGTTTGTCCGAATGGGTGTACAACGGTTTCGAACGAGGACCTGACAGTGGGTGAATTGGTTTTCGAGAGACCTCAACAAGAGCGACGTGATCTGAGAATCGTCAACGGCGACGAGATCCAGAAGGGCCCTGAGTACAGTCGGACGAAGTGGTGTGACAGCTGTGCGGCAGAACGAGATGTTCGCGCCTGGGTCGTCCAGATGCGGGCTGCCGACGAACCACCCACAAACAAATACGAGTGTCAACAGTGTGGAAACCGGTGGAACGAACACGGATAACCGAGCCAACGGCACTCAAGTCGGTTCTAGGTCTCATCTGGGGAATCGTTGACCATCACACCGTCGTGTGATAGGAACTCACTACTGTCGACTTTTTATTTAAAAAGCTCACGTTGGTCGTCACAGAGACGGGTGTGAGATCCGGTGTAGAATTAAAACCCGATGAAACCGTTATTCACAGTATCCTCAGGGGGATGTGCAGCCTTCCCATTGATATGCTCTGGTGGATTCGAACGCAAGAACAGGTAAGGACACAACACGATGAGTAGTACAGACGACCAAACCTCATCGTTACTCAGCCGTCATGCAGTACAGCTGTTTGGTGACGCGAACACACAGATGGCTGCCTACTGTGACCCGAGTCTCTCACTGATTATCGTCCCACCATCGATCACTCCCAACGGGGAAAGCGAGCGACTGGGAACACTCCAGTATCCCGTGACAGTTGCCGGCCATTATACACAAACGCCACTCCCACACGCTATTAGAAGGCACACCCGACGAGCAGAGCAGGCACTGTATTCGATCCACTCTATAGACATCTCGGAGATTGCCAGCCAGCTTGTGAGGACCGAAACGAAACGTCGCTACCTGTTCGACGCTTTCGAAGACGTTTTTCGGACTGTCATTCAATGGGAGCTTCAGCAGCTTTTTTCCGACGACGAGTTCGTTGAGTGGTATGCGTCAACCTATGCTGTAGACAATCCGGACGCCCAGGCTAAAACGATACAACA
>SL_4KL_010_BRINEDRAFT_10002581_pt1 | contig 10242 bp, 10 predicted proteins | sample SodLak_010_BRINE_2_FD_10664 | JGI IMG/M metagenome (IMG submission 10664) | reverse complement strand
TGGTTGCTTCTCTTTTTCTTCTCCTGGAAACTTGGATATTTCTCTGTCTATTTCTCTCATGTACTGGTCTAGTTCGTCTGCTGTTTCTATACCAAATATCGACATACAATAGTCACCTTAAAGTGACAACATTATATATGTTTTGGTAACCAACATTTAAATCAGACACAAAGAAGCTCCAAAAACACGTTAAAAAGCCAATATTCGACATTCTCTCACAATAAAATCGAACTTGATAGAGAAAATTATAGAATCAATCTTTTTATCGAGGTTGTTGTCTAGGTCTTGTCAAAATTTACAATTTTCGTTTTAAGATAGAATGAACTAAAGTTTCATTGGTGAAATTGGATGAATATAGACACTATAGAAGACCTCTTCCAATATAAATTAAAATTGATATACCATATAGAGACTCATTTATCAGATAAACTGACAGAAATGGCGGATAAAACCTCTCACGAAGAATTAAGCGAAGAATTCGAAAGTCATCAAGGCGAAACGGCTAATCAGATCAAAAGATTGGAAAACATATTCGAAAAAATGGAAATAGAACCTGAAGAAATAGAAGGTAACACAATGCACGGCATATTCGAGGAAAATAAGGAATTTGAAAATTACACGGACAATCAAGATATTCTGGACATGTACTACAAATCAGGTGCAATAAAAATTGAATATATAGAAATGAGTTCCTATCAAAGTCTCATTAAACTTGCAAATCTTATGGGTCTTAATGACGAAATTATTGAAGAACTTCAAGACAATCATAATGAAGAACAAGAAGCACTTGATTCACTTCAAAAAATAGAGATTGAGGTGTAGTAATCCCTTATTTCCTTTATTTCAGTCCTGTTATCTTTATCTCGTAATCTCAGAATCCAACATTCTTTGGGAAGAAACTTTTTTAAATGCTCGTGAACAATGAATTAATATGTTTCAGACTCACACACTCCTAAGTCTTGTATCGAAGCATTGGAACAACTTTAGGAATAGTGTGAGCTACACATATTTCTCAAATATGTTTATCCTGTATCAAATTACAGGATAAAAAAGTAGGTTGGTAAAACCTGACCTGGTCCTCAACTCAGGGGATCTCGGGTTACAAGGAACCAACCGAAAAACGCAAACCATTTCAGACAAAAATTGGATAGCGACAAAAAAACTGTAAAACCTCTCAACCACAAGTTGAGAAGGAGGACGAACACCCGTACAATAAACAAGATAAAATAAATTAAAACAACCTATACGCTGCCAGAAAACCTCCCAACCAAAAACGAGCACGTTAAATAACAAAAAACGAACGCAAAAATTAGAAAATATGAACAGGCCAGAAGTGGTGGTCTGTCAACTTCTAACTTCTTCTTTTTTATATTCTATAAATGTCTGTAATTACTCTAAAATTCTAATCAGAAATATCGGTACCGATATAAAAACTAGTAACACTAAAGAATTAACATAGTGAAAGGAACACTCCGACTACTAGTATTAAAATACCTTATTGAAGAAAAAGAACTATCCGGAACAGAAATAACGGACAAGCTGAAAAAAGGAACAGGTTGGGAGCCCTCACCAGGAACACTTTATCCTTTACTTGACAAATTAGAAAATCAAGGGTTTGTAAATTCAGAAAAACAAGGCAGACGAAGAAACCTCCAAATAACTCAAAAGGGAGAACAACGATTCGAAGAATTTCAGAAAGACCAAGAGAAATACTGGGGCGAACTCATTCAAACTTTCAAAAATTACAAAGAAATGTTCGATCAAGACGAACTAGAAGACTTTATCGCTGTTCTAGAACAAGCCAAGGAAGGAAATTACGAAACACCTTACCCTATTATGATAAGTTACCGAATTATAGACAAGCTCCATAAATATGACCGCCAAACAACTGAAAAGCAAGAAAAGATAAACCAAATACTAGAAAGAACACTTCATGAAATAGAGGAAGAACTACAATGACACAGATTCATTTAAAGGAAGTTATCAAAGAATATCAAATGGGAGAAAACTTAGTAAGAGCCCTAGATGGCGTAGATCTAGAAATAAAGAAAGGAGACTTCGCAGCAATAATGGGTCCTAGCGGATCAGGAAAATCAACTTTAATGAATATGGTGGGAGCTCTAGACAAACCAACAAAAGGAAGTGTAAATTTTGATGGAGATGACATATCAACACTTACAGAAAACCAATTAGCTGTATTAAGAGGAGATAAAGTAGGATTTATCTTCCAAGAATTTAATCTTATACCAACAATGAAGGCTCAAGAAAATGTTGCACTCCCTATGCTATTACGTAACAAAAGCAAGAAAGAACGACAAGAAAGAGCCACAAATCTTCTGGAAGAAGTAGGTTTAGGAGACAGAATAGACCACTATCCAAGCGAACTGTCTGGAGGACAAAGGCAAAGAGTATCAATAGCAAGAGCATTAGCTAATGATCCTAAAGTAATACTGGCAGACGAGCCAACAGGCAACTTAGATAGTGAAACAGGAGAAAACGTGCTGAAACTAATGCAGAAACTAAATCAAGATGAGGGAAAAACAATAATTATGGTAACGCACGATAAAAACGATGCCAGCTATGCAGATTATATAATAAACATTAAAGACGGTCAAATAGAAAACTAAACACGTTTTATGAATACTATGAAATACAAGACAATTTTAATCGCAACAATGCTCCTAATAACAGGAGCAACATTCGCAGTAGCACAAGAAGATCCTGAAGACTTTGAAGAACCAGAAGATGGACCAGCAATACAACTAGAAAAACAATTTGCTGAACCAGAACCACTTCAGATAGGAAACTATGCTAACGTTTTCATGAAGGCACACAACATAGGAGATGAAGAAGCAGAAAACGTTACAATAAGTCTAGAAGACAAATTCCCATTTGAAACAAAACAAGATAGAGACAACGAATGGAGATTCAGAGAAATAGATGATGGAGAGAGCGTAAGCTTTAGAGCAACGGTAAGAGTAGACTCAACAGCAGTACAAGAAGATGATGCTGAACTCAAATTCTGGAGCAGTATAGACAGTGATTCAAGGAGAACACATTACATCGAAAATATAAGTTTGAGAGTAGACGATACTTCACTGATAATTGACTCAATAGACTTCCCTGACAGAGTAGTAGCCGGATCAACAAATGAACTAACAGTTTCATTAGAAAACATGGTAAACAACGACTTCAGAAACATTGATGTGAATCTTGAATTAGATGATCCTGAACTGGAAATGGCACCAGTAGAATCTTCTAGAGAAAGAATTTCTCATATGTCAGCTAACGCAAATGAAGAAGTAAATTTTGACCTTAATGTAGATGAAGACGCAGACAATGGCGTATACAAACTGCCAATAAGACTAACTTACGAAACAGAAACAGGTCAGCAAGTTGAAACACAACAAACCACAGGAATAGTGGTAGGCGGATCACCTGAAATAAGAACAGGTATTGAAAACACCGAAATTTTGACTGGTGGAACCAGAGACTCAATCACATTTAACGTAATCAACAGAGGTCCAGGAGAATCAAGATATACAGAAATAGGGATTTTGGAAAATGAAACTGATAACGTCCGAGTCCTATCAGAAAGAACAGAATATCTAGGGACAATGATTTCTGATGATTATCAGACGGCAGAATTCGACTTTCACGTCAGTGAAGAACAAGAAGAAGATCTCGAAATTCCAATAGAAGTTACATACGTAAATGAAGATGGAGAAATGACTACGGAAGTCCAAAACGTGACGAATAGAATTTACTCAGATGAAGAAATGGATCTCTATGGATTAGGGAACGAGGAAACTGGATTAATTATTCTAATAGTCTTAGGAGTAGTTGCAGTAGCTGGAGGAGTTCTTTATTACAGAAGAAGCAATAGAGAAGAATGAAGAAGACTATTAGACTTGTTCATTTATTTTTCCCTCCTTTATTAAGGTGTTTAAGCAATGATGAATCAAAAACTAGCTAAACTAGCTTTACAAAATGTTTCGAATAGAGGTAAGAGATCATGGCTGACCGTAATAGGTGTTTTTATAGGTATTGCAGCAGTAGTGTCTTTAGTAAGTTTGGGACAAGGCTTAGAACAAAGTATTGCAGCAGAATTTGAGACGCTAGGTACAGATACTTTATTTATTATAGGAGGAGATGATCTTTTCCAAGGATTTTTCTCATCTGAACTTGAGGATAGAGATTTAGAAGTCGTTGAACGAGCTAGAGGGGTTACAGAGGCTGGAGGGCTTTATTATGTTGTATCGTCAGAAGTTCAATATCAAGATCAAACAGCCGATTTACCAATATTAGGAATTCCAACTGACGAAACCCAAGAGCTAGTAATGGATGCCAATGCACTAGAAATAGATTCGGGGAGAAACCTTCAATCAGCAGACACAAGTAATGCTTTAGTCGGAGCTAATTTCGGAGACCAGTTTGACAGAGACGTTGATATAAGAAGCCAAATTACTCTTGCTGACCAACAATTTAGAGTAATTGGGATACTAGAGCCTACAGGAGATCCAGAATATGATAGAGGAGTTTTCATAGAATTAGATAGGACTAGAGATTTGTTTGATGCAGATGATCAATTAACTATAATAAATGCTCGTGTGGATGATGGTTTGGATCCAGAAGAGGTTGCCCCAAGAGTAGAAGAAGAGATGAGAAGAGACAGAGGTTTAGCCCCCGGAGATGAAAACTTTCAAGTACTAACAGCAGGTCAAGCCTTAGAAGCCTTTTCAAGCATATTAGGAACAGTACAAGCAGTAGTAATAGGTTTAGCATCAATATCATTAATTGTTGGTGCTGTAGGAATACTGAATACGATGTACATGTCAGTAACCGAAAGAACTAAAGAAATTGGTACCATGAAAGCAATAGGTGCAACAAACAACCAAATAAGGAACTTATTCTTACTAGAGTCCGGAATAATAGGATTAGTAGGAGGAGTAATAGGGATAATACTTGGATTCATAATTAGCGAACTTACAGGTATAGGGATCAGGCAGTTTGCTGAAATACCTTTCTCAACAGCGTATTCACCCACATTAATAATAGGTACTCTAATCTTCTCTTTTTTCATAGGAGCAATTGCAGGTTATTTACCAGCTAAAAAAGCATACAAACTACAACCTGTGGAGGCATTGCGAAATGCTTGAAGAAAAGAGGTGTGGTAAATAATGCTTTATTTTGAATTACTAAGGCTTGCAGTCAGAAACTCAAAGAGAAGAGGTAAAAGAACGTGGTTAACTATGATTGGAGTCATCATCGGGGTTGCGGCAATAATATCATTAATAGCTTTAGGCCAAGGACTAGAACAAGCAATAGTGCAAGAGTTTGAAGATTTAGGAGCAAATTATGTTTTTGTATCTCCTGATGGTGGTGATCTTACAGATGATGATGTATCTGTTGTTGAAAGAGCTCCAGGTGTTGATAGGGCAGTAGGATCTTATAATACAGAAGGTGAAGTCGAATACATGGGTGATAGTCAATTTATAAGTCTATATGGTGTTCGTGGCGGTGAATTTAATCTTTACAAGCAATCTCAGGGTTTATCAATACAAGAAGGGCGTGAACTTAGATCTACAGATCAAAATAATATGGTAGTAGGTCCAGATCTAAAATCTGATATTTTTGATAGAGAGACAAGTATACGTTCTCAATTGACTATTGAGTCTAATAATTTTCAAATAGCTGGCTACCTAGATGACTCTGGAGAACCAGGATTTCAAGAGTCAATTATAATGGATTTGGAGAGATTAAGAGAAATATTTGATCTTGATGACGAGTTAACAGGTATATCAGCGTCATTAAATCCCGGTTTTGAATCTGATGAAGTTCAAGAACAAATAGAAGAGGAAATGAGAAGAGATAGAAATCAACTTGAGGGGGATGAAGATTTTAACACATTCACGCCTGACGATATATTAGATGTTCTTCAAGGAATACTAGGGGTAGTTCAAGGAATAGTAGTGGGAATAGCGTCTATTGCAATCTTTGTAGGAGGCATAGGCATCATGAACACAACCTATATGAGTGTAAGCGAAAGAACTAAAGAAATTGGCACTATGAAAGCGATAGGAGGAAAGAAAAGACATATATCAGCTCTTTTTGTATTCGAATCAGGCATAATAGGTATGATTGGAAGTCTTATAGGCCTAATAATAGGTTTGATCATAAGCAATGTCGCTATATATGCCATAGATACCTACACCGCCTTTGCAGCAGTACAAATATTTAGTGTAAACCTCGCGATTGGTGCTGTAATATTTGGATTTGTTTTAGGAGTAATATCAGGCATCTTACCTGCTAGAAAGGCCGCAAACATGAAACCTGTAGAGGCACTAAGACATGAATGAAAAAACACCTTTTGATGAAAACACAGTCAACCTAAAATAGTGTAAAAATTAACTATAACGGAGAGCAAAAAGAACTTTTTCTATAAAAACAATGGATAGGAGAAATTTCTTATTCTATCCTGCAAATACGTCGTTCTTTGCTCTTAGATGCTTATAACCGCATTTCCTGCAAACAGTGCTTTCAGGGTTAGTTGTCTTGTTTCTTGCATTACATCTTCTGCAGATGTAAACGTTCTTGAATACTCTTTCTTCCGCTTCTTCAAATTTCTGTGCCATAAACAGTTTTTACCTCGGTTTACAAATAACTCTATAATCCTTTAATTTTAAGTATTCAAACATTTTATTAGCCACGTGACAGAAACAGAATCAACATTAATGAACCTGAATTACTACCTTGCTGAGAAGGTAAGAGAACTAGCCGAAATATCTACATTAATAGATTATGTTATGGTTGTTCTGGCAGAGTACGGAGCTTACTTACTGCCGATTACATTGATAATCCTTTTTCTTTTGAGAGGTAAACATAGAAAAGATAGTTTATTTGTGTTTTTCACCACCATATTAGCAATAGAAATTTCATACATCGTTTCTGAACTTTATTATCATCCTAGACCTTTTGAAATGTATGACACTCTTCTTTCAAGAGTACCACAAAATACCTTTCCAAGTCAACATGCGTCAACATTATTCCCATTTGCTTTTGCACTTTTATACCGGAATAAGAAGACTTTAGGCATATTTTTCCTAGCTTGGGCATCAATAAATGCTTTTGCAAGAATATATGTAGGGTTTCATTTTCCCTTAGATATCGTAGCAGGTATAATAATAGGTATTCTATCTGTAGGAATTTTAAAACAACTAGAAGTATATATGGATAATTTTTCTGAATGGACTGAAAAAAAACAAAATTTACTGCAAGATAAGTTAAGTTCCAAAGCTAGACAACTCTCTTCATCTATTTAATGATCAAAAGCCATTATTACAAAGGAACAGATATATTATAACGCAACTTTTTTAAAGCTGCTACTCTAAGCTGTTAGAGTTGGGTCCACAAGAGCCCCAACAACTCAAAAAAACCAAAATTAAATCAAAATCGCGTCAAAAACAACAACGAAACTAAAAGGAAAATGTCATCATCANAAGANCCCATACCCGTACTTTCAGAAGATTTTAAACCAGCCTTACCATCAAAAGAAGAATTAGAAATATACGAAGATAATATAGATAGAATATTAGAAGGACATCATGTACAACACTATATAGATTCTGAAAAATACATGACATCTCGTGTTGAAGAAGGAACGCCATCTGACCAACTAACAATCGATCAAAAATATTGTATAGCTAAAGAAATACTTAATCAAAACTTAATACACTCTGGACAAGTAGAAAGAAATGTCTATCAAAGTGCAGCACACCTATATAATGAACTAGAGAACCTCCATAACATGGACAATCAATTCAGACCAGGAAACAGAGATATCCAAATAAATGAAGACTGGAACATAGGTATCGAAACAGGAAAAGAACATCAGCCTGAAAAGGCAGAAACATTTCATGCAGGAACACCGCCAGGGTATGAGATAGAAATGGCTGTAGGGACAGTAGATGTAGGAGATGAGGACGGAATAGTATATGGTACCGACCATAACGCCGAACTTTGGACAGATCCTGATGCAAGAGAAACAGACGTACAATATAATGAAAAAATGATAACAAAAGCATTCCGATATCTGCAAGAAGAAATGTAAGACAAACTAACCAATCATCTCTTATTTTTCTATTCTCACATCCTCCTAAGAGAATTGGAGATGATTAAAATTAATTTTTCATCGAACCTTGTTTTCAAAACCTGTTTAAAATCTTTCAGAACAAATAAGGTAATATAAGAGGGAAAATTAAAACAATGACTGAAATCACAGGATTAAAAGGATTCTACGATCGTTATCCAAAAGATTACGCTTCTTGGAAAAAATTAATTGAAATTGTCGATGAGACTGCCAAAGAATTTGGTTTCAGACAGATACAGGCACCTAGCGTTGAAAAAGCAGATCTTTACAGAGTAAAATCTGGGGAAGAACTAATGGATCAGATGTATAATTTTCAAGATAAGGGAAATAGAGAAATATCATTAATACCTGAACAAACACCGACTAGAGCAAGATTGGTACAGCAGAGAAAAGATCTTAAAACACCCATTAAATGGTATGATACGTCAAAAAGATGGAGATATGAAAATGTACAGAAGGGTAGAGATCGTGAATTTCTTCAAGGAGACTTTGATATTTTTGGAGTTAAGAGTGTAGAAGCGGATGCAGAGATAATAGCCTGTGCTGCTAATATCTTCAAAAAACTAGATTTAGATAAACGTGTAGATTTTTTGATTAATGACAGAAAATTGTTGGAAGCAATTCTTGAATCACAAGGCATAGCACATACTGAAGAAGCAATGGAAGTAATAGATGACAGAGAAAAAATGACTAAAGCAGAATTTTTAGATGAACTGAAAAACAAGGGCTTGAATAAGGAAGAAGCAAAGAAGATTGAAGAAGTCACTTCAGTATCAGGTACTTTAGACGAAGCGGTAGAAGAATTAGAAGAAATAGCTCCTGAAGAAGCAAAAAAGGAAGTTGATAGAATGAAAAACCTATCTAAGGCATTAGAATCTTATGGTGTATTAGATTATTGCAAACTAGACCTTTCAATTGTTAGAGGTTTAGCATACTATACGGGATTAGTTTTCGAAGCCTTTGATAGTGAAGGAGAATTAAGAGCTCTTTTTGGTGGAGGAAGATACGATAATTTAGTAGGTTTATTCGGAGAACAAGAAGTTCCTGCGGTAGGTTTTGCTTTTGGTTATTCAACAACAATCGAGCTATTGAAGAAAGAAGATCTCTGGCCAATAACTGATATAGAAACTGATGTTTATGTTTTAACAGTTTCAGAGAGTGTGAGAGATACAGGAATAGACTATGCGCGCAAGTTAAGAAATAAAGGTTTAACTGTTGAAACTGGTCTAACAGGAAGAAGCTTTGGTAACCAGTTATCTTACGCTGATGATATTAACGCAAAAAGGGTTCTTGTTATTGGAGAACGTGATTTGAAACAGAATGAAGTGACGATGAAGCATATGGATACGGGTAAAGAAGAGAAAATAGATAAAGACGAAGTAATAGCTCATTTAGAGAAAGAGAATTTAATCGAATAAATAATAACTTTAGAAACTATCTAAAGATTTTTGTCTTTCCTCTTCTTCTTTGTAGAAGTTATATTCTCTTACAATCCATCGAGTTAAAAGATTAACAACCATTTCAACTTGTGTATCGTTTAATTTTTTTCCTGCAGGAATCCTATGACTCCGTGATAGTTCCTTTCTGTTAGAAGCATTACATGCATGCATGGCTTTGTATACAGGGTGACCAGCTGTGGGTGTTTGCCTACCGTCATTTTCTGGTTGATCCAGCAACTTTTTGTTGACCATTCTTTCTGCTTGATTCTTAATTTCTTTTACTCCTGCTGTTTCAATCAACCTAATATCGCGTTCTTCAAGTCTGGGTCTATTTTTTTCTCGTCCTGGGAGTTTTAATTTTCTCATAAACTAATTAAATTACAATCTAAAGTTTTAACATTGACTTCTGAGTATCCTTCCAGTCATTTAGGACTCTAATCTTAGAGGCTTGTTTTTTCATGTTCAGATAATATAACATTTTGGAAACAAGGGCTTAACATGCCTTATAAAATCGGATTAGTAGGAAAACCTAGTGTAGGAAAATCAACATTTTTCAATGCTGCAACAATGAACGATATAGATGAGGGTGCTTATCCATTCACTACTATTGACCCTAGTATAGGGGAGGCATATGTACGGGTAAAATGTGCTGCC
>SL_4KL_010_BRINEDRAFT_10002580_pt1 | contig 10244 bp, 9 predicted proteins | sample SodLak_010_BRINE_2_FD_10664 | JGI IMG/M metagenome (IMG submission 10664) | reverse complement strand
ACGGTGTGGACCAGCGCTTTGCCCGGGGGAATTCGCACCACGGCGGCGTCATCCGGGGCATGCAAGCCGATCAGCACGTCATCCCGTTCAACCGGCTGAAGCGCACCCAGCGCCCGCGACAGCGTGGAGGCGCCCACTTTCGCGCCACAGCCGCCACAACGCATGGCTACTGCCGATAGGGCCTGTCGTGCTTCCTCGCCTTCCAGCGCGACCCGGGATCGCGGCCCGGAGGATTCGCTCTCCTCCATCGGGGGCAGGTCGCTGAAACGCGCCATGAACCGCCGATCGATCCAGTCTTTCCAGTGCCAGAGCGCCCGGCCCTCGGCACCCAGGGCACCCCGGGATGCCACCGCGTAGCGATCGCCGGTGCTGATCAGCGCCAGCCAGCGCCGCTGCGGCGATAGGGCCGGGGCTCCCGATCCTCCACGGAGAACCTCAGGTTGCGAGCCAGGGGCGGTCCCTGCCGGACGGCGAAAACGCCGGCTTTCTCCCGGGGATGGTTGATCATGGTGGCGATGTCCCCGGCGGCAAACACCGCCGGGTCGGTGACGGTCTGCAGGGTGTCCGTCACCTGAATGAAACCGTTGTCGTCCAGGGCCAGCCCGGTGTCCCGAAGCCAGGGGGCGCCGCCCGCCCGGGTGACCCAGACCACCTCATCCGCCGGATGCTGCTGACCGTCGCGGGTCTGCAGACCGCCCGCCTCGACGGCGGTGACCTCGGCGTTGCAGTGCACGGCCACACCGCGCTCTGCGAGGACACGGGCAAACCGCTGGCGGACATTGGGCGCATGGGTGGGCAGCACGCTCTGGCCCCGGGTGAACAGGGCGAACTGCAGCCGATCCGGATTCTGTCCCCGGGCCTGCATTTCACTTCGCAGCCGGTACTGCATGGCCAGCAGCAGTTCGACGCCGCCGGCGCCACCGCCCACCACGGCAATGCGAAGCCCGTTGGTGGCCGAGCGCACGCGCTCGAGCAGCGCCAGCCAGCGATGGTTGAACCGGTGGATGGGCTTGACGGCGACGGCATGGTCCGATGCCCCGCTGGCGCCGGCCAGTTGCGGCGTGGAGCCGATGTTGATGGACAGTCGGTCGTAGGGCACCGGCGGCCGATCGCTGCAGAGCACCTGACCGGCCTGGCGGTCCAGCCCGACGGCCTCACTGGAGAGAAAGCGGGCGCCGGCAAACTCCGCCAGACGGCGCAGATCGATGTGCACGTCGTCATAGTCGTAGTGGCCCGCCACGTAGCCGGGCAGCATGCCCGAGTACGGGGTGTGGGTATCCCGGCAGATCAGGGTCAGACGCACCCCCGGGGCGGGCTTCATGCCAAAGCGTCTGAGAACGCCCACGTGGCTGTGGCCGCCTCCCACCAGAACGATGTCCCGGAGGACCGGCTGTGAAGAATGCTGCATGGATTGCTCGGTTGCTCAGGCGGTCAGGCCACTGGCTTTGAGTAGCGGCTCGATGCTGGGTTCCCGACCCCGGAAGTCGCGGAACAGTTTGGCCGCGTCCTCCGATCCTCCCTTCTCCAGAATGTGCTCCAGGAAGGCGCGACCCGTGACCGGATTGAAAATGCCTTCCTCGGTGAATCGCGCAAACGCGTCAGCGGACAGGACTTCCGCCCACTTGTAGCTGTAGTAGCCCGCGGCATAGCCGCCCGCAAAGATATGCGCAAAGCTGTTGGGGAAGCGATTGAACGCCGGGGGCCGAACCACCGCCACCTGGTCGCGCACCTCATCAAGCAGCGGGAATATCCGCTCGCCGGCGGTGCGGTCGTGTTCGACATGCAGGCGCAGATCGAACAGCGAAAATTCCAGCTGGCGGACCATCTGCATGGCCGCCTGAAAGTGACGGGCTGCGGTCATGCGCTCGAAGAGGGACTCGGGGATCGGTTCGTCGGTCTGGTAATGGCGGGCAAAGAGATCCAGCGCTTCCCGTTCCCAGCACCAGTTCTCCAGGAACTGGCTTGGCAGCTCCACCGCGTCCCAGGCCACGCCGCTGATGCCGGCGACGCTGGCGGCGTCCACCCGGGTGAGCATGTGGTGGAGCCCGTGACCGAACTCGTGGAACAGCGTCTCCACCTCGCCGTGGGTAATGAGCGCCGGCTGTCCTCCCACCGGGGGCGTGAAATTGCAGGTCAGAAATGCCACCGGCGTCTGCACCTCACCATCATGGTTCATGCGCCCCCGCGCCGTGGCCATCCAGGCCCCACCCCGCTTGTGGGAGCGGGCGTACAGGTCGGTATAGAACTGCCCCCGCAGCTCGCCATTGGCGTCGTGGATCTCATAAAAGCGCACATCATCGTGCCAGGTCTCGACGTCGTCCCGGGGGGTGATGTGAATGCTGAAGAGNCGCTCCACCACGTCGAACAGTCCCGCCATGACCCGATCGGCCTGAAACCAGGGGCGCAGATCCTCTGGCGAGAGGCGATGCCGGGTCTCCCGCAACCGCTCGCTGTAGTAGCCCACATCCCAGGCTGGCAGCGATTCAATGCCGTCGCGCTCGCTGGCAAAGGCCGTCAGCTCGGCGTATTCCCGCTCGGCTGCAGGTTTTGCCCGCGTGGCGAGGTCCTCGAGAAAATCCACTACCTGCCGGGCCGAGTCCGCCATCTTCGGGGCCAGCGACAACTCGGCGTAGTTGGGATAGCCCAGCAGCTCCGCCTGCTCCTGGCGCAGATCCAGGATCTCGCTCATGATCGGATGGTTATCCCAGCGACCGCCATGGGGGCCCGCGTCCGAGGCCCGGGTGGTGAAGGCTTCGTAAACTTCCCGTCGCAGGGCGGGGTTGTGGGCATGCGCCAGCACCGCCTGGACCACGGGCATGTCCAGACTGATGCGCCAGCCGTCGGCCCCGGCGGCCTCGGCGTTCTGCCGCATGACACCCAGCGCGGACTCGGGGATGCCGGCAACCTCGTCCGGGTCGGTGGTGTCCCGATGCCAGGCATCGGTGGCATCCAGCAGATTTTCCTGGAATTTGGACGCCAGCTCGGCCAGACGGGCGGCAATGGCGGCGTATCGCTGCTTGGCCGATGCCTCCAGCGCAACCCCGGCCAGCTCGAAATCGCGCAGCGCATTGTCGACGCTCTGACGCTGGGCCTGATCCAGCCGCGGGTATTCATCGCCGTCGCGAAGCTGCCGAAACGCCGCATAAAGATCGGTGTTCTGACCCATCTCGGTGGAATAGGCGGAGAGCAGTGGCAGACAGGCGTTGTAAGCCTCCCGCAGGGCTTCGCTGTTCATGACCGCATTCAGGTGGGACACCGGCGACCAGACTTTCTCCAGCCGGTCCTCCAGGCGCTCCAGTGGCGCCACCAGACCCTGCCAGGTGGCAGGCACCGGGTCGGTGGTGAGCTCGGCAATGGCCGCCCGATTGTCCGCCAGTACCTGTTCGACGGCGGGTTTGACGTGTTCCGGGCGAATGTCGGAGAAGCGGGGCAGGTCGGATTCAGCCAGCAGCGGATTGGTCATGGTGTGAATCGTCTTTCCTTCAATGTCATCGCCGTCAGGGTCTGCCAGAATGNGGGATNCCAANACAGCGAGCAACCGGGGTTTGACCATGAGCAAAGGGCAGGGCGCCTACGATCTGATCTGCATTGGCGGCGGTAGCGGNGGCATTGCCACGGCCCGGCGGGCGGCGGCCCACGGGGCNCGCTGCGCGGTGATCGAGTCGGACCGGCTGGGGGGCACCTGCGTCAANGTGGGCTGCGTGCCCAAAAAGGTGATGTGGCAGGCGGCCCATGCCGCCGAGGTCATGGAGCGGGCCGGTGACTACGGCTTCTCCGGCGTTTCGCCTCGGCTGGACTGGGGGGCGCTGGTGAGTGCCCGGGATGCCTACATCCGGCGACTGAACGGCATCTACGAGCGCAATCTCGACAAGTCGGAGGTGGACTTCATCAGCGGGCATGCCCGCTTTGTTGACGCCCACACCGTGGCGGTGGACGGGCAGCACTATCAGGCGGAACGATTTGTGATCGCCACCGGTGGAGTGCCGGGTCGGCCGGGGATTCCGGGGGGTGACCTGGGGATCGATTCCGACGGCTTTCTTCGCCATGCCAGACCGACCGGAAAAAGTGGCTGTGGTGGGCGCGGGCTACATCGCGGTGGAGCTCGCCGGCGTGCTGCATCAGCTGGGCAGTGACGTCTCGCTGGTGGTGCGACGGGAGCGGCCCCTGCGCAGCTTTGACGAGGCCATTCAGGAGGCTTATGTCCACAGCACCACCCAGCATGGTCCCACCCTGGTCAATCACTTCACCCCCAGTGGGCTGGAGGCCGCCTGGGGGGGATACACCCTGCATGCCGAGGACGGCCGGACCCTGGAGGGGCTGGACCAGGTGATCTGGGCGGTGGGACGGCTGGCCAACACCGACGAACTGGCCTGGAGGCCGCCGGTGTCCGCACCGGCGACGGCGGCATTATTCCCGTGGACCCGTGGCAGGCCACCAATCAGCCGCACATTTTCGCCCTGGGCGATGTCACCGATAATCCCTACCCTCTGACGCCGGTGGCCATTGCCGCCGGCCGCCGGCTGGCGGACCGCCTCTGGGGGGGCCACGAAGAACGGCGCCTGGACTACCGCGATGTACCCACGGTGGTGTTCACCCATCCCCCCATTGGCATGGTGGGAATGACCGAGGCCGAGGCTCGAGAGCAGTACGGTGATCAGGTGCGCATCCATGAGGCGGGATTTGTGCCCATGGACTTCGCCCTGGCGCCCGCCGAGGCCAAGCAGCGCAGCACCATGAAGCTGGTCTGTGTCGGTGCCGAGGAGCGGGTGGTGGGTATCCACCTGTTTGGTGTCGGCAGCGATGAGATGCTGCAGGGGTTCGCGGTGGCGTTGCGCATGGGGGCCACCAAAGCCGATCTGGATGACACCGTCGCCATCCATCCCACGGCCGCCGAAGAACTGGTCACCATGACCTGAGCCNAGGGAGGCGTTCATGATCGAACCGTTCGAAGGCATTCACCCGCAGATCCCGGACTCCGCCTGGATTCACGACGCGGCGGTGGTCATCGGCGACGTCCGTCTGGGCGAGGCGGTGTCGATATGGCCCACGGCGGTTCTGCGTGGCGATGTACACACCATCGAGGTGGGCGGGCAGACCAATATTCAGGACGGCGCCGTGGTTCATGTGGCCCACGAGGGGCCCTATCAGAAAGGCCATCCGGCGGTGATCGGCGAGCAGGTGACCGTCGGGCACCGTGCCGTTGTGCACGCCTGCCGGATCGGCGATCGGGTGCTGGTGGGCATGGGGGCCATCGTGCTGGACGGTGCCGTGGTCGAGGATGACGTGATCATCGGTGCCAACACGCTGGTGCCGCCCGGGCAGCGCCTGGAGAGCGGCCATCTCTACCTGGGCACCCCGGCCCGGGCGGTGCGGGCGATCACCGACACCGAGCGGGAGCAGCTGCCCTACTCAGCCGAGCATTATGTGCGGTTAATGAACCGGCACCGCTAAACGGTTACGGCCGGGTGTCGTGGCGCAACGCCTCGATCACCGGCTCGGTGCTGGGACGGATCCGCCGCCACAACTCGAACGAGGCCGCGCCCTGCTCGACCAGCATGCCGAGGCCGTCGCGGCTGCGAAAGGCCCCATGGGCGCTGGCCCAGCGCAAAAACGGGGTGGGCTCGGCGCCATAGAGCATGTCATAGGCCGTGGCCCCCTCCGCCACGATTGAGGCCGGCAGATCCGGCACCTGCCCGTCCAGCCCGCTGGAGGTGGCGTTAATCACCACCTCGAAGCGCTCGGACGCCAGGTCTTCGAGCCCGCAGCCCTCGATGCTGCCCAGATCGTCAAACTCCGCAGCCAGTTGCCGCGCCCTGGCCGGCGTGCGGTTGGCCACCACCAGGGTGGCGGGCTGCTCCGCGAGCAACGCCCCGACCACGCCGCGGGCGGCGCCCCCGGCCCCCACCAGCAGCAGGCGCTTGCCGGCGAGCCCCACCCCCAGGTTGTTGCGCAGATCATTGACCAGGCCTTCCCCGTCGGTGTTGTCGCCATAGATGACCTCGCCGAGGATCAGCGTGTTGACGGCGCCGGCCGCTCGGCCCGTTCACTGCGCTGTCCCGACAGGGACCAGGCCTCCTGCTTGAACGGCACGGTGACGTTGGCACCGCTGCCGCCGGCGGCCTGGAAGTCGGCTACCGCCTGGGCGAAACCCTCCAGCGGTGGCTCAATGCGCTCGTACTCCAGCTGCTGGGCGGTTTCCTCGGCAAACAGCTGATGGATGCGGGGTGAAAGGGAATGGCCAACCGGATGGCCAAAAACGGCATAACGATCCATGGAATACCTCGCGATGGGCGGGTTTCAGTGGTCGGCCAGCCAGCCGGCCACGTCCTTGGCAAAGTAAGTGAGCACGGCGTCGGCCCCGGCGCGCTTGAAGCCCAGCAGGGCCTCCATGACGCAGGCGCGGCGGTCCAGCCAACCGTTTTCGAAGGCGGCGTTGAGCATGGCGTACTCACCGCTCACCTGGTAGGCGAAGGTGGGCACCTGGAACTGGTCCCGGACCCGGCGAATGACGTCCAGATAGGGCATGCCCGGTTTGATCATGATCATGTCGGCACCCTCGGCCAGATCCAGCGCCACTTCCCGAAGCGCCTCGAAGCCGTTTCCGGGATCCATCTGGTAGGTGCGCTTGTCGCCGCTGCCCAGGTTGCCGGCGGAACCCACCGCATCCCGGAAGGGCCCGTAAAAAGCCGAAGCATACTTGGCGGCATACGCCAGGATTCGGGTTTCGTGAAAGCGATCCGCTTCGAGGGCCGCCCGAATGGCACCAACCCGGCCATCCATCATGTCCGACGGGGCGACGATGTCGCTGCCGGCTTCGGCATGGGAGCGGGCCTGTTTCACCAGGGCCTTGAGGGTAATGTCGTTGGCCACATAGCCGTGCTCGTCCAGCAATCCGTCCTGGCCATGGCGGGTGAAGGGGTCCAGCGCCACGTCGGTGATAACGCCGAGGGTCGGCACCCGGGCTTTGACGGCGCGAACGGCGCGCTGGGCCAGTCCGTCGGGATTCCAGGCTTCCGCCGCATCGTCGCTTTTGGCCTCGGCGGGGGTCACCGGAAACAGCGCGATGGCGGGCACACCCAGCGCCGCCAGGGTCTCTGCCTCCTGTTCCAGGCGATCGATGCTGAGTCGCTGGATGCCCGGCATGGAGGGCACGGGTTCCACGGTGTCATGGCCTTCAATGACGAAAACCGGCTGGATCAGGTCGTCAACGCTGAGCTGATTTTCTCGCACCAGACGCCGCGTGAACTCGTCGCGGCGCAGGCGCCGGGGGCGAGTCGCTGGGTAAGTCTGGCCGGTGGGATGGCTCAATGTCTGCTCTCCTCGGCGGTCATTGTCTGACTGATCAGTATGCAACGTGGCCCCCGGGTCCCCCAAATACCCGCTGGGATTTCAGGCCGCCGGGCGACGGGGTAGCCGTTGCAGCGCCCAGTCCAGCACCTGTTTGACCCTCGGGGCAGCCAGTCGGTACGCGGTGGCCTCGTCCACCCAACGCCACTCGTGGTGCTCCGGGGTGCCCAGTTCCGGGGCGATGCCCAGCACAACGGCCTCGGTGCGGGTTTCCGCCAGGTAGTATCGGGCCACCTTGCCCCGGGCATAGGGGCCGGTTTCGGTGTAGTCCTCGCCCCAGCTGAAGCGCAGATCAATAATGCCGGTTTCTTCCCGGACTTCCCGGCGGGCGGCCTCCAGCGGGGTTTCGCCGGATTCCTGACGGCCTTTCGGGAAGTCCCAGTACTGATAGGCCCGCAGCAGAAGATAACGCCATTCGTTCCCCTCCGGGCGCACGGTAATGACACCACAGGAGAGCACACGACGGCGCCGATTATTCATGGAAGGCGGGGCTCAACTCATGGACCGCGTCCACCATGGCCTTGACGTGGTCCGGCGGGATCTGTGGGTGAACGCCGTGCCCCAAATTGAAGACATGGCCGCTGCCGGCGCCGAACTCATTCAGCACCCGTCGGACTTCCTCACGGATGGTGGCTGGACTGGCGTAAAGGGTGCTGGGATCGAGATTGCCCTGGAGGGCCACCCGATCACCGGTCCGGCGTCGAGCTTCATCCAGGGAAATGGTCCAGTCGAGACCCAGTCCGTCAGCGCCGCAGTCGGCGATTCGCTCGATCCAGAGCCCGCCGCCCTTGGTGAAAAACACCACCGGCACCCGCCGTCCATCGTGTTCCCGGATCAGTCCGTCGATGACCTGCCGAGCATAGGCCAGGGAAAACCGCTCATAGGCATCGTGGGCCAGCGCGCCGCCCCAGGTGTCGAAAATCATTAATGCCTGGGCGCCGGCTTCCACCTGGGCGTTGAGGTAGTCGGTCACCGCCCGGGCGGTTTTGTCTAACAACTCATGCAGTACCGCGGGCTGGTCATAAGCCAGCGCTTTGATATGGCGAAAATCCTTGCTGCTGGCGCCTTCGACCATGTAAGTGCCCAGCGTCCAGGGGCTGCCGGAGAACCCGATCAGCGGCACCGACCCCGCCAGTTCACGGCGGATCCGGCTGACCGCGTCGGTGACATAGCGCAGTGAGGCGTGGACGTCGGGCACCGGCAGAGCCCGAACCGCGGCGGCGTCCCGCACCGGTCGCTGGAAGCGGGGGCCTTCACCCGGCTCGAAATAAAGCCCCAGACCCATGGCGTCGGGCACCGTCAGGATGTCCGAAAAAAGAATGGCGGCGTCCAGGTCGAAGCGGCGCAGCGGCTGCATGGTGACTTCGCAGGCCAGCTCCGCATTGCGACAGAGATCCATAAAACTGCCGGCTTCGGCGCGGACTTCGCGGTATTCCGGCAGATAGCGGCCGGCCTGACGCATGATCCAGACCGGTGTGCGGTCCACCGGCTCGCGACAAAGGGCCCGCAACAACCGGTCGTTGAGGAGATCGCTCATCCGCTGCGCCGGCGTTTCAGACGCCCAGGTAGGCCAGGATGCCCTTGGCGGCTTCCCGTCCTTCCCAGACTGCGGTCACCACCAGATCCGAGCCTCGGACCATATCGCCACCGGCGAACACGTGGGGGTTGTCGGTCTGGAAGGGGTGCTTGCCACCCTTGGCCACCTTGACGCGCTCGCGGGCATCAACGCTGATGCCATGGCCATCGAACCAGTCCGGCGGATTGGGGCGAAAACCGAAAGCGATGATGACCCGATCGGCGGGGATGACTTCCTCGCTGTCGGGCACCACTTCGGGCTGACGCCGGCCCCGTTCGTCCGGGGCGCCCAGGCGGGTTTCCACCACCTTCACGCCTTCCACATGGTCATCGCCGACGATTTCCACCGGCTGGCGATTGAAGCGGAAATCCACGCCTTCTTCGCGGGCGTTGTAGACCTCCCGACGGGAGCCGGGCATGTTCTGTTCGTCGCGACGATAGGCACAGGTCACGCTGGCCGCGCCCTGTCGCAGGGCGGTGCGGTTGCAGTCCATGGCAGTGTCGCCACCGCCGAGCACCACCACGCGCTGGCCGTCCATGTCGATGTACTCTGACGGATCCTTTTCGAGGCCCATCAGGCGGTTGATGTTGGACACCAGGTAGGGCAAGGCTTCGTAGACACCAGGCTTGTCTTCCCCCGGAAAACCGCCGCGCATGTAGGTGTAGGTGCCCATGCCCAGGAACACGGCGTCATAGTCGCGCTCCAGTTCCTCGTAGGTGATGTCGGTGCCGACATCCACCCCCAGACGGAACTCCACGCCCATGTACTCCATGATTTCGCGGCGCTTGGCGATGACTTCCTTTTCGAGCTTGAACGGTGGAATTCCGAAGGTCAGCAGTCCGCCAATTTCCGGGTAGCGGTCGAAGACCACCGCCTCGACACCGTTGCGCACCAGGATATCGGCGGCGCCAAGCCCGGCCGGTCCGGCGCCCACCACGGCGACCTTGTGGCCGGTGGGGACCACGCCGGTCATGTCCGGCCGCCAGCCCTGCTTGAAGGCCTCGTCGGTGATGTACTTCTCCACTGACCCGATGGTCACCGCACCGAAGCCGTCGTTCAGCGTGCAGGCCCCTTCGCAGAGGCGGTCCTGGGGACAGACCCGGCCGCAGACCTCAGGCAGGGTGTTGGTCTTGTGGGAGAGCTCCGCGGCCTCGAACAGGTTTCCCTCGGCAATCAGCTTGAGCCAGTTGGGGATGTAGTTGTGAACCGGGCACTTCCACTCGCAGTAGGGATTGCCGCACTCAACGCAGCGATCCGCCTGGGCGGCGGCGTGTTCGCTGCTGAAATCGCCGTAGATTTCGGTGAATTTCTGCACCCGCGC
>SL_4KL_010_BRINEDRAFT_10002578_pt1 | contig 10249 bp, 14 predicted proteins | sample SodLak_010_BRINE_2_FD_10664 | JGI IMG/M metagenome (IMG submission 10664) | reverse complement strand
AAGAAGCGGAGGGGAGGGGAGGGGGTGCGAGGGGGGAAACAGGGGAGAGAAGGGGAAGGAGGGGAGGGAACAAGCAAAGGGAACAAGCAGGAGGGGAGAACACACAACCTACACCTTGCACGCGCGCACACACACACACACGCTTGCGCACTGGTGTCAGAGACTTGACATGACTTAACATCATATGATGGTGAAAGGGTTAAGACCCCAAGAGAACCCTCTGGGCTGTCCAACGCCTACCTCATTTACTGGCCTGCAGCCACACTTACATGGCATGAACTTTTCTGCCCAGCACCACGCTCCATGGTATGAGCCGTGCACGAAGAGCAGAGGCGGTCGCTGCTCCGCAGTGCCCTGATCCTGCGAGAGCCAGGAGAGTAAGATGTAGGTGCATCGCTCTGCTTTACAGTTGAAGAAGTTGAAGCACCTTTTGGCTTGGCATGCTTTGTCGAAGACAAAAGAGCATGTAGGCATGAAGCTTAAGATTTTGACAGTGTTCATCAAGTAGGTGATTGTCAGAGGTGCACATGCAGGAAACACACCGCTTGTTTTTGTGCCCTGTCAGGTAATAAACAAAAAAACTAAGCAAGCCGGTGGCCTGCTCCTGGTTGGACCCCCTCATAGTAAGATGGCTCAGAAGCCCGGTACTCAGTCATCCTTTTTAGGGTGCTAGGCGTACACCTTGCTGCCTTGAGCATCAAGCTGCATCTGCCGTTTGCCCTTCTTCAAGGTCTTTATGATGACTCAACTAGGCACCCATTGCTGCTTCGTGGTCAGGGTCAACGCAGTTGTCCCTGTCAAGGTCCTCACCTCAGCGCGCTGCAGCAGCAGCTCTAAGCCTAGACCATCTACTGTTATGTGCCGGAGGTTCTCGAGAGGACTGCAGTGGACAAGAAGTGAGGGATCGATAAACACAAGTGGCCAGCTCAAATAACAACTGCTGTAGACATTGTGGTGCTTGCACTGGATACACACCACTACCTTCAACTGCCTTTAAATCTGCGCTCATGCCTGCTGGACGAATGCTTCCTCACATTGCATGTAACTTATACATGATGAACGCTCAAGCACTCAAGAATGCATGCGCAAGCTCTACAACTACAAGTATGCGATCTCTAGCTCCAGACAAGTTGGATTGCATGCTTGCAAGTTACATCAACTCATTATGCCTCACCTTGCACGCACCCTGGTCAGCCTACGGGATTGAGGAGCTAGTCGACAAGCATGCTTCGACCTCAATGGCCTCAAGGAAGAAGGGCCTCGTAACATTTGTATTTTTAAATTATTTATGCACATCTATACTACGAAAACGGTGTGTACATAACTGCTCCTTCTTGCCTTCAAGTGTTAATTTGCTTGAGATACGATTAGACCGTGGCTTCTGCACGTCCTCTAAACCTTGGGCTGGTAGCAGCTTCACGAACGGCATGACCATGAGCTGAAACAGAAATCATCCCCACATTCAAATACGTGCATGGTGCATCCTCCTTGTAAGTGCCGCATTTTACATCTCTAACCAAACTGTGTGCGATCTTTGAAGGTTATGTTGACAAGGAAAAAAGGGAGAGGCTCCCTGGTGTTTGTCATGCCAGATCACTGCTATTGACTGAACAACAATTTGGTGTACACACATACTGTGTGTGTTGTCTTCTCTGTTCTTTCTAAGGCGCCTTAAGTTACACAGGCAAGTGAGCCCAGCGAGCTCGAGCAAGGTGCTAAAGCGCCGAACGCTATCTACGCTCCTTAATAAACTCTTCTCTGTTTATTGGGTGTGCAGCGAGCCAGAGGGAATTAGTATGTACCTGATTATTGGTGCAGCATCTTCATTTCAGAATCAATAAAAAAGTTCTTTCTTGTTTGCGACCAACTTGAAGCCAATCCAGCATCCGCTTACAGGTTATGTCTATAAAATCCTCCAGGTAGAAACGTCAGCGCAATCTATCTTTAGAGAGACTGCAACCAAATAGCTACTTGCACAGCCATCAAACTTATAATGCTCAACACTTATAATAACCATCCTTCTAATCACAATGCAGCATAAGTCTGCCGTTGCACTAATCTGATGGGACAGGTTTTGTCCTTCAGTCTTAGAGAGGAACAGAGCAGCTCCTCTTGGGGGCAAATTGCCTCCTTGTCATTCTTTTGTTGTGAGCACTTTTGAAGTGGGGCAGTAAAGGAATCAATGCTTTGTGCCAGTGCCCGCTGATTATTAAGGCATACATCATGGTGTTTAGCCTGAGAGGTTTTAGCGCGGTCATCTGCGAATTCATTTCTAATACTTCAAGTTTGAGGCTGGCAAGCACTTTTTGTATGAAATAGAGGCTAAGAACTTATGTTTTTGACAGCTTGCGAGCACTCAAAGGTGTTCTGGAACCTGCGCCTTTTAAAGGCAAGTTGCAAGCACCAGCGACTAGGCATGTGAACAATGAGATTGAAATATTTCAAGGACTTCTTACATTTGGCACCTCTGCTGTAAGCTTGCACAAATATCTGAGTGCAAATATTGGGGACATAAGCAGCCAAATCGCAGGCGCAATGGGAAATGAATTATCGTGTTCAACCAGTACGTAACTCCCCTTCTCAAGGAGGTTCCAAGCATCAACACAGCACAGCACAGCACACCAAAACACCCGTAGCACCCTTAGCACCATTATTTTCCAACCATTTCTAATCTAAAATAATCTGCAGCTATCAACCTGTCTTGTATGCTGGTTGCATGCAAGGCACGGGTGTGTGCGAGTCTAGACCTACAGGGCAATCGCTCAGCCAATCCATGTCCGGTCACACAATCCCCCAGACCTATTGGAGTATCAAGAGCTGTAGCAAGCACTAGACCTAGAAGAGAATGAATTCCATTGTCTTGGCAAGGAGGTGGGCATAAAGGAGCATAAGGAAGCAGGAGAAAAAGGCCCCATGACCTGCAGCCAAGCACTAAGCGCATTCTGACCACAGTCCGAGGAAAAGTTTACACACACAGGTTCTTATCATGTGCCCTGAGTGGAAGGATACAAAAATCATATCTGCATATCAGATTGAATTATGGCACATCACATGCCCACAAGCCTTGACCACACATAACAGTACCGTGCGAAGCCCCCCCTTTCGTCATCAGCATCAGCATTTGCGCTGCCGGAAGCCCACCCAGCTCTCATGCGCGGCGCCTGAGCACCATCTTATGCGAGAGCAGCAGCTGGAACTTGCGGGAGTTGTCTGGGACAAGGAGTGGGGTGCAAGGGTCTTGGGCCAGCACTTCAAACCCACTGGATGTCAGGAGGTTGGTGAGGTGCTCAGCAGACCTGGGTGCAAACAGACGGAGCAGCAGAGGGAGGAGCAGGCCTGAGTGCGCACAGAGCAAGACACAGAAGCCAGGGTCCCCAAAGACAGATGGATGAGCCGCCAGCGTACTTGCTAATTCATTTTATTAGATTTCAATGATCACAGGCAATACGTGTCAAGAAAAAGTTGGGGTGCAGAGCACAGCAGCAATGCCAGAAGTGGGGCATACGTCCCAGGAGTAGCGCATGCACTGAGGTCAGGCGCTGGCCAAGGGCAAACCACAGGCAACCCATGCGGCCCGGTTAGTTGCCAGGCACCAAAGCACAAATGTGCGCACGTATCTAACCAGGCACCCAGTCCTTGCCTGGCGCATCCACTGCTTACGCAAACACATGCTCCGAGGGCAGGGCCTCATACACCACAATTCAAGGCGCCCAGCTGCAGCTGCACTCAGCTCAAGCTCGTGCATTCAGGCGCGCCCATGGAGCTACCCCTTCCTCAGGGCACCTGTAGGGCGCATGCAACCTCATCCGTGTTGGTGCACACATGCATTGCGGCACACTGTGAACACTTCGCACCTGACAGGGGCCCCCTCCTTGTATGTGCCACCCAGCCAGTTGGCCTTGTCAGTGTACTCCTCTGACCAATTGAAGGGGCTCAGCAACAGCATGATGCCCCCTGGCCTCAGAGCGGCGTGCCCCTGTGCGCATGCAGGCAGCGCTCTATGCAGTGACTCTGTGGACAGGCAGCCTGAAATGATTTCCCTACCCATTTTTTGATGTGCACGCCTGTCACATGAGCCAGGTTTTCGTGTGTTGAGAGTGCACACGCTCGACACGCAAGTCAGTCTGTCAAAATCAATAGTTTTGAGGAGCGCACACATCCACAGGCTTGTGCCAAACCTGCCAGAGCCGGCAGAAACAGAGGGCGGCGTATACCATACATGTGAAGGGGGTGGTCTGCAATGCATACAAGGACCGCTCGTGGTGTCCTACCTGTTTCATTAGCGCTGAAGCCACCAAGGAAATTTATTAAAAAAACTTTCACAAGGAAAAGAAAGATTTGCGTGTTCAGCACTGTTTTTCTCCGACAATTTAAGCTGACCTTAATTCGGAGGCATGGGGGTGGGCTGCCCCGAGGCAAGCACAGGGCAATGGTACAAAACAGCAAGTACAGCGGCAAGCAAAACAGCAGCAGTGACACACTGATGCCTGCTGTACACACCACAGGGCGCTCAAACATGCAGCCAGGCGGCCTCGCCAGGGCCAAACGCGCCTGCACCATGCCACGAGCATAGGAAGCACGCACAGCCAGGCATCAGTGCTGGGACCACCCGCACCTGCTGCAAGACCCGCTGCGGGTCAGGCACTGCGTCTACCATGCCTGCTGCAAGCACGCAGTCAAAGTCTCCTGCGTATTCCTACGAAGAACATGGGCAGGGGGGCAAGAAAAGAATTTTGTCTCTTGTCGATATCGAGCTTTTTTTATACAGGAGTATCCATATCATTGCATCGATAATGATCTATCATCTTACATGGGGCTCCTTAGACTGGACAATGCACTGGGCTAGGCGCAGAGGCTAGTGCAGTAATGCCGACTTTTGTGCAGGGGGGACTGTGCGCTGGCTTGGCGCACTGTATTTCCAATATTCCTGCATTTCCTGTATTTCCTGCATTTCCCTGACAGGGTGAGAAAAAGGGGTGCACGCTTAAGAGGATGGGCTCAAACTCTGCACAGACTAGCCCACACGATGTGCACCCATTCACTTGCTCACCTACAGCAAGGCGCATACACACATGCACAGTCTGACATGTGCACCTGAATGGACACATGCCTCCTTGCACGATGCAGCGTGCTCACCTGGGGAAGGGCGCAGGCATCGCCCACCACAAAGCTCACTTTGCTGCGCTGCACGCCCTCGTCCACAGTCGCTGACACGCGCTCGCAGATGTCGCCCTCAATCTGTGCACACACGCAGGAGTGACCCGACACGAAACAGGCATGTGTGTTTGGATGTTTGTGTGTGAGGGGCAAAGGCACATTCCATAAGGAGAAAGGCAGCATGCTAACAACAGGAAAATGTGTGGCACTGCTACAGACAGAGTCCATGCTGCCGAGGAGCAAGAGCTGCGCCATGCCTCACCGAGCAAAACTGGCGTACTATACCGCGGCTTGTACGACAGTTTAGATGGCATTCTTTGGGGGCAATCAAGTACAGGTGCAAAAACGAGCGGACACCACACATGCACGCAGCACACTTGCCTTGTGGTCAAAGTCAAACTTGCCGTTCTCCTTGATCTTGTTGGCCACCTCAATGACCCTGTGCGCGCGGGGATTGCGTTAGTGAGTTACGGCTGGGGTTGGCCTCATAAGGTTGGACATGGGTCACAAAGGGCTGCATCAATGACTTGCCAACCTACACAGCCCTGACGAGCTGCAGCAGCAGGGCTCTGCAATGCAGCCAGTGTGCAGGCGGACCTCATGGCCCACATGCAACACTCAACAGTGCACTGGCATGGTGAATCGGGGCAGGCGCGACTCGCAAGCAAGCCTGCACAGGTGCTGCGGCAAGGCACCACACCATGCGCGCAACAGCCCTGATGCGTGTGAGTGCCTCCCCACGTGTGCATGCATGGTCTATCAAAAAGGGATGCACGTGTGTGAGTGCCACCCCACGTGTGCATGCATGGCCCATCAAAAGGGAATGCATGAGTGTGAGTGCCTCCCCGCGTGTGCATGCATGGCCCATCAGAAGGGGATGCATGGGTGTGAGTGCCTCCCCGCGTGTGCATGCATGGCCCATCAAAAGGGAATGTATGCGCCGTACCCGTCCCTGTGAGTGATGCGGAGTTCAAGCATCCAACACCCCACCCCCCTCTCACACACATGCACGCAGACCCTAGAGATACAACACAGGATGAGCGCGCGTGCGCGCACGGTCACACACCTCATGCTCAGGTCCAGCCCGACCACGGAATCAAAACTGCGGGTGAGCTCGAAGGCTGCGCGGCCCACGGAGCAGCCCAGGTCCAGCGCGCGGCCCAGCGGCTGCCCGGTGCGCTTGCACCAGTCGGCTGCGTCTTGGGCGCAACGCGCGTAGAACTGCAGCGAGGCCTGAGGGCAAGCAGGTAGACAGCGGGCGTCACAAGTGTACGCCTGTGCATATGCGTGGGCGTGTGTGTGCGCAAATGTGCGTGTCCCTGGGTGCGTATGTGCGCGTGTGGTTCTGCCCAGGCGACGCATTGATGCCCTGCGAGCACATGCCTTTTTTTTACGAGCACATGCCTTAGGCTTGGCCCTGTGGCTGGTCATTGGAAGGAGTCGGAGCACGACCTTCGAGCAAGTGCAGGCCAATGCAGGCGTGGGCCAGACATAAGGCGGGCAGGACAGCACGCGACCCCATGTGGGCGCCCCGGCGCGTGTACTTTGCAGAGGCACCCTCCAGGCAGGCCTGTGCGCGCACGCTATGCGTGAGGGCCTCTGACACAGGTCAGGCGATACGTAGGCAGGTGCACACGCGCGCAGCCTGCACGGGTCTGCACCTGCAGCACGCCGGCCTCGCCCATCAGAGGCGCAGCGATGCGCGCGGGTGGCCCGTAGTGCGCCCCCAGCACCTGCGCCAGCAGCACGTCGCTCTCGTACAGCACCTGCGGCCACAGGCAGACCGGCCAGGGGATAGGTGGGTGGGGGAAGGGCGGGCAGCAGCGTCAAACACATCCGCTGTGCAGGCCCAGTTCCAGCACTGGGGGGGAGGGAAGCCTGCACCCTTGCGCGGCAGCGCGCACTGTGCGATGCAGCTGCTCCGCTTCTGGATAGCTGGCCTGCAGGCATGCTGCGAGGCTTTGGGAAGTTGGCATGCGTGGCTCGCCTTAGTCAACTTGATGGCAAGCTTGTACAACATCAGGCTGCCCTAGCAGCGCTGCTGCTGGCGCAGTGCAGGCAGCTGAGTTCGCTCTGCCCTGCACACACACATACATACACGCCATTCGCGTACACACACACACGCACGCATGCAGGCTCGTAGGCCCAGCGGATAGGGGGGGTGCTTGCATTGTAGCTGCGCACCCCACCTGTGTGCACTTGTTCTTGGCAGCGGTGTTGGCGGCCTCCTCCTTTAGCGTAGGCGTCACCCCGTGGCGTCGGCGCTTAATGCTGCAGCAGGGGCCCTCGCCCATGTGGGGCGGCGCACAATCCATGCAGCTGGTCTCAAAGAATGGCAGCACCGGGGCATCTGGGCCGTACCTGTGTGTGCTCGCGCGCGTAAGTGTGTGCAGGTGTGTGTGCGCGTACTAGGGTTCTGTGTGCGGGCGCAGAAGGGCTGCTTGGGGGCCCCTTGCATGCAGGGGCTGGCACGTGTGTGCACGCAACAGCCAGCGCATGCTCATAATCGTGGACGGAGGAGGATGGTTGAGGCCGTGGCGGCAGGAAGGCGGCAGGCACGGGGTGCAAGTAGTGCCTGCAAAGCGCCAGCCCTGGTGGGTGCGATTTACTTGTAAGACATCATGATTCTTGATCAAGACGAGTTCATAAATATATACACATGGTCATGCAATCCAGAATCCATGGTGCAAATATGGCACGTATTTGCCTGCCCCAGGTCATGTCTTGATGCATGCGGCCCAGGCACAACCCACGCCCGCACATTTTGTTCCTCCCTCTGCCATGGCGCAGGCAGCATGTACCTACATCTGCTGCTGTGCATCTCTAGCTTCAGGCGCAGCACAAGCTGCACACACATGCTATGTCTGTGGCATTGAATTTGGCACTTGTCAAGCGCGCGGTGCATATCGCCAGACTTTTAAGCTCTCGCACTCAGCAGCTCTGACGCCATCGCACACCTGGCACCCAGCACCCCTAGCATCCCCTTTATGTGTGTGCATGTGCTGTGTTCTGTGTGCGCGTGTGAATGCGCATGTGTGTAAGCGCATGTGTTTGTGTATGTGGGTGAGTGTGTGTATGTGCATGTGCGTGAACGTGCATGTATGCATGCGCACACGTGTACCGGCACACCCACCTGGACATGTCGTACTCGCTGAGGTCCACTTCCGAGCACACCACCCTGAAGCTGGCGTGCTGGAAAAAGTGCGGCCTGAACTGGTAGCGCGCGTGCTTGGAGGCCAGCTGGCCGGTGGAGATGAAGGAGCCCCCAATAATCTGCACACAGGGGACAGGCATATGTGTGCAAGGGACAGGCGTATGCAGCGGAAGCGCAAGATGGTGAGCGTGCTTGGGAATGGCATGGATTGAACGTGGTGGGGGTCATGATCGAGGAGTGCGTGTGGGAGCGTGCGTTGGAGGAGCACGCAGAAGGGGGCACGTGACGAAGGTGCAGGCGTTTATCGACTATCCGGTGGTAGGGCATGGCATGTGCAGGGCCGCGAGGCGTGGGCAGGTGTGCATAGCGTGTGCGTGTGTGCGTGCCGCATGCAGGGATGTGACCGTGCGACGAATACATAAGCCAGCGAGCGCGCAGGAACTTGGGGCTGGGGAGTCCTCCACCACAGGCACCACATCCGCCATGGTGTGGTACACGCACATGTACGCGCGGCGTGGTCCTTTGGCCCAGACACACGAGTGGGTGCTTGCAGGCAGAGGAGGGGGGGGCTGTGTGCGCCTTGAACGCAAACGGTCTACAAGCACTCGTGCTTGCATGGCATCTGGTCGTGGTCCGGACTCACCAGCTGGTGCTTGCCGGCAAAGCAGGGCGCCGAAAAGTCCTCGTACACAGGGTGCACCTTGAAGCCAGGGAAGGCTGAGTAGTGGTCTTCGCCCCACTCCCATGCGTTGCCCATGACGTCATGGAACCCTGCGGTTTCAGGCACGGCAGAGGGACGCCGCACACGCGGCGCTGCCTGAGCATCCAGCTGCGGCCGCAAGCCAAGGGGGTTGTGGCCCAGGGTCCAGGGGGGTTCGGGCTGTCTGGGCAAGCGGTTGAAGGTGTGCTTGCGGCCAGACAAAACGGCACGGGGACGGCATGACTGGGACACAAGAGGGAGTGCCAACGGAATGGGGGCCCTTGAGCTCTGCTTAAGGTCGCATGCCCCCATCTGGGTCGTGCCTGCACCCGCACACCCCCCTGCCCTCAATAGCACACCCACCTTTTCGCGTAGGCGGCAGCTCGGTGACGGGGTTCTGCGAGCCGTATGCGAGCTGGAAATTGAAGCCGTGCCGGGACGCGGCGTTGTGGCCGCTAGCTTGCATCGCGACATCCACATTGCGCGCTGCGTCAGCAGCCAGGTCCAGCCGGCGCGCCTTGCGCCCCGCTCCCTGCACGCGCATATGCCCATGCCCACAGATGTGCGCGCGCACTTGGGTACGTGTGTCACGTTGCCTACCCTCCAGCTGCTAACGCTCACAGCACTGGAATAAGCAGGAGTGGGCACACGAGGATGGGGTGATCAGCACCATAGCACAGCCTGCCTGCGGCTGTACCGCTGTGAGCTACCAATACCTTTCAAGGTAGGTACAAACAGGTGTGGCACCTCAGGGCATTAAGCGAGCAGCCGGCGCTTTGCCCCTCTGCTGTGCGCCACGGCGGCTGAGCAGTGCGGCGTGGCATGCAAGGATGAGGCGTGCGCGGCAACAGGCCTCTCATTAGTCAGGCAGCGCACATGTGCTCCTGGACCAAGGGGCGCGTGTGCATGCAGATCATCACACAAATTTGGTACACTAGGGCACCAGCTGCAGGGAAGGGCGGAGTTGGCAAGTCGGGGTGTGCGCAGCGCAGCAGTGCCCGCCCCATTGGGAAGATCAGAGGTCTGCACGAACAGCAAGGCACACAGGCGCAGCGCTTGCGTATGTGCCAGCAAGGCTGCTCCTCCAGGAAACAAAAAAACGCACACACCAACCCTGCCAACAGGGAGGGATTTGACCCTCTGATGGCCTCACCTGCTCCTCGCTATGGATGCCATTCCCGTTGGCATGGCCGTTGGTGAGGCCATTCCCGTTGGCGTGGCCATTGGCATGGCCATTG
>SL_4KL_010_BRINEDRAFT_10002577_pt1 | contig 10249 bp, 8 predicted proteins | sample SodLak_010_BRINE_2_FD_10664 | JGI IMG/M metagenome (IMG submission 10664) | reverse complement strand
ATTTTTCGAAAATTTGTTAAAGAGTTCTCAGCAAAGTACGATTCGGTGTTTAAAGGCTTTTCTGATGAAGCCAAAGAGCTGCTCATCTCCTACCGTTGGCCGGGAAATATACGCGAACTCCGCAACGTAGCCGAACAATTGGTTGTGCTCGAAAAGTCGCAATTTATCGATAAAGACCGCCTTCAGAAATATCTGAAAGGCCGTCAGCATCATGGATCTGCGGATAACCTGCCAATCGTATCAAACCGGGATAAAAACCGATCTGAGACCGATTTTGAAGATGAAACTCCACATGGGGCACCACACGACTCTGCCCTGGTATATCGGGCACTTGTAGAGATGAGAACAGATCTGTCTGATCTAAAAAAAATGCTGGCAAAATTTCTCTACTCCTCCTTCAGCAGTAAAGACATCAAAGCACTGCCCGAAGCTATGCCTCGGGATTTTGACCCAAACGATATCTCCATCTACACGAATAAAGATGGCGAACAGACTCTCGGTGTATCTTCGCAAGATCATGAGGCTGAAACTAAGGAGAAAGATGATCCTGCTAAATCGATTTTCCAGGGAAAAGAGATCCCTTCCATCGAAGATGCTGAAAAATATTTAATAGAACAGGCATTGAAAAAGTTTGAAGGAAACCGCCGAAAAGCATCCGAAGCGCTCGGAGTAAGTGAACGAACCCTCTACAGAAAGTTGGATCAGTATGGGCTTCAGTAAATCTTTTGCCATAATTGGAGTGTTAGTTATTGCCTTAATAGGTGGATGTGTTCAATATAGCTTTACAGGCACATCCATACCCAGTGACGTACGCACCATCTATATTTCGTTTTTTCCTGATAACTCACAAAGTGGATTGGGTGATCTAACTGATCGAATTAACCAGGCATTAGTGAACCGCTTTGTAAATCAGAGTCGGTTGTCGTTAACCAGTAATGAGGATAGTGCCGACTCAACTCTCGAGGGAGCCATTCAAACCTACACCAATCGTCCATTTAGTATCGGTGGAGATCAACAGGCGAATATCAATGAAATACAGATTGTGGTACGGGCAGAATTTCGTTTTGCAAAAGATGATGAACCCATTTACAGCAAAACCTTTACCGGCAGCGGCACCTATAATGTGCAGGAAGATCCAGTTGATGGCGAAATTGCCGCAGCAGAAGAAGCACTCCAGGAGATCGCCGAGAGCGCATTTAATGATGCAGTAAGTACATGGTAGAATTATATAAAACTTTATGATAAACTAACGCTACATGGAATCTATTTTTGAACATATACCGTCATCACTGCAGATCTATATCGATCAGTTTGATGATGCCCCGGATAAAACCATCGAAAAGCTTGAGCAACACGTTTATAAACGCAACCCCGGGGCTGCAGGCTATTTTCTGTTGGCTTGGTTCTGCCATAAAAACAGTGAATACGAACGAGCCGTAAATTTTGCATGGAGTGCCAAAATTCATGCGCCGGGAAGCCCGCTTCTCGAAAAATTACCGTACTACTTGTCGCACCCAAAATCGTTTGATGCATGGGAGCCCACCCTCGAAAAAGATCAGTACAAAAAAGATTTCAGCACCCAAAATCCTACACATCCCATCACTGATCTCGACTCACTAATTAATAAGCTTTCTGCTGTTGAAAAGAAACGGATTAAGCTTTCCGAAGAGGATTTAAAAGGAGAGATCGATGAAGATTTAAGTGAGCGCTCAACGCAAGTAGATGATATTGTAACCGAAACTCTTGCATTGATTCACGAAAAGCAGAAAAATTATCCTGCTGCAATTGATACCTATAAGCAGTTGCGTAAAGCAAACCCTGATAAGCGGGAACACTTTACTGAACAGATATTTCGGCTACAGGCACTGGAAGCTGAAGAGAAGGCTGAGGATTAATCACCCTTTAACAAATGCATTGGTCTTTTTTTCGTTACCAATTGTGGTTTCAGGGCCGTGACCCGGATATACTTTCGTTTCGTTTGGCAGTGAATAAAGCTTTGTTTGAATAGAGTTTTTTAACACATCAAAACTTCCTTTATACAGATCCGTCCGGCCAATGCTGTTCTGGAAAAGAGTGTCTCCGGCAATCAATATTTTTTCATCTTTAAAGTAAAGCGAAACATGATCGGGAGCGTGTCCGGGAGTATACAGTACATCCATTTTAAAAGGCCCGATCTCAAACCCTTCCTGTTCATCCATTGGCGCCGGCACAAAATCAAATCCATCGGTTTGGATACCAAACATCTTTGATTGCTCCGGAAATCTCTCCCATAGGTTTAGATCACTGTGATTGAGGTAGACTTCAATATCATCAAATCGGTCCAGTACGCGCGGCAGCCCGAGGACGTGATCCACATGGGCGTGCGTTAATAACACGGCAATCAACTCTGCGTTTTGCTGTTGCAGCGCCTGCTCAAATTTCTGGAATTCACTGTCTGACGAAAATCCGGGGTCGATCAACACAGCTTTTCCCTCTGCAGTGAGCAGGTATGTGTTTTCTAAAAATGGCCCAACTTCAAACTTTTGAATCGTCATAAATAGCCCCTATAAAAAAAGGGATACCGTGCATAACACAGTATCCCAATATGTTTAAAAACAGAATCTAAACTACTTCTTGCCGTAACGCTTGTTAAAGAGGTCGATACGGTCAGCTTTCTTCTTAATCTTCTTATCTTGGTTGTAGAATGGGTGATTTTTGGAATCAACTTCGCTCTTGTAAATACCATCCTCAGTTTCCATAGTACTGCGAGTTTTCATCTCGGTACCGTCACTCAGTTTTACTGTAATTTCTTTATAATCGGGATGTATTCCTTTTCTCATAGCTTAATCTAATTGGTTTTTATCAAAGACTTTTAAGATAAGGGTTACAGAATCGTTTTGCAATATATGATGTCACTCCATGATGGCTTTGAAATAGAGGATATATTTCGACTTCGCTCTGCTGCGCTCAATATGACGTCAGTTTGAGCGCAATGAGGAGGTACGACGAATGAAGTCGAAAACAAATATGAGGTTCTGCAAAGCCCTCACTCCATAAAGCTTTCATCATCGAGGTTCCCCATACCTCCCAACATCGACCCCAACATATCGCTATAGGTTCTGTTTTCGTCCAGGTCTTCCTTACCCAGCATCGAGTGTTGGTGCAGCGCTTCGATCGTAAAATCCATCAACGGCAAGAGATCTTTCTTGTCGCCGTTCTTGTTCGATTCTGCGAAACTTTTTAGCCCGTCAACATTTTCAAGCGCCTTTTTGTACTCCATGTCACTCAACGAATCCGGTAGTTCCAGACTGTTACCGGCGGCAAACCAGTCCAGAATTTCTTTGTAAACATCCGGTTTCTGCTCCGGTTTTTCAGCGCGGGGATTGGGAAGCTTGGCTTTAAACATGGCCGTTACTGCTTTCCCGATGATATGCTTTGCTACATTTACCGCTCCCTCCTGCTCACCTTCATATACCAGTTCCATCTTACCGGTAAGCGCCGGTACTGCGTGATAAAGATCCGTAATGCGAACCGTAGTCTCGGACTCCCCATTAACAATAGCACGTCGCTCCGCCGCCGAAATCATCTGCTCCATGGCGGTGATCGTCATCCGTGTAGAAACACCACTTTTTTGATCGATATACTCACTATCTCGCGCATGGAAAGCCACCTCTTCCAGGATTTCGCGATAGAGTTCCGGAATATAGACGTCCACACCTGATTCCCTGTTACTCCACGCTTCCTGCCCCGTAATTTCTCGGGCTATCTCTGTTGTTCGCGGATAGTGCGTGATAATTTGCGAATCGATGCGATCTTTAAGCGGGGTGATAATATTGCCCCGATTTGTATAATCCTCGGGATTAGCGGAAAACGCCATCGACAGATCCAACGGAATTCGCACATTAAAACCACGAATCTGAATATCCCGCTCCTGCATAATATTCAGCAATGCAACTTGGATTCTCGGCTGCAGGTCGGGCAGCTCATTAATTACAAAAATTCCTCTGTTCGTTCGTGGAATCAGCCCGAAATTAATCACCTCTTCATCGGCTAAAGTCCGTTTTTGGGATGCCGCTTTAATCGGGTCCAGGTCGCCAATCAGGTCGGCTACTGTGGTATCGGGCGTTGCAAGCTTTTCGCCATACCGGTAATCCCGATGAAGCCATTCTATGGGAGTTTCGTCGCCCTTTTCAGCAACCTGACGCTTAGCAAAAGCCGAAATGGGATTCAGCGGATCATCATTAATTTCGGACCCTTTTATCACCGGAATATTCTCATCCAAAAAATTCACCAGCATACGAAGCATTCGTGTCTTCGCCTGCCCCCTGAGCCCGAGCAGAATCATATCGTGCTTCGATAAAATGGCGTTCTGAACCTGTGGGATCACCGATTTATCATATCCCAAAATTCCCGGGAAAAGAGTTTCACCGCTTTTCATTTTGCGAATTAAATTTCGGCGCATCTCCTCTTTAATGCTCACCGATTCCCAACCACTGCTTTTAAGTTCACCTATTGTTCGACTATCTGTCATACTCATAGTTCTCCATTTTTTATTTCATCGGTATAACTCAAAAACAGGCTACTTCATTTCAACTGACTAATGTTTTGTCAATCATGAAGCTTCGTAACAAACCTGCAATGTTTCCTTATTATCATTGGTAGTAAAGGTAAGATTATGAAGCCTTTTTAAAGAAAACTATTGCGGATTTTCCCATCATTTGATTGTTGACACTTCACTACTCTTTTTCGGACGCCAGGAAAATAGTGCGAGCCTTAATTTTCGTCTCCTCCCACTCCTCCACGGCATCAGAATCACTGGTAATTGCCCCACCGACGGGGTAGATAAGTTTACTATCCTGAATAATAGCTGTGCGAATCACAACACTGAAATCAACATCATCCTCAGGGGTGATGTAGCCGATAGCCCCGGAATAAATTCCGCGGCGGTAATTTTCATGGTGGTCGATCTCCTGCATCACCCGATATTTTGGCGCGCCGGTCATCGATCCCATCGGGTAGCACGCTTTAATGGCATCAATCGAATCCACATTATCATCCAACTCTCCCTCTACCCTCGAAATCAACTGGTGTACCGTATCAAACGTTTGAATGTCGTACAGCTTCGAAACCTCAACCGTACCGGTTTTTGCCACGCGAGAGAAATCGTGGCGAACAAGATCCACAATCATCAAATTTTCGGCCCTATTTTTCTCATTCATCAAATCCTCTTTAAACCGGCTATCATCCTCCGCAACGGCTGATCGTGCGCTGGTTCCTTTAATCGGCTCAGAAATCAACCTGCGCCCTCTCTTTTGTAAAAACCGCTCAGGTGAAGCCGAGCAGATCTCCAGATCTTTCAGCTTCAAATACGCCCCAAAAGGCACGGGATTTACTTTCCTCATTTTTTGATAGAGCCCGTAGCTGTCTCCATCAAACCTACCATTTATGGCGTATGAATAATTGAGCTCGTAAAAATCTCCCTCTTTAATCTGCTCTTTAATTTTTTCAACCGTCTTGATGTACTCTTCACGCGAAATGCCCGGCTGCAAATCATCTACTGAAAAAGGGGGAGGATGATCTGCCGATTCCGGAGTCTGTTCCGGCCCGATGATTGTCTCAACACCGCCATCAGCAATTTTTACAAGTATAGACGGCTCCATCATAAACAGATCGGGCTGCCGGATGGGAGATCGGTTTGTTGATTCCAGATTCTCTACAAAATTTTTCAGGTCATATCCCAAATACCCGAACAACCATCCCTTTTTATCATCCCGGAATTTTTTAAGCATTTCCCAGGGATCTGCCTTAATAGTCTGCTCTTCTTCGCCATCGTAAAGCGTGATTTCATCCCCGTAGGCATAGATATATCTTGATGGATATGCAGCAATAAACGTCTGCACAGAAGATGGGTGTCCCGACTGCTGCGATTCGAGTACCACAATCTCCCCGGCTAATCCACTGCCCCCGTTTTTCTTCACTTGATTGTAGAGTAAATCCGTTAACTTTCGGGGTGATCTTTGTGCCATAAATGCGTTCAATATTCAGCGTTGTTTCAAAACTTCGAACTTAGTGGATCGATGTGTAACTTGCATCAAAATTAACAATATGAATTTATACAAATTACTCGCAAGGCCGGTTCTTTTTCGGCTTCCGTCAGACCGGGCGCACGAATTAACGATTCGCATGGTATCATCCATGAATAATTTTGTGCCCATAACCGGGCTCACCGGTTTGATGTATAAAACCAATACACCATCGCTGCATCAAAAAATATGGGGACTCCATTTTCCATCTCCTGTAGGGTTGGCCGCAGGGTTTGATAAAAATGGAACCACGCTGAACATGATGGAAAAGCTGGGATTCGGATTTGTTGAAGTTGGCAGCATTACGGCCGATTCCAGCCTGGGAAATCCCAAACCGAGAAGCTTTCGGCTTGTGGAAGATCACTCACTTATCAACCGGATGGGTTTGAATAACGATGGCGCTAAAACCATCATCAAACGGCTCGAGAAGGTTTCGCTCAATATTCCGATGGGCATTAATATTGCCAAAACTCATAGTCCTAAAATTTCCGGTCAAACAGCTCTCGACGATTATAAATTTAGTTACGACCTGGCAAAACCGATTGCCGATTACATTACCATTAACATCTCCTGCCCAAACACCGAAGAGGGAAAAACATTTGAAGATCCGGAGACTCTGAACAGGCTGCTCAACTACCTTGAGGTGGGCACNAACTCCTCAGATCCACCGGTTCTCATNAAGGTTTCTGTTGATGGCGANGGCGATCAACTTCGGGAGATAATCGAGGTAAGCGAATCATTTGCTGTNAGTGGGTATATAGCTACAAATACATCATCAAACCGAGAAAACCTTACCGCATCGGCCAACACAATTGATCAAATTGGTCCGGGTGGATTAAGCGGCCGTGCCATTCGTGATAAGAGCACGGAGAAAATCAGGCTGATCTCAGAGGTTACAAAAGGGGAAAAAACCGTTGTTGGCGTTGGAGGTATTTTCAGTGCCGATGATGCCATTGAGAAAATCAAAGCCGGAGCAGATCTCTTGCAGATCTATACAGGGATGATTTACGAAGGGCCGGGAATTGTAAAGCGAATAAATGAAGGGATCGCGAAACATCTAAAAAGTGAGAACCTGGATCATATCTATCAGCTTAGAAAGTAGATTCTTTATAAGAAAATGAGTTTGAAACCCAGATTGGATTAATTTAGTCCCCTCCTTCTCAAGGAGGGGAGATAGGGGTGGTTTAAACTTTTTTTGAATCTCATTTAAATTCATAAGTATCAGTCTACCACCCCCGGCCCCTCCTTACAACAGGAGGGGAGCACCTATTTACCTAAATCTATAATCGAACTCAGATTTGAAAAATTAATTGCCCGTATCAAACGGAAAGGTTATTACACAGGTCACAGATTCATCGGATGGCAAGGGCTCAAAAGTGAGTCCGGCCTGCATCGCCTGCTCAAACGCCTGGGGAATACCGGAGCGGTCCATACTGCTCGCTTGCTCGAAGTCCAGCAGTTCTCCATTCGGTGAAATCGTCACAAGGTAGCTCAACTCCCCGGATATACCGGCATCTTCTGCCCACACCGGATAGGGAACTGATTGCAAAAACGCATCCATACCGCCCGAAATCACGGGTGGCTCGGGGAGCTCACTGCATAACGGAGCTTCACCTTCCTCCCCATTCAGGTCCACCGAAGATTCTGCATCAGCTGTAGCATCATCCCCTCCCGACTGCATAGATTCGGGCTTTGCCAATGTTTGTTGTAATATCTCCACACGTGGCATCACGCTGCTCGATGCGTGCTCCGTTTCAATTTGATGGAGCACCGATCGTGTGCTATCCCAGTACGCCCCTTCAAAAGGAAATACCTCCTCCAGATTCGGCTTGGCCTGAGTTGAGTCCGCCAATGATTGCCAATAGTGATGATCATCCGCAGAAAGCGTGGTATCTCTCAACATTACTGCGGCTGAATCCTGCAATGTGCTAAAATTTTCTTGATCGACCTCCCACTTCTCAACCAGATCGAACCACTGCGCCCTCTTTTCAGCAGAATTTTCATCCCGATCTTGAGCTGCTCTAATATACTCTTCTGCCGCTTCAAAAAGCAGGTAAGGGCGTTGGGTATCGTCTGTAGTCTCCATAGCCCTCTCCTCCAGATATCGAGCACGTTCAGCTAAATTGCGTTCCTCTTCCGCTTCCCGATATACAGGTTCCATATCTCTGAGCTCAACATAATCCAAGCCTAACCGATCCGCGGCCCGTTGCGCGAAAACGGTATGGTAGTACAATTCCAAAAGCTTCTCGCCATAATCCAGTGCACGCTCTCTGTTTCCATGTAAGAGTTCAATTTCAACAAGTGAGTGGAGTGCCCGTGGAGATAGATCACTATCCAGGCCTGAATCGGCAACTTTTTGGTAGTAAACCGCGGCACTATCGGGCAGATCAAAAGAGAGAAAATAGATATTGGCAAGTTGGTAATATTGGTTCTCCCGCTGTTTCTCTACCTCCAACCGCTCCTCTTCTGTTCGTGGTATATTGCCCAGGTTTAGCGCCAATTGCGCCTGTTGTGGTGCAATCTCATCCGGTTGTTCAAGAATAATTTCTTCGCCATCAGAAACAACTCTTGGTAATCGCGCTCTCGATGCCGCTTCGGAACGCCTCCAATTATCCACTAACGGCCTTTCGCCCCATTGGGCCTGGAATTGTCTGCTTGCATCAGCCAGCATAATTGGATCGTTGATATTCAAAAAACCGTACTCCGTTGTTTCGGCCGCATCTACCACCGAATCCTCATCCAGATCCATCACAGCTGCGCGGTCACCACGCTGCTCGCGTTCCCGAAGTTCACGCTCCAACTCCGCTCGCTGTTGAGCCTCAATCTCATCAATCACTTGGTTAAACTCTTCCCCTTCCAGTGTCCCGAGCCACAGCAGGCTATCTTTTTCTGCAATTGACTGCCGAATTTGCGCATACTCTCCAAACGATGATGCGAGCTCTGCGGCATCAAAACCGGAGGGCATTTGCTCAGGGTTGACATTCTGTGCAGCGGCCCGATCAAAATACTCTGCCGCAGATCGATAATCTTCATACTCAAACCGATAGATCTCCCCCAGTGCGTAATATACTTTTGCCAAAGTTTCGGAGTTCGGGGGGCGCAATTGATTATCGGGTATCTCGAGATAGAGTTCATACGCTCGGTTTATGTCTCCCCGAAATTGATAAGTTCGTGCCACTTCGTAAGACAGTTCAGGCCGAACATCAATATTTTTATCATCCCTTTCCATTCGCTGATATAAAGTCAGCGCACGGTCGAAATTTCCCAAACGCCGCAATAATTCAGCCTCCTTCCGTTTTGCGTTAAACTCTAAATCGTAATAAAGGTGTGTGGGGTTTACCTCAGCATATGCCAATCGGGCATCCTCATAATTCCCCATCTCTTCCAACACCTGTCCATAGAGAAAAAATGCTCGGGCCTGTTCATCTCTATCCTCAAGGTATAACAGAGATTCATCCAGGAGATCTGCGGCAGTTGACCAATTCTGCTGCTCAACATAAAGTTGCGCCAGCAGTGTATGTATATTAGCACGGGTTGATTCATTCCATGTCTCCACCAAATCCAGTTCCTGTTCTAAATATCGAATTCCCTCGTTGATATTCTGCATCTCCAGATAGGTTCTTCCCTGCCAAAAAACTGCCTCTTGGGCTAAATCGGAATCGGCATAAACCCGGAGCTCTTGGAATTTTTCAAGCGCCGAAAAATACTCCGATCTGTAGAAGTACGATTTTCCGATAATAAATATAGCGGGTTCTACATATTTCGATTCATTATGATTTCTAAGAATCGAAGCACCGGTTTCTATGGCTAATTCAAATTCTTGCAGGCCTGCTGAGGTAGGAGGCAAAAATACCCGAACCGGAACTAAGGGATTTAACTCAGCAGTTTGGGCTTGATTCAGCTGAAGCCCCTCTTCGTAATACTGCTGCGTGTTATAAAACGTATTAAAGTAGGCGTTGAAGTTTTGCCAAGGCTGTTGCAGGGGTGTACCGCAACCGGCAGTGATGAACAAAATAATTGCTATGTAAATACCCTTCTTCAATACGGGTGAGTCTGGCTATGTGTTATTGGAGGCTTTGAAAAACAAGATACTTCGACTTCATTCGTCGCTCCGCTTCTCATTGCGCTCAGTATGACGTTAACCGTCACATTGAGCGTAACGTAACGAAGCCGGTGTTTTTCCGGTC
>SL_4KL_010_BRINEDRAFT_10002575_pt1 | contig 10251 bp, 6 predicted proteins | sample SodLak_010_BRINE_2_FD_10664 | JGI IMG/M metagenome (IMG submission 10664) | reverse complement strand
TTTTACGGCTTCATGCTGTTGATGGAGACGGCGCTTATCGGTGTCTTCGTCGCACTCGACTTTTTCGTCTGGTTCGTCTTCTGGGAGTTCGTTCTCATCCCGATGTATTTCCTGATAGCACGCTGGGGTGGCCCGCGACGGAAATATGCGGCTATCAAGTTCCTGATTTATACGAACGTGGGCTCGCTGGTGATGTTTATCGGTATCTTCCTCATGGTATTGAACCTCGATGGGCTCACCGTCCTCTCACTGCCGGCAATCACTGAGGCCGTTCTCGCGGCAGAGACACTCGGTGAAATCAGCTTGCTCGGCATTGCCGCATTCGACGTCAAAGCAGCAGCGTTCCTGTTGCTGTTCCTTGGCTTCGCAGTGAAAGTTCCCATCGTGCCATTCCATACTTGGCTTCCGGATGCCCACGTTGAGGCCCCGACGCCAGTGTCCGTCATGCTGGCCGGTGTCCTCCTGAAAATGGGTACCTACGCATTGTTGCGGTTTAACTTCACGATGTTGCCGGATATCGCCGTTGAGTATGCGCTGGTCATCGCCGTGGTTGGTGTCATCAGCATCATCTACGGCGCGCTCCTTGCAATGGCTCAGCGCGACCTCAAACGCATCGTTGCCTACTCCTCGATTTCGTCAATGGGATACGTCATCGTCGGGTTGGTGGCGTTCACCCCCCACGGGATGGGTGGGGCAACCTTCCAGATGGTCAGCCACGGACTCATCTCCGGCCTCATGTTCATGACTGTCGGCGTCATCTACAACGCAACGCACACGCGCATGGTCGGCGATATGAGCGGACTGTTCGACAAGATGCCCTACACGGTTGCAATCTTCATCGCAGGGGCGTTCGGCTATATGGGACTGCCGTTGATGAGCGGGTTCGCCGCTGAGGTGCTCATCTTCATTGGCGCGTTCGAGTCAGCAGTCATCACTGCAGCACCACTGATTACCGCAATGGCGATGTTTGGTATCGTCCTCGTAGCGGGCTACCTGCTGTGGGCGATGCAACGGACACTCTACGGCGAGTACGAATTGGAGACTGATTACGACCTTAGCCGGGCACCAGTTCACGATATCGCACCGTTAGTGGTGCTCCTTGGACTGGTTATTCTGCTTGGTGTCAACCCAGACCTCATCTATCAGGTGATTCAGGATGCTGTCTCACCGCTCGTTGATGAGGGACTGGCCGCCGCTACAATCGCTGTCGATACATTCGGAGGTGTTTTTCGATGACTGAATTCATTCTGCAGGAGTGGACCGCACTTGCACCGGCGCTCATACTTGCGATCACTGCATTGTTCTTGCTCGCGGTGGATGCGCTCGCACCGGACCAAGAAGGGACTGGGCCGTGGCTTGCCGGCGTTTCGGCTGTTGGGACGCTGCTCGCACTCCTTATCACTGGCTGGTATCTCATCGCTGGGACCGGTCAGCCACGCGATGGGGAGCCAGCTACCGCAGGGGCTATTGAGCTATTCGACGGAAACATCGTCATCGACGGGATGGCGCTGTTTTTCATCGCCATCATTACCAGCGTCACCCTGCTGGTCGTCGTTGCGAGCTACGATTATCTGAAAGACCACCCATATCAGGCTGAATATTACACACTAACCTTGCTTGCGGCGACGGGAATGGCGATGGTTGCAGTCTCAAACAGCTTTGTGATTGCCTTCCTTAGCATTGAGTTGGCATCACTCCCATCGTACGCGCTCGTCGCCTCCCTCAAAAACAATCGCGGGAGCGTCGAAGGCGGACTGAAATACTTCCTGATTGGCGCACTCTCTTCCGGAATCCTCATCTACGGGATTTCGCTCATCTACGTTGCCACTGGGTCGCTGCAGTTCGGAGCCGTCACGGACGCAATTGTCGATGGCGACATCACCGGTGGCAACGGTATCCTTGGTATCGGTATCCTGATGATACTTGCCGGATTTGGATTCAAAATCGCTGCTGTGCCGTTCCACTTCTGGGCACCGGAGGCGTACGAAGGTGCACCAGCACCAATTTCCGGTTTCCTCTCGTCGGCATCCAAGGCCGCTGGATTCGTCATTACGTTTCGTGTGTTCGTCGACGTGTTCCCGATTGGAGCCGTCGGGGACACCGTTAACTGGGTGGTGGCGTTCCAGGTGCTTGCCATCGTGACGATGACAGTTGCAAACTTTGCGGCACTCAAACAGACAAACGTCAAACGGATGCTCGCGTACTCCTCGATTGGACACGCTGGCTACGTGCTGATTGCTGTCGCCGCTCTTACAGGCGGTAATCAAGCGTTCATCCTTGGCTCCGGGATGGCTCACCTCTTTGTCTACGGCTTCATGAACACCGGTGCATTCCTCGTGATTGCGCTTGTCGAATACTGGGGTGTTGGCCGAACTATCGAGGATTACAACGGGCTGGCAACACAGGCCCCGTTCGCCGCAGCGGCGATGAGCCTGTTCCTCTTTACGCTGGCTGGTCTCCCACTCGGCGGAGGATTCCTCTCGAAGTTCTATCTGCTGTGGGCATCTATCGAGGGTGGCGTCGCGTTGCTGGCGATTGCACTTATCGTCAACAGCGCCGTCTCGCTGTTCTATTACACTCGTGTCGTCAAGGCGATGTGGGTCGAAGAACCGAGCGAGAGTCTTGAAATCAACAGCTATCCAGTTGGACTGTACACAGCAATTGCGCTGGCCGCACTCGTTACTGTGCTCTTGCTCCCTGGCTTTGGGTTCGTCGTGGAGTATGCACAGACGGCTGCCGAAATGATTGCGCCGCCGTAGGTACGTGAAGCAGCAATTAGACTCGCAAAATCCTCTAATTACAGTGTATTCTTAGCAACAGATTACAAAGCTCAATTGATAGCTGGTAACTCGACAATAAATATCGACCCTTCTGGCTGATTATCCTCGACACGAACCTCACCACCGTACCGGTTGACAAGCGTATCAACGAGATACAATCCCAGGCCGGTCCCGTCGCTTTCGAGTCCCATGTTCCCCTGGTCGAATATATTGTCTTTATACTCATCAGGAATTCCGGGGCCGTTGTCTTTCACTTCTACGAGGACAGACCCATCATCCCGAGTTGCAGAGACGGTTATCTCAGGAACTTTCTTGTCATTATGTTGCATCGCGTTGTTGAGCAGGTTCCGAAACACAGAATCTAGCATGTTATCGGCCTGAACCCTAACTGATGGGAGTTCTCCGTCTATCATCACGATAGCTCGCTCCTGGTTTCCCTGTGCGTTCTCAACCTCTCGTTCGAGAACTGACCGTAACTGAACTGGGTGTCGGTCAACATCAGCCTGAAGCATCACTTCCGTCACCTCCCGTGCTGTTGTCGTGATATTGACTGCATTCTGTGCCGCCTCAAGTACATTCGTAATATACTGTTCGCCTCCTGCATTCACGTACTCCTCTAACAACTCCCCATAGGTGAGCACAAGTTGCAGATCATTCCGAATATCATGTCGGACAACCTGATTGAGAATTTGGAGATTATCTCGTTGCGTTTCGAGGAGATTCTCGTATTCTTTCAGTTCGGTCACATCGCGAGCGTAACCAAGGACAGCGTCTTCACCCGTCCCGGGAACGCTGAACGGTATCTTGATTGTCTGAAGCCGCAACGATTCCCCGTCAGCTGTCGTTATTTTTTCTTCCGGTATTTCCTTTGATTCGCCGGATTCGATGACGGCTCTATCGTCTTCGGAAAACGCAACTGCTTCATCAGGGTTCGGAAGTACCTCAGTTTCCGTTTTCCCTTCTATTTCGTCTGGTGAGAGCCCGTACGCATCTGCAGTCGCCTTGTTTGCCAGAATATACTCTCCTTCGCGGTTTTTTACAAACAACAGGTCGGGAATCAGGTCGATTACCTTTCGGAGACCCTCCTGTATTTCTTTTGCTGCTTTCTCCTGTTCTTTTCTCTCTGTGATATCATTGAAAATTCCCAGAATACCGATCATATCACCATCGTCATTAAACCGCGGGTCCCCCACTGTTCGAACCCAACGTAGCTGGTCCTGGGCTGTGATAATCCGGAGTTCGAGGTCGTATGATTCGCCCTTTTCTTTCACAGCGTCCATTGCCTGCCGGATTCTTGGCCTATCTTCAGGGTGATAGAATTTGATTGCTTGCTCTATCGCTATATTCTGTTCAAGTGGAACCTCATGAATTCGGTAAACCTCGTCACTCCAGTGGAGGGCATCTTCGTTGAGGTCAACTTCCCACCACCCAATTGATGCATTTTCCTGTGTTTTCTCGATTACATTACGAGTTCGTTTGAGCTCTCGTTCGCGCTCTTTTCGGTCTGTGATATCCCTGCTGAGCGCGATAAAGCGTGTTTTGCCATGAATCTCGATTCTCGAAACCCAGACCTCGACCGGAAAATCCGAACCATCTTTTCGCTTGTTTTTCCCTTTAAGTTTGAGAATTTTATCTGTGTCCATCGTTTCCCACAACTGTCGAAGCTGTTTTTGCTCAGGACCCACTTCGAAATCAAAGACGTCCATCGAGAGTAGTTCCTCGTGCGAATAACCTAGATTCTCGACGAGTTGCTCGTTCGCGTCTACTATACGACCCTCGATGTCGTGAATAACCATCGCATCTGGGGCTTTGTCGAAAAGCACCTTGAACCGCGATTTTGCCTCTTCGAGTTCTCGTTCTCTGCTCCGATGGTCTGTGACATCCCGACAGAAAACAACTGCAGCAGTCTCGCCGTCATGCTCAATCCTGCTCACCGACAGTTCAACTGGGAGCTGTTCACCGGATTTCGTTTCGAACGTCACCTCGTACTGGTCCGGCACAGAGTCACCGCGCAGCCGTGCCTCGTGATAGCTTTCAACTTGTTGTTCCTCTTCCGAAGCGACAAATATTGTTTTTGAGGCTCCGACAAGCTCGGGCTCTGAATAGCCAGTCATCCGCTGTAGCTTCTGATTAGCGTAACTAATTTCGCCTTCATTAGCAACGAATATCCCGTCGTTGCTCTTTTCTACAATCGCTTCGTACAGCGATTCCATCGCGTATTATTACCTATCCAAGTAATGATTAGTGCTTCGATATTACTAACGAGGGGTTTGAAACTAAGTAACGGTATGCCTGATTTTGGATTTATCGCTCACGCCACCTTGTCCCAACCGATATAGCTGAACTTTGCCCATAGAACTACAAGCAAACCGGCCATATCATCACATATGTACGAGCATATTCTGGCGGGCACAGATGGGAGTCAAGAAGCACGGTCCGGTATACGGTATGCCCAGTCACTTGCAGCACATATCGATAGTGACCTAGAGGTTCTCCACGTCGTTGACGAACAGTTACTACCGGATGCTGAAAGTGAGATTGAAGAGCAGAAGCTGTTGGAAGAACTTGAAGGGCACGCAACGGGAGGCCTAATTGAAACTGCACAACAAGAGGCAATAGTACAATCGCTCGATACAACGACCAAACGCGGCGTCCCATACCGAACATTCCTCGATTACGCCGAAACCAGCGGGACAGACCTGATAGTTGTCGGGAAGGGTGGGTCTGCACACAGACGGCTAGGGAGTACCACCGAACGGATTATGACCCTTTCATCCGTTCCCGTCCTGACTGTTCCGAAGGCCACCGCTCTGACAGAATATACTGTCACTGAATCACTCGATACAATAGTCGTCCCTCTGGACGGCGCCAATCCGGCGGAGCGTGCAGCCAATCAAGCACTCCAGTGGGCTGAGAACGTTGACGCATCAATTCACTGGGTGTATGTTGTCGATACAACACTCTATGAGTTCGGTGATATTCCGCGCAGCGTCATCGGAAACCACCGGAAAGGTGGCGAGAAAACGCTTGATGAATTCGTTGCACAGGCGAACGAGGACGGTATCAACTCGACAAAGACGCTCTTGCGTGGGAAGCCATCCGAAGAGATACGCTCGTACGTTGAAGGTGTCGAAGCTGACCTCCTTGCGATGGGCACTCGTGGACAGGGAGGACTTCCCGAACGACTACTCGGAAGCACGACTCGCCGCACAGTTCGTGATAGCTCCGTTCCCGTCCTTTCAGTGAGTTAGCCGGCATTCTCCGAAGCGTTTCTGCGTTATCCTCGAATTTCGAGGAAATAAACAGTCTCCATCGTCTTCAGCTTGCAGTAAATTCAGCTAAAGCTGGCTTAATGCACCTTCGCTACAGTATCAGTTTATTTTCCCACCTGCCTTTTGCCCCTGGTACAGCCATGAATCTAAGCAAAGCCAATCTACAGCAATCGGTTGACAGCGAAACAGTCCGCTCAGTCACGAAACTCTCTCTTCTCGCAGTCTGGCTTGTCGTGATGCTATTTTTGCTCACGCTTGTTCCGGGTGTCGATAGAGTCATCCCACAGACGCCGGTGACGCTTGCCGCAGTCGTCGGTGCAATTATCACGCTCGTACTCGTCGGGATTCTCGGTTACCTCGCACCGAAAGCAGCCGCATTGACCAAGATGAGCCTCGACGGGCCACAAGAACTCGTTGAACATGCGGCCGGAGCAGTGTACTGGCTGATTATTCTCGTCGCAGTGCTCGTTGCACATAGCGGTCTTGCGGGAGCACTTCTCCCGGTCTTTGATGGGTTCGAATGGGTCTACGATATCCTGTTTATGCTGGTTGCCGTCCCAGTGCTGGCGGTTATCGGTGCTCGACTGTACGGTCTGCTCGACCCGAGTTCGGAACTCGTCGCAGAGAAGGTGACTGGCGATAATCGATAGCGAGTCAAGAAAACTGCCCCTTAGAAAAATTCCTGTAACCACACGAACGCAGGTGTGAAAACAGCTGAAAGGGGTTTAACAAGCGATTCGTCGCAATTTGCGCCACCGACACGCAGTGCGGTCTCAATATCAATCGCGCCGAGATACAGCTGCGAGAGCGTTCCTATCGGGACCTCAAAATCAGGTTCTTCGACGAATTCACTGCGGGCAGACACTGTTATTTCACCATCGTCATTTCTGAGGACAAACTGTCCGTCGAGATGGTCCAGAAGGGGGTCAGTAACGGCAATCGTGAGTGGTAATTCAACTGCTGACCAGGCAAGCGATGCAAGCGGAGAAAGCGTTGTCAACCTGACCATTGGCCCGGGATGAACTGATGCAGAGATGTCATCCGGGCGTGTTGCTCTGGCAAATAGGTCAATTTCCGGCGGCAGTGAGAGCGATACTGTCTCTATCTGTGCTCCGTGCCGACTGAGGAAGGTCAGCAACGATTTAAACGCTTGTTCATCCGTATAAGCTATGTGCTGGACTGACAACGATTCACCGCTTTCGGTCTCGTCGACGGTATAGACGAGATAGCCCACAAGCTCACCACTCCGTTCGTAGCCATAACAGTACGGCTGTCCGCCCCCGTCCCAGTTAGCAAGCGTCCTCTCTTCCCACCATTCCTGTGACCGCCGTAAGGAGAGTGCAACACCTGTTCCAGCCGCAACTTCGACCGTACGGAGTTGGTCCCACCCTGACTTACTCAACGGGACAAACCGTCCGTCAACATCTGCTGATGGTAACGCATCGGGAGCCATTGAGTATTTCACAACCCTGTTTGCTGTTGCCCAGCCCAGTGTCCGATAAAATTCGGTTTCGAACGGCCAGAGTGTCACGAGCGGAGCATCGTTCTCGTGGTACTCGGTAAGGGCTCCGCGACAGAGTTTTTTTGCATACCCTTGCTGTCGATGCTCTGGCGGGGTTGCTACCGCACCGAGACCACCTATCTGGCGATACTCACCCCGAATCCAGGCATCGAGATAATAGAGTTTGCAGACACTCACTGGTGTCTGCTCTTTACCCCGCTCGGTTGGGTAGACGCCACGGGGGTCGAACAACGAGGGTGGCCAGCCGTCGCCATTCTCATCGGGGGTCGGCCCATCTGCGGGAGAGAACGCATAGCCCAAAATCCGCTGATACTCGGCCCGATGGTCCTTCGGGATTGGCAGAAACTCCGACATATCTGCCTGTTTCCGGCCGTGTCTTTATCAGTGTATACGGTTTGATTCACTGGCTATCTTCTCTGTCAAGCGCGCCCGTTCAAAACTGCCAAGTACCGACGCTGTCTCGATACCGATATGAAAGCGACTGCGAAGGCTCACCCAATCCAGGGCCTTATCAAATACCACGGGATGCGCGATGAGCAACTCCGACTCCCGTATCATGATTCTATCAGCGTTTGTACCGCACCAAGTCATACAAAAACGACTGTCGAGTTCGACGAGTCACTGACAGAGGATGAGTACCTACTGGACGGTGAGACTGTCGATGGTCGGGGTGCAGAACGAATCCGTGCGGTCGTCGACCATGTCCGGGAGCTGGCCGATATTGACACCGCTGTTCGGTTCGAATCGGAAAATTCCTTCCCGACCAACATCGGCTTTGGCTCGTCTTCTTCCGGCTTTGCTGCACTTGCGCTCGCGCTTGCGGAGGCTGCAGAGCTCGATTACACATTGCCTGACGTGTCGACGATTGCCCGACGCGGCTCCTCTTCGGCTGCCCGAGCCGTAACTGGTGGCTTCTCACATCTCTACACTGGACTTAATGACGAAGACTGCCGCTCGGAGCGCATTCCAGCCCCGGACGAGTTCGAATCTGACCTGCGTATCATCGCTGGCACGGTTCCGGCGTACAAAGAGACAGAAGAAGCGCACAAAGAGGCTGCGGATAGCCACATGTTCGAAGGACGGATGGCCCACATCCACGGGCAGATTGCAGACATGCGTGATGCGCTCCGAGGCGGCGAGTTTGACCGCGTCTTCGAACTGGCCGAACACGATTCGCTCTCGCTTGCTGCCACGACGATGACTGGCCCAGCAGGCTGGGTCTACTGGCAACCACGGACCATCGAGATTTTCAACGCCGTTAGAAACCTGCGAGAGGAACAGGATATTCCTGTCTACTTTTCGGTTGATACGGGAGCGAGCGTCTACGTGAACACGACTGCAGAATACGCCGATGACGTTGAGGCGGCCGTCGCTGACTGTGGTGTCGAAACACGACGCTGGCGGTTTGGCGGCCCTGCACAGGTGCTTGACGAGAGCGAGGCACTCTTCTGATGCACTTACACGGGTGAACACGAATGGATATCGCGGCACCGCTCCGACGCGAGGCACAGGCGACGAACGAGCGTCGGATGCTGGTGCTGACCGGTTCGCCTGAAAAAACCCGACAGGGTGCCAGAGACGTGATTCGAACAGCCGAAATCCCTGCGCGGAAAACGGTTTATATTGGTCCTGATGGCACACCAGATGAGCAATCCGACCAATTTTCGGACCCAGCACAGATAACACAGACTTCGACGACAACGTACCGAACGCTCCTCGGTTCGACGTGGGAGGCTGCCATTCTGGATTGCCACGACCGGTTTGAACCAAATGTCATTGGGGGTGTGACCGGGATGGTTGCTGGAGGCGGCCTGCTCGTTCTTCTACTCCCGGCGTTTGATGAGTGGATGGAACGCCGTGATTCCTTCGACGAAACGCTTGCAGTTCCCCCCTATTCTGTCGATGATGTGGGTACCACCTTCCGAGTACGCCTTACCGAGACGCTCAAGGCTCACCGAGGAATCGCTATCGTTGACGCGGATACTGGAGTGGTACAAAAAGAGGGATTGACCAATCCATCACCACGACATTCCTCTCCGGCAACGGAATCGCCAGTGGACCATTCATTTCCCGAGTCAGCCTATCTGGTCTGTCTCACGCAGGACCAGCAAGCTGCCCTGTCTGCCCTCGAAGCGTTGCAAACTGACGAGACGGCAGTTGTCGTGGAGGCAGACCGTGGTCGCGGAAAATCAAGCGTTGCAGGCATTGCTAGCGCAGCCCTTGCGCTTTCCGGTGCTGACATACTTGTTACCGCACCTGAACGGTCACAGGTTACGGTGCTGTTTGAGATGGCAGCCGAGTATCTCGAAGCGAATACGGACGCTTTCGCTGCTGTGACTGCTGACGACGACTCGCAAACAGCGACTGATTTCATCGACAGCGGTATCACGCTTCCAAACGGCGGTCAGATTCGGTATGTCCCACCACAGACGGCCACAGCACTGCCTGCGGACCCGGATTGTGTCATTGTCGATGAGGCGGCAGGCATTCCGGTCAGAACCCTCAGCTCGTTGTTGTCATGTGACCGGCTTGCCTTTCTCACGACGGTCCACGGCTACGAAGGGACAGGTCGGAGCTTTGCTGTCCGATTCAGAAACCAACTTGCTGAAAGTCGACATACCGTTACGGATGTCTCGCTTTCGGAGCCAGTTCGGTACGCACCCGCTGACCCAGTTGA
>SL_4KL_010_BRINEDRAFT_10002574_pt1 | contig 10263 bp, 10 predicted proteins | sample SodLak_010_BRINE_2_FD_10664 | JGI IMG/M metagenome (IMG submission 10664) | reverse complement strand
AACCACCGGCGGCACCTGGCAGTACTACTACGCCAACCTCTCGATGATCCCCGACGAGGAGAGCTACGAGGTCCAGGACATCTCCTCGCGGACGCAGGTCGGTACGCTTGACGAGCGGTTTGTCGTCAACTTCGCCGCCCCAGGCGAGGTGTTCATCCAGCGCGGCGAGATGTGGCGGATCAACGATATCGACGACGAGGAAACCCGAGTGAACGTCGCGCCGATTGAGGACCCCGCCGGCGAGGTTCCCTCCTGGGTCGGCCAGGAGATCCCGGTCCCTCAGGCGGTCGCCGGCGAGGTCGGCGAGCTCCGGGGCGTCGCTGGCTCGCGGTTCGAGACGGGCGCGAGCCGCGAGGCCGTCGCCCAGGAGCTGTGCGAGCGGTATCCAACCGACTACTCCACCGTCGAGACCGCACTCGATCCAATCGCGCGGCACGTCGAAGCCGGCTTTCGGCTCCCGACCGACACCCGAATCTGTCTCGAATCACGGGGCCGAACAGTCAGGGTGAACGCCGCCTTCGGCCATCAGATCAACGAGACGCTGGGCCGACTGCTTTCGGCACTCGTCGGCCAGCAAACCGGTTCGTCGGTCGGGATGAGCGTCGATCCCTACCGGATCGGTTTCGAAGTCCCACAGGGGGTTTCGGCCGGCGTGTTTCGGGATATCCTGGAGTCGACTGACCCTACACATCTCGAAAGCTATCTCGAACTCGCACTCAAAGGCTCGGAGACGCTGAAGTTCACGCTCGTCCAGGTGGCAGCCAAATTCGGCTCGCTCAAGCGGTACCAGGGACGCAACCGCTACGGGGCCGACCGCCTCCTGGAGGCCCTTGCGGGAACCCCCGTCTACGACGAAGCCCTCCGAGAGATTTTTCACCGCGATCTGGCTGTCGAGGCTGCAGCCGACGTACTCAGAAAGGTTCAGTCGGGCGAGATAGAACTCGTCATCGTCGGCGACGAGACGCCAATCGGGACGACCTCGCGGCCGACCGGCCAGGAGCTGCTCGTCCCTGAAAAGGCAGACGCCAGCGTCATCGAGGCGATCAAAGACCGGATTCAGAACGACCAGGTGTTGTTGTGTTGTCTGCACTGCAAGCAGTGGGATCATACGACTAAGGTGCGGCGCGTCCGTGAGCAACCTGAGTGTCCGGACTGTGGCTCGACACGGGTTGCCGCGTTGAATCCGTGGGCCGACGAGGTGGTCTCGGCCGTCAGAGCCGACGAAAAGGACAGCGAGCAAGAAAAACAGACCCGACGAGCCTACCGGGCGGCCAATTTGGTCCAGAGCCACGGCCACCAGGCCGTTATCGCCTTAGCCGCCCGCGGCGTCGGCCCACACAACGCTGCTCGCATCATCAGCAACTTCCGGGAGGACGAAACGGAGTTTTATCGTGACCTCCTAACACAGGAACGCGAGTACGCCCGAACCCAGTCATTTTGGGACTGAACGTATAAGTAGTGGCCGAATTACGAAGGCAAGATACGGGATGGTAAAACCGATCAGATACCCCGACAGATGCCCCCAGACGTTCGTCCCGGAGTGGACGAACACGAGCGCGCCCGCGACGCCGAAGACGAACACCGTCGAGCCGATTAAAAAGGCGAGCCGAACGTCAGGGCTGAGTTGTCGACCATACGTTCGGAGTTGGCGGGTTGGGGTTCCGGACCACAACACGCCAGCCACCGCAACCCCCGTAACTCCCACCCCCACTGCGAGCGTCGACTGCGGCTGAACATACGACACTGAGGGGACGGCAAACACCAGTGCCACCGAGAACAACACTGGAACGACAGCCCACGACGGAGCAATCGCCCCGTCGGTCTGTTCGCTGGCGGCTGCTGCAAGCACGACCGGCAGAAAGCCCAATAGCGCGGCGACGATTCCCGAAAAGCCGACAACGAACTGCTCGGTCGATGGGTTAAGTACCGCGAGCGTCACAACGGCAATCCCGAACGGTGCGGCGAGCAGATATGTCACTACTGACAGCCGGAACTGTCGATTCCAGCCCGCAATCGCCACCAACGGGTAGATCGCAAACAGCGTCACCCAGTAGTTCAGCAGGTTATCGAACAGGTGTCGACCACCGAAATGGACGTAGTTGGCCGTAAATGCCGTCAAAAGTGTCCGGGAGCTGTCCCACACCCATTCGGCGTTCAGCCGAAACGCAAACCGTGTTTCGAGGCCCGCTAGCCAGGTCGCCACCAACAGCAACGGCAGCCCAACCAGCAGCAGCCACTGTTCGGCCGCCGGCGCGGTGGTCGTCCGTCGCCACCAACGGGCAGCCGTCGACGGCAACGCCAGGATCTCACGGAGTCGACGTAACACGGGTGGGAGCTACACACCAGGATAGCTTACATCTACCGAGAGCCGCCTACTCCCAACTTTCGAGCAGCTCGGAGATCGTCGCCACCAGCGAGTCGAAATCCTTCAACTTCAGCCCGTCGGTAGTGACGAAAACGCCGCTGTCGCCGACGCCCACCCGGACCAGAAAGCCGTTTTCGAACACCCGAATCGAGTACCGATACGTGCCGAGTTCGGAGCCGGCGTACGCTTCTGTCGTCGTTTTGTAGTCGTGCCACTCGTGGCCGATAAACGACATGAGGTCGGCGTCCTGTTCGAGGTCGCCGCGGAGATACACCTGCATGTAGTTGGTCGCATCGAAGTAGGTCACCGACCGGCAGTTGTCGCCAACTGCACTCCGGCAGGCGGCTTTGAGCTGGTCGGCTCGGGAATCTGTCAGTGGCTGTTCGGTCATCGGCTCTTCGTCACTCATAGGCGGGGCTACGACGGCTGGCGATTTGAAACCACGGGTCGACCGCAAGTATCGAGTGAACTACCTTGCCCTACCGCGCTCGGGGCTACCCGCCCCTCGCTTGTAGAGGACAGGGCTTCCTGTTTCTATGTCGGAATTTATACCCACCGTGGGCACAGGGATTCCAGACTCCACAGGCGACTTCCCTTTAGGGGTGGTTCGGAGTGTCCCACTCCTACCGGATGAACACTCGGCCACAGCCAACAGTGGGCGCTTTTTGTCGCGCTTGAATACCGTCGAAGATGTGGTGAGCATTGTACTACCACATCCGACCGCAGAGGTAGTAAGCGTGTCGTAGAACGTGTAATCAACTCGTGCAGGCGATGTATTCCCCTCTCGGCGCGCTTCGCTCGCGAAGGAAGGCGGCTTAGCGCCTTCAACTACAGCTAAATTCCTCGGTTACCGACTGGTTACCGGCTGGCCGCAACTGACTGGAGGGCGGTCTCGAACTGGTCGTTCGTGATGACTAACTCATCGACGTGTTCGTTTGCTGCCTCACCCTCGTAGTTGCCGGCGACGTTAGTAATCGCCAACAGTGCGGCCTCCCGGCAGATGGAGGTGAGTTCGGCCCCTGAATACCCCTCGGTCTCGCCGGCAATCGAATCCAGGTCGACGTCGCCACCGAGCGGTTTGTTGCGAGTATGCACGTCGAGAATTGCCTGCCGGGCATCGCGGTCGGGTTCGGGTACCTCGATGTGGCGCTCAAGCCGACCTGCCCGCAGCAGCGCCCCATCAAGGCTGTCACGTCGGTTCGTTGCCGCCAGGACGACCAGGTTCGGGTTGTCGCTGAGACGATCGAGCTCTGTCAGCAGCTGTGAGACCACCCGATCGCCCACGCCTGAGTCGCTGCCGAGGCTGTCGCGGTCGCCCGCGATGGCGTCGATCTCGTCGAAAAAGACGATAGCTGGGGCGGCCTGGCGGGCGCGCTCGAAGACCTCCCGGACCGCACGCTCGGATTCGCCGACGTAGCGGTCCAGGAGCTCGGGGCCCTGAACCTGGATGAAGTTGACCTCGCTTTCGCCCGCGATTGCCCGCGCCAGCAGTGTTTTGCCGGTGCCAGGTGGGCCGTGGAGCAACACCCCAGCCGCGGGGGCGGTGTCGGCGGCATCGAACAGCGGCCCGTACATAAGCGGCCAGGTCACTGCCTGTTCGAGTTGCTGTTTGGCCTCCACAAGTCCACCCACGTCGTCGAAATCGGTCGTCGGGGTTTCGGCAACGTATTCGCGCATCGCGCTGGGTTCGACCGCGGCCATCGCGCTCTCGAAGTCGGCGCGGGTAATCTTGATGTCTTGCAGGGGTTCGCCGGCCTGTCTCGTTCGTCGAAGCGCGGTCATCGCGGCCTCCTTGCTCAGTGATTCGAGATCCGCGCCGACGAAGCCGTGGGTTCGGGAGGCGAGTTTCTCGACGTTCACGTCGTCGGCCAAGGGCATCCGACGGGTGTGGACGTCCAGGACCTCGCGGCGACCAGCCTCGCCGGGGACGCCGATCTCGATCTCGCGGTCGAACCGTCCGCCGCGCCGCAAGGCGGGATCGAGTGAGTCGACGCGGTTGGTCGCACCAATAACGATTACGTTCCCGCGGGCGTTCAGTCCGTCCATCAACGAGAGCAGTTGGCCGACCACCCGGCTTTCGACATCGCCGCCGTTTTCGCGTTTGGGGGCCAACGAGTCGATCTCATCGAAGAAAATGATCGCCGGGGCNTCNNCGCTTGCCTCCTCGAAGACCTCTCTGAGCCGTTCTTCGGACTCACCCTTATACTTCGACATGATCTCGGGGCCCGAAACCGTCAGAAACGTCGCGTTGACCTCGTTGGCAACCGCCTTTGCAATGAGTGTTTTGCCGGTTCCAGGCGGCCCGTGTAGCAGCACGCCTTTCGGTGGCTCGACACCGAGTCGGGTGAATACGCCTGGCTCCGACAGTGGGAGTTCGATCATCTCGCGGACGAGTTCGAGCTCCTCGTCAAGGCCACCGATATCCTCGTAGGTGACGCCCGTGGCAGGTCGCCCCGACGGCTTCGAGCGGTCGGCTGACTGTGGCTGGGGGTCGGCAACAGATGGCGAGCGTTTATCGGCCGTTGCTGGCCTGTTGTCGGCCGGCGGCTCCGGCAGTGGATCGACGGTTAGCCGCGTCGAGTCGGTAACACGGACGGTGCCTTCGGGTCTGGTGTCGGTGACCGTAAACCGGCTGCCGGCGAGCCGTTCGATTCTGACGCCCTCGCCCTCCCGAATCGGTCGGTCTCGAATGTCGCGTTTCACTGCGGTTTCGATGGTATCGTGAGAGATATCGGCACGGGCGAGTTCGTCGGGGGCTGAAAGCCGGACTCGCGTGGCCTCCGAGACGGGCTCCTTTTTCACCCGGACCGTTTGGCCGACTTTAATGCCGGCGTTGGCTCGGGTGTCGGCGTCGATCAACACCGAGCCGGCGGAGACTGCGTGGCCGCCCGGCCACACTTTGGCGACGGTCGACGTCTCGCCGTCGATGACGACGGTATCGCCGCTCAACACGCCGAGTTCACGCATCGCACCGTCGGGCAGACGGGCAATACCACGACCGGCGTCCCGCTTTTCAGCACTGCTGACGGTGAGTTCGACTCCCGTATCCTCGCTCATACATTCCTTTGGACCGCCTCCGGTTTATCATCCTCGGAGTCAGCTGTGTTCGGCGAGCAGTTGCTCGGCGTGGGCGTTCGAGGTTGCTCGTATCCAGCGAACCTGTGTCGGCTTGCCCGTCTCGCCCGTCTTTTCGCTCGGCTTGAAGCTCGCCGGGCTGCCGTACGCAAGAGCCTCTTTGAGTTCGTCACGAAGCACGCCGATGCCGACGCCGAGGCTGGTGCCATCGCTGTCGCCCAGCTCGTACAGTCCGTAGCTATCGGGTGTGCGACCAACCGTTGGCCGATCAAGCGGTCGCCACTGTTTTTTCAGACTCATATATAAATAGTCGGTGGCTACTCGGTGTCGGCGACGAACTCGTAGCTCTCTTCGCCCCAGTCGTCCTCGACGAAGACGAACACCCGGCCGCCCGCCTCCTCGGGGTCTGCCTCAACAGTCGTCCGGAACCCATCCGTTCGACTGACGGTAACGCCGGGAAAGACCTCCTCGCTGTCGCCCTCGTCGAGTAGAATGCGGCCGACACCGGTATCTTTGAGAATTTCGTCGGCGGTTTTGAGATCGTTAACGTAGAGCAACACACCCTCGGTTTCGGTCGGATCAGTTACCAGGACGTGTGTCTGTTTGCCGGGAGCAGTCCGTAGCGAGCCACTAACTTTCTGTGGAACGCCGCGGTAGAGCGTCGTCCGACTGTCGGCGTAGGTGACGACGACACCCTCCTGGCGGAGTTCGACGCCGAGTGTCCGCGGGGGAACGTCGTTGTGTACTACCATACCGACTCTTAGTGAGTGGGCGGAAAAAGCCCGCCGCTTGTCATCGCTGATAATTATGAACGGGGGGTTTATTATCTGCGAACGACCAGTCGGGCTCATGCAATCTACACGTCGTCGATACCTTGCGATTGCTAGCGTTGGTGTTGGCAGTGGGGTTGCTGGCTGTCTGTCGAGCGGTTCGAACATCAGCTATCCGGAGGCCGAATCCGATGAACTGGGCGGCGGTTCGGACGAAGATGCAGGCGAGGATGCGGCCGAAGAGGAAGAAGACGCTGAGCCGGCCGTCGAGGCAATCAACGAACGGCTCGCCGATGAGACAGACGAGATCTACGACGAACTTCGCTGGTTCGAAACGGCGTACGAATCGACGAGTCGTGAGTACAGAGGCAGGCTCGGTGAGGTCGTCGACGCCCTCGACGCACTACTTTCCGAACTCGAAACAACCGGAGAGGTCAGTGCCGAATCAGTAGCAGAAGCGCGTGAGATTGCCGACGATGAGGCTGCGGATGTCCACGAGCTCTTCGAACCCCAGTTCGAGAACCATTACAACTTTGCGGCCCTCAACCGCCAGCGGTTCGACACCGTTAATCGCTTTCGAGAGCGTGAAGACTGGGACCGGGTCGAACGCGAACTCCAGTCAGTCCGCAGCATCTACCGGACGCTTTCGCTCCGCCGGGAAGTCGAAGAGCGGTACTCGCCGAACCCTATCGAAAACCGGCTCTACGAGTGGTTCGCCGGCGACCAGGAGGACCGACTGTTCGAGGTGCGCTATATCAGCGACCGACTCGGCCATCATCCCGATACGGACAGNCGCGAACCAGGGTACGGTGCCTACGTGCTCGAAGACGCGAGTCGTGAGATCCGATTCCTGGAGACGCCGATCGGCCAGCGGAATCGGGAAGCGCGGTCGGTGATCGACGACGCGTTCGAACCGTTCGCCGAGTCGACTGACCGCTCGTTCCGGCTCTATGTGCGGATTCACGATACCGAGGACAGCGACGACATCGATCCCGAAGACACCGACTCGCTCGCCGTCTATGGCCAGCAGTACGAGGATATGGACGCCGCTGACGCCGCCTTCGAGTCAGTGATGGCCGAAAAAGATATCGAGGAAACAGTTGAGTGGGGCGACGAGACCTGGAACCGGGTGCTCTACACCCGTGAGGGTCGGCGGCACTACGCCTACTTCATGCGCGCTGGCGCGTATCTGTTCGCAGTCGGTCCCTCGCGGACGCCGTGGGAGGAACGCGACGACGACTGGAACGCACTGCTTGATAACACATGGATGATTCCAGAACACGATGAATAAAATAGTTCAGTCAGTTGGTTTCATGACGGCCGTCTTTGCCGTCTTCGGTATCGCACTCGGGGTTTTGAGCTTTATTTCAGGCTCGTGGGCACAGTCCCAACTCATTACCGAGGCCGGTGGTGCCACCGAGTTTGGCCCTGTCTTTATTGCAATAACGTATCTCCAAACGGCGATCGTCATCTTCCTGTTGGGGCCAGTGATCGCCGCCCTGACGGCCAGTGTGTTCGGATCGCAGTTCGGGCGGCCGAAACTCGCGCTCGTGACTGGCGGGGCCGCAAGCCTTGTCGGCTTCTATCTGATGAGCGTCATCGCACTCGCGTTTCTCGTCCTCTCGAAGGGCGCAGATGCCCACCAGGCGTTTTCGTTCACACAGGCCCTGCTCCCGATGCTCGCCGCCGGCATCCCGACGGCGATCATGGGGAGTGTGCTCTCGGCGTTGAGTTCGGCTCTCAACTGACTCACACCGAACCGTCACCTCTTTTATCTCACCTCTCGCCGATAGGCGTATGAAGGGCGTCGCCTCGGCTCCAGGAGCCGGAACCGTTCTGAACGCGCTTGCGACACACACCGGCGCGGCGTTCGGTATCGATGTTGAGACGACAGCCACCGTGAAGCTCGACGGCGACATCGACACAGTCGACGGTGTAATTGCCGCCGCCCCTGACGGTGATACGCGGCTGATCGAACGCTGTGTCGAGCTGACGACCGACCGCTTTGGTGACGGGGAGGGTGGGACAGTCCGAACCGAAAGCGAGGTGCCGATGGCTGCGGGCCTCAAGAGTTCGAGCGCGGCCGCCAACGCCGCGATTCTGGCAACCCTCGCTGCCCTCAACGTCGAGGTCGTCGATCCGACCGGCGAGCGCGAACTCGCCGGCGAGCATCACGAGACTGCAGCCGACGAGATCACCGCGCTCGATGCCTGCCGGATCGGTGTCGAGGCTGCCCGCGATGTAGGCGTGACGATCACCGGCGCGTTCGACGATGCGGCCGCCAGCATGGTCGGCGGCGTGGTCGTCACCGACAACGATTCCGACACGCTGCTAGCGCGTTCGACCCGCGAGTGGGGGGTCCTGGTTTGGACGCCGCCGGAACGGGCCTACAGCGCGGATGCCGATGTCGAACGCTGTGAGGATATCGCCGAGATGGCTGCGTTGGTCGAAGAGTTGGCACTCGACCGACGGTTTGGCGAGGCGATGACAGTCAACGGTCTGGCGTACTCGGCGGCCCTCGGGTTTTCAACTGATCCCGCCGTTGAGGCCATGCCGCACGCTGCGGGTGTCTCGCTGTCCGGCACCGGTCCAAGTGTCGTCGCTGTCGGCGGCGGCGACTCGCTGGCTCCTGTACGCGCGCAGTGGGCCGCCCGCGATGGACAGCTTATTGAGACGACCACACGAACACATGGAGCACGAATCCAATGAGTACGAACCCAACCCCCGAAGAGATGACCTTAGAGGAACTGCGCACTGAAATCGAAGATATCGACCACGAGATCGTCGAGCTAATCGCCCGCCGAACGTACGTAGCCGACACTATCGCCGAGGTCAAGGCCGAACACGATCTGCCGACGACTGACGAGAGCCAGGAGGACAAGGTGATGGCGCGGGCCGGCGAGAACGCCGATACGTTCGGAGTTGATTCAAACCTCGTCAAAGCAGTCTTCCGGCTGCTTATCGAGTTGAACAAGGTCGAACAGCGACAGAACCGGTAATTGTATCAGAGACTTAGTTTCAGTTCGTCGACGCCACCAACAGTAGTATTCTATTCACTTTCAAAGCATATCGGTCTCGCTAACTGATCCGCTCGCGGAGCGTCTCGTGTTTCACCAGGACGAAGCCCCCAAAAATGACGAGAAAGCCGACAACCGAGAGCAAATCGAGCGATTCTCCCAAGACGACCCACCCCGAGAGAGCCGCAAACACTGGGACCGTATACGAGACGAGGTTGATTTCGATGGCTCCCAACTGTTTGAGCAGATCGAAGTAGATCACGTAGCCGACCGCGCTGGCGAAGACGGCGAGATAGCCAACGATTATCACCGTCTCGGTGGTGAGCGCGGCGTCACTGAGCGATTCCGAGGGGAGCCCGCCACTCAGCAGATGCAACGCGAGCGCACCAAAAACGGTCGACCAGCCGACCATCCCTACCGTCGGCAGCGCGCTGTCGACGCGCTGGACCAGGACGCTGCCGAGCGCGACCGCACACGCCGCCAACAGGACCAATCCAGGAGCAACGAGATCTGCTGCAACGAACCCCGCGGTCGATGGGCGGGCGACGAGTCCGACACCCACAAAACCGGCCCCCAGCCCGACAGTCTCGACGGGACCCAGTCGCTCGCTGGGAAGCAACAGCCGCGAAAAGCCGGTCGCCAGAACGGGGTTCATCGCGATCAGAATGGCTGCAACGCCGCTTGTGACGCCCTGTTGGCCGACAAACAAAAAGGCGTTATACAGCCCGATGACGAGTACGGCACCAATCGCAACGACCGTCCAGTCGGCGCGGTTTCGGGGCAGCCAGTAGTCGCTGGTGCTCGCGGCGTACACGAGCAGTATACCGCCCGCGATATCGTACCGAATCGCCGCAAACAACACCGGCGGCAAAAACTCAAGGCCGGCTTTGATCGCCATGAACGAACTGCCCCACAGAAACGACAACAGCACGAACAGTCCTGCGTTTCGGTACGTGCTCACAGCAGATCGTTCGCCGGCAGTGTTTATAAATCCGTGAACTCTCGCGCTCAGTACTCCCAGAGTCGCTCGATGTGG
>SL_4KL_010_BRINEDRAFT_10002571_pt1 | contig 10267 bp, 12 predicted proteins | sample SodLak_010_BRINE_2_FD_10664 | JGI IMG/M metagenome (IMG submission 10664) | reverse complement strand
CGAGCGCCTCGCCCGCGCCGACGATTGCCGGCAGGCCCAACGAGCGTGCGAAGATCGAGACGTGCGAGGTGCGTCCGCCGGTCATCGTCGCGAAGCCGGCAATCCGGTCGGGATCGAGTTGGGCGGTGTCACTGGGTGTGAGTCGCTCCGCAAAGAGCACGGTTCCGTCGGGAAGTGCCGAAAGATCGGTGCGCTCGCCGCCCGAGAGAATTCGCAGGAGTCGGTCACGAATGTCTCGAAGGTCGTCGGCGCGTTCGGCCATCATTCCCTCCATCCCCTCGAACTGGGCGATGGCGTCGCCGTAGGCGTCGGCAACGGCGGCCTCGGCGGCCGCACCGTCGTCGATTGCGGTCTCGATCGAATCGACAAGTTGGGGGTCGCCCAAAAACTGGAGATGCGCGTCGAAGACGGCGGCCTCCTCGCTGCCGACCCGCTCGCGCGTCCGGTCGCGTTCGGTTTCGAGTTCGTCGCGCGCAGTTGTTTTGGCCACCGCAAACCGCTCGTGTTCGGTGTCCGGATCGCTCGCCTCAACGGTTTCGGGGTCGGGTTGGTCGGCCGGGCGGTACCAGCGGACGGTTCCGAGGCCCGACAACGGTGTGGCGCTGACGCCGGAGATGGTGTGTGTCATGATGGAGTGTGTGCACAGTAGTGGACCGCGGTGAAAACAATCTCTTCGGTTCTGTCGGCCGCCTGAGCCGAGCAAAATGACAAACGTTCGGAGTGACGGCTCAGCGGTCTGCGTTCAGCGCCGATTCGACACACCGGAGGGCCGTGACGCCCGCGCGCTGGGGAACGACGAAAACGAGTGTCTGCTCGTCGCCAGCGGCGCCAATCACGCCCACCTCGGCAATCCGGAGCCGAGCGAGCGCCGTCGACAACGCCGTCGGCGACACCGACCCACGAGCCTCGATGGCGGTGAGTCGCTGCTGGTGGGTGTCGGGACTCGGTTCACGATCCGCTTCCGGCTTCGACTCACTCGCCGGGTCGTTCCCGGCGGACGGACTATTTTCAGGAGCAAAACCACGGCCATCGACCGCCACCACCAGCGACTCGGCGGCAACGCGGTGCAGGCCGCTTCGCATCCGGACAGTGATCCCGTCATTCGTGTCGTCATCGCCGGAAGCGTCGCTTTCGGCGGCGAGTGTCTGCCCAAACCGTCGGAGTGCGGTCGCGATCGCGTCGGTGTCGCCGTCGACCGCAAGCGACTCGGCGGCCGCGGTGTAGTTGACGATGCCAGCACACAGCGCGTCGTAGAGTACGGGCCGGTTGCGAACGGCCTCGCGGGTGTCGGCCGCAAGTGACATACTCGCCATCGGGTCGCCAACCACTATGACGATTTCGACGACGAGGGACGAAGTTCATAAGTCCGTCACGACCCTTGCTTCGCCAATGCAATCGCTCGTTATTGTCGCCCACGGTTCACATCTGAATCCGGGGTCGGCGAAACCAACCCACGACCACGCCGCGACGATCCGCGAAACCGGCGCGTTCGACGAGGTACGAACCGGCTTCTGGAAGGAAGAGCCCTCGCTCCGTGAGGTGCTTCGGACGGCCCGCGGCGACGACATCTACGTCGTCCCACTGTTCATCAGCGAGGGCTATTTCACCGAGCGCGTCATCCCCCGCGAACTCCGGTTGGAGGGGTGGGACCCCGAGCTGTGGGACTCGGAGGGCATCTCGGCGGACACCGCCACGCTGATCGCCAGCGACATCGACAAAGAAGTCCACTACTGCGGCCCCGTCGGCACTCACGAGGCGATGACCGACGTGCTGATCCGGCGGGCAGTCTCGGTCACCGGCGATGAGGACGTCGGCGAAGGGTTCGGCTTCGCCGTCGTCGGCCACGGCACCGAGCGGAACAAAAAGAGCGCCAAAGCCATCGAGTACCACACCGAGCGCATCCGCGAGACCGGTCGGTTTGATGAGGTCAAATCCCTCTACATGGACGAAGAACCGGAAGTCGACGACGTCACCGACCATTTTGACAGTAAAGATATCATCGTCGTCCCGCTGTTCATTGCCGACGGCTACCACACCCAAGAAGACATTCCCGAGGACATGGGGTTGACTGACGATTACCGGAAGGGATACGACGTCCCGACCGAAGTCGACGGCCACCGAATCTGGTACGGCGGCGCGGTCGGCACTGAGGAACTGACCGCCGACGTGATTCTCGAACGTGCGGCCGACGCCGGTGCGGATATCGGGAACGCGAGAGAACGGATCCGTCAGCGAACCAAACCAGCGACAGGGACGGCGGGCGAATAGATGTCGATGATCAATCTCGCGCTTTCGGAGACGCAGCTGGCGGCGTTCAAAGAACAGCTTGCCGATGGCGTGATCGACCACGACGGGCTCACTGCCGACTACGACGCCGACACCGAAACGTATCACATCGAAACACCGGCCCACCAGACCAGCGTTGGTGCCGACGAACTGGCGGCCGTCGACACCGAGCAGGCAGCCTACATTACGAACTGGTATTTCTACACGCACGAGGTCGGCAGCGAGGTCACCCGCGCCTTTTGTCGATGGCTCGAACAAGCAGCCGAACACCCAGTCGCCGACCGGTACGACGCGCTCGAAGCCGGCATCAGCCGCGAGTGGGGGCAACTCGCAATCACGACGACCATTTCGGCCGACGGCACCCGCCACTACGAGGTGCGCCATGTCGACGACCGCGACGCCGACGCGACCGCGCTCACAACCCACACAGACCCGTTCGACGCCCGCGAGATCGGAACGCTCGACCCAAAAGGTCGGTACCGGCCGCTCCGGACCGCGCCGTCGCTCAAATCCGGGTGGATCTTCCCCGATCTCTCCGCAGCCGAGGTGTACGAAACCGTCGAGGCGTTCTATCCGGCGACGGTCGTCAACTGGGACCGTGAAGCCCGTGGCGAGCTGGATGTCGACCACTGGCGCGACGAGCAGGATCGACAGAGCGGGATCTACAATCTGATTACCGTGCTTCCGGACGATGCGGTCGACTGGGCGGCAGCGGCGTGTTGTGACGACTCACAGTGTCTCAAACGCCGCGAATGGCAGCTCTCAGAGAACGAACCGCTGGCTGCAGAGGGCGGCGATGGCGTCTTCCCCTGCCGGGGGCCGTGCTCGATGGCTGTCGCTGCGGGCCGCGAGTGGGCCAAACTGGAACGCGAGAATACCCAGAGCTACGAGTTCGAGTTGACACCGAGCGAAAAAGAACAGCTCGAGGCAGTTATCGACGCGGTTGCCGACGACGAAATCGATGAGATCCGCGAGGCCGACGTGAGCAAGGGGGCCAACCGGTGGCGCGTACGGTATCTGCGCGAGAAACGCGTCGACGAGGACGGCAACCTCTCGGGCACGCCGACGCACCCCGACGGCAACGACGAGTCGGCCGACTGAGTAGAGTTGAAGGCGGTTGTGCGGGCGATGACGAAAGCGGCTACCACTGACTGCTCAGAATGAGAGCGGCGATGACGCCAAGGGTGACGACGACCGCGCCGGCGACGACGATGGGGCTTTCGAGGAGCATGGCCACATAGGCCGCCAAGCCGATTGCAAGCAGGCCGAACAGAATGAGCCACACCGAGATGCCGGCGGGCCGAAACACGTTGATTGCGGCGACGCGCTCGAAAATCGACGGGGTCGGCGGCTCGCGGGGTTTTGGTTTCGAGAGCCGTTCATCGGTTGGCACGGACTCGGTTTCGGGTTCCGGCGGGCCGACAGTAACGGTCGTCCGCGTTGTTTTCGAGCCGTAGCCCGTCGCGATGGTCAGCTCGCCCGAAACCGGGTCGTCACCGGGATAGGTGTCGACGACGACCGGGTAGGTCGCCGCGCGGTCAACGTAGTGGTTGCTCTCGCCCAACCGGGCGACCGACGACAGCGAGTCGTCGAGACTACAGTGCACATGGACGGCTTCGCCGTGATTGTGAAACCAGATTTCGAAGGGGCCGTCGGTTTCGAACGCCGATGGCGCCGCTATCGTGTGCAGGCCATCCTCGTTGAGGTCCACGGTGAGTCGTCCCACAGATGGGCGTTGCGCGCAGGGGAGAAAAAACTACCCGCTTGCGGAGACCTACGCGGCCGCTTCGTCGCGCATATCCGGTGGCAGCAGGTTCGGAATGCCGTCCTCAATGGGGTACACCTCACCACACTCCGGACAGGTCAGCGTTCCTTCAATGATTTCGTCGCCGTCGCGCGTTTCAACGGTGAGTTCGAGTTCGTGTTTGTCAAGCGGACAGCAGATGATGTCCATGAGCGACTCTTTCATTATCACCGAATCGGGGCGGATGGCTCAAAAGCCTACGGGTTCGATCCGCCACGGCGACGACGCTGACGGTCGAAAACGCCCACGGGCGACTCAGTCGGTGTACGGATACCGATGGGTCGCCCCGCAGTCACACCGGATGACGACCCGGCCATCTCTGAGCCGAACCCGCGCGTTGACGCCAGGACGGAGCGCGACATCACACCGCCCACAGGTGAACCGCCGAAACGACCGCGGAAGCCCACAGCGGTTGCGCTCGGCAATGCGTCGGGCCAGTCGAACGTACTCGCGCGAGCGGTCGAACTCGCCGGCTGCGGCCGCTTGCGTGGCGTGGTCGAACAGGATATCGATGCGCTCCTCGGCGAGACTCATCAGTTACAGGCGGGGCCGGCCATCGGTTAGCTGTTCCGGACGCCAACACGGCCACGCGTGGTGTATCCGGCAGACACCATCCCTGTCGCCTACGCGTCTGTTTCCGGCGCCTCGAACGCGACGAGTCGGCCGTGGCCGTCCATGATAAGCAGGTCGTCGCGGCCCTCGGCAGCGAGGTCGACAAACTTCGGTGAAACGTAGATGCCCGTCTCGTGATCGGCCGTCGCCTCTAGCTCGCCGGTTGGCGTCAAAAGAACGACGCGGCCGGCGTAGGTGGTCGCGGCGAGCATCGGTGAGTCGCCACCGAAGGGATGGCCGATCACCGGCGCATTCAGCCGCGGCTCGCTGTCGGCGATCGACTGGCTCCACGCGATATCCCCATCGGCAAGTGACAGCACACGAACGGTGCCGTCATTGACACCGACGGCGACTCGGTCGTCCACCGGATCGCCAACCGCAGTTCGTTCGTCGAACGACGCCGTCCACCGCGTCTCGCCGGTCGCTGGCTCAATGGCGACGGCCGACGATGCGGTGCCGACGACAAACAATGACTCGTCGGAAGCGACGTCGACCCTGCGCAGCGAGTTCGGCGTTGCACCGACCGATGTCGACCAGCGCGTGTCGCCCTCGCTGTCGAGCGCGGTCACCGCGCCGTCATCGCGAGTACCGTGGGCGACGATGAGCGCCGGATCACCGTCTGCGAGCGACGGCTCAACAATCGGCTTTGTCGACGTTTGCTCGTCGAAGGTGTAGCGCCAGGCGACGTCGCCATCGGCGTCCAGTGACACGATCGTCCCCGCAAAATCTGCGGCGACGACATGGTCGGCCGCGGGAAAATCGGCAACCTGCGGGGCGCTGTAGCCGATGGAATCGAGCGCGTCGGCCCGGAGCGTTTCGTCGCCCGTCTCGACCTCAATACCGATCACCGTGCCGGCCTCGGTTCCCGCCAGCGCTTCGGTCGTGCCGTTGCGGACGCCGACGCCGATGTCGCCGACCGCGTGGGGCGTACAGACCGCCGGGTTGATTTCGGTTTGCCATGCCGAAGCGCCGTGGGCGTCGACCGCCGTGATCGCACAGTCGTCGCCACCGTCAAGGCTGCTGTGGGGCGCAACAATTCTTTTGTCGCCGTTCGCCTCGTCGGTCACCGCAAACAGGTGGTGGTTCTGGTCGTACGCGGTCGTTTGGTCGCTCTGCCAGCGAACCGAAAGGCCCCCGTCGTCGGCCAGTCCGAGTCGCTGTCGAGCGCCGAGACAGCCCGCAACCGACCCCGACAGGAGGGTCGCTGTCGACGCGAGCGCATGGCGTCTGGAGAGGTGGGCGCAGCCGTCACGCGGGCCGTTCATTATGCCAACTAGTCGCTCGATAAAAATAGGCACGTCGGTGTGACGAGCGAAAGGAGACTGGATGAAAATCGCCGAGAGCGGCACGGACGAGTGTCGTCGACAACAACACGACCCATCGGCTCGCATCTTCGAAAAAAACAGCCGACAGCGACGTAACCCCGCCGTTAGTCGTCTTCGAGTGCGTCGGCGATGCGGCGGAGTTCGCGGTTGACATCGCGAACCTCGTCGCGGAGCTGGCGCACCTCACGAACTAACTGCTCGTTGCCACCGGACTCACCGCGGTCGCCACCTCGTCCGCCGGGGCCACCGGGACCGCCGCCCATGCCGCCTGGACCGCCGCCCATCATGCCGCTCATCATCTGTGCGAAGGGGTTGCCGCCGCCCATGCCGCCCGGACCCGCTCCCGGCCCACCACCCATCATCTCTTCGGGGCTGGGTGCGCCCTCCTCGCCGCGGGCTTCGCGTTCCTGCTGTCGTTTCTCGCGAATCTCCTCGACGCGCTCGCGGAAGGATTTTTCCTCGCTCTCGTCGTCTGTCTCACCCGCTTCGCTGGCGTCGGCCGCGGTGTTTGCAGCGTCGTCGCCGGCGTCCGGTGTGTTGTCTGACATACTCGTCGTTCGGCAGGCGGACGGAAAACCGTTATTCATCATGGCGCTCGGCGCGGGGGCGATGGCGGTCGAAAAGCCGACTCAGCCGAACGAACCGAGGCTCGATTGGAGCTGTCGGCTGCTCGGCTCGTCACGCACCTCGTAGCCGACGAGCGCGCGTAAATCGACGGCGTAACTCGAGCCGCCGCGGTCGACAACGAGGAGCCGGCCTTTGGTTCCCCGGACGGTGCCGGTCGCGACCGTTTCGGAAACCGGCTGTGAGTCGAGATCGAGCCCGTAGTCGAACGAAAACCGCTCAATGGGGTCGAACGAGGAGAGCAGATCCGCCCACGCGTCGTCGTCAACGCGGTCGGCGAGGCCGGCGTGCTTGGTCGGCATGCGAACCCGGTCTGGGATATTTTCGGCGAGTTCAGCCTCCAGTTCGCGGGCGATTCGGCCGTCGGCGACCGTGTTGATGTGTGCCGCGCGATCGGCACCCTGTTCGCGGAGGCGAGTTTCGAGCCGCCAGTGTTTGGTGACGCCGACTTTGAACACGTCGGGCGCGAACGCCGCGAGGTAGATGGCGTGCTCCTCGAAACAGTCCATCTCGTCTTTGAGACAGGTTCCGGTACAGCGCGCACAGACCCAGGTGTGGCGGTGGTCGTCGCAGTACGGTGCCGTTGGCGCGTCGCAGACGATGTGCCGGCCGTCGTGGATCGTGCCCGCACAGTGACGCTCGCCCAGCGTGTAGGTGAGTTCGGTGCCCGGCGACAGCGAGACGAACGCGATGTCGTCGTCGCGGTCGGTGGGGGTAACGGCGTCGCGATCGGCGGATGCGTGGCTCACGAGCAGCCCGCCGTCGGCCGAATCGTAGCCCACGATCTGCACGGACTGAGAAAGGAAGTGGTCGAATAAATCGGTGTTCATGCCGAGAGCGTGTTTTGGCTCGGCCGGCGCAATTCGTGCAGTCCGGACTCAGGGCTCTTCGAACCACCGTTCGCGGTCGACGGCCTCCTTCCACTCGCCGAGTCCGGAGGGATCGAGATGGATGTGGGCGTCGCCGACCTCCGACAGCGTCTCAAGATCGGTGATGAGCTCGGTTTCGAGATCGTGGGCCTCACGGATGGTCATCGCACCGTCGACCTCGACGTGAACCTCGATTTCGAGCAGCGTGCCGTCGTAAAACACGGTCAGGTCGTGGAGCCCCTCGACCGCGTCGTGGGCTTTGATTGTCTGGGTAATTTCGTCGCGTTTGGCGTCGGTCGGGGCGGCCCCAACGAGATAATCGAGGTTTTCGCGACCGATTTTGATTCCCTGATAGATGACCAGCAGGCTGACGAGGCCGCCGGCAACCGGATCGAAAATCGGGTAGCCGAGTCGGACGCCAACCACGCCGATCACGGCGGCCACCGTCGTGTACAGATCGTTGAGACAGTCGGTCGCCAGCGCGGCGAGCGCCGTCGAGTCGAGATCCACGTTCACGTACTCGGTGTAGCGATAGACGAGATACATGTCGACCATCGCAAACCCGAGTGCGCCGAGCAGGAAGTAGCTGAACTGGACGTCGGTGCCGAAGATGAGCCCGCGGGCGGACTCATAGAGAAGATAACCGCCCAGCAGGACGATCACTGAGCCGACAAACAGCGCGGTCAGCGGCTCGATTCGCTCGTGGCCGTGCGGATGGTTTTTGTCCGGGTGGTTGTAGGCGCTTTTCCCCCAGACGAGCACGACGATGCTGGCGACGAGATCAGCGACCGAGTGGGCGGCGTCGGCGATGAGCGCAACGGAGCCGAAGGCGATGCCGGCGGCCCCTTCGACGAGAATCTTTGCCGCGTTGCCGATGACGTTCGCCCACGAGGCGCGACCAAATCGGTCGCGGTCACGGGTTCGGTCGCCATCGTGCCCATCACCGTCCATACCGTGGAGTGTCCCAATCGCTACTTGAGCGTTCGTATTGTCCCGGTCAAATCGGGTGTTTTGGGTGCTCTAGATCGGTTCGGTTGGCCGACAGTGTTCGCGTCTCTGAGTGGTCGCGCGGCCGACCTACTCGATCGATTTGTAGAATGCGAGCGTTGCTTCGAGTTGGTCGACGAGTCCAACGTTGCCGAGGTAGACGGGAACGCGCTGGTGGAACTCGGTCGGTTCGACGTCGAGAATCGACTGGGTGCCGTCGGAGGAGGCTCCGCCGGCCGATTCGATGATGTACGCCATCGGGAGCGCCTCGAACTGCAGCCGCAGCTTGCCGTGTGGATCCGATTCGAGCGCGGGATACGAGAAGATCCCGCCGTAGGTGAGCACCTGGTTGATGTCGGCGGCCATTGAGCCACCGTAGCGGAGTTTGAACTCGTCTTCGAGCTCTTGGACAAAGCGGGTGAACCCCTTCGTCCAGTCGGGGTGGCGACCGCCCGTTCCGTAGACGACCGGCTCGTCGGGCAGCGAAAGGTCGTCAGTAATCACGTCGCGCTCGCCGGATTCGACGACCGATTCGGCCACCCGACCCTCATGGGCGGTCACCATCGTCATAATCGGGCCGAACAGCACGTACGCGGCAGCGACGAGGTCTTTGCCGTGGCCAGGAAGTTCACCCTCGAACACGGCGATGATGGTGCCGACCGGGCTGTTCGACGGAACGTTCGAGGAGCCGTCGAGCGGATCGAGCGCGACCGAGAGCGGGCCGTCACCGACGTCGATCGGACCGGCCTGTTCCTCGCTGCCGTACTGGCCGATCGCGTCGATGTCGCTGAGCGCCTCTTCGAGCAGGACATCGGCGTGGGCGTCGGCGGCCAGTTGCTCCTCGCCGCTCGGGTTGACTTCGCTGCTTTTGTGGCGGCGACCCGGAAGTGAGGCGCGAATCTCGGGGGCGAGCGCGGCGAGTCTGTCAAAAATCTCTGCTACAGCGACGTCGTGGGATACGGTGGTGTCGGTCATGGCGGATGTGGCGGTGGTCTGTTGGGGTGTCGGCGCGGCGCGCCAACAGGGTGCCTTTTTCACACTCGTCGCCGCCGATATAATTGCTTCGAGCGATTCGATTCGCGAGCCGGTGCGGTTTGGAAAAAGCACGTGGCATCGGGCGAAAGCGATCCCACAGGGCGGTGAGTATATACACATCGCCCATGGCTATCTACCGAACAGCAGTGAGTCAGGATTGGGCGAGTCAATGGCGCAGTGAGGCGGCATGACGGGGGAGTCCGGCCGACAGGAGGGGTGGACGATGACCTACGCGCTCGGGGTGCTGTTGTTGGTTGCGCTGACCGTGCTGCTCGCGGGAATCGTCGCACAGGTCGTTTTTGGGGTTGTCATCGTGAGCAGCGAGCCCGCCCCCAGCGCGAAAATCTCGTTTGCGTTCGACACGGGGGCCGAAACGGTCACGCTATCACACGAAGGCGGCCAGTCGTTTGCCGCGTCGTCGGTGCGGCTGGTCGGGCCGGCTGGCGAGCTGAACGACCTCGACGACTGGGGCGGGGGTGATGGTCGGGTGACGGGTGGCGAGCAGTTCACGGTCGACTTGTCCGGCCCGCCGGGCGTTGTCGGTGGCGACACGATCCGGGTCGTTTGGACCGGCCAGGGCGAGTTTTCGGCGACGATTGCGCGCGCAGTCGTTCCTTCTGCATAGTCCGTGGCGTGATCTCTCTCCGCAGTCCGTGGCGTGATCCGTGTGCGCACAGCACAGTTAATTTCGTCCTAAATTTAGGGAAATTATATATTCTCAGCCC
>SL_4KL_010_BRINEDRAFT_10002570_pt1 | contig 10270 bp, 7 predicted proteins | sample SodLak_010_BRINE_2_FD_10664 | JGI IMG/M metagenome (IMG submission 10664) | reverse complement strand
TGATTCTGGAGATAAGGTTTTTGTTGATAAGGGTTTGAGAAGTGTTGAAGACTGTGTAGAGAATAGTGTTTCTATTTTGGAAAAAGATGAGAAGGGTTCGGAAAATTTTGAAACTCCTAGTTATGAGGTTATTGGAGATATTGCATTGATTAATGATCTTGCAGATGTAGGGAGAGATGATGCTATTGAAGGTATCCTTCACCATCAGCCAAATGTTGAGACTATTCTCTTGAAAAAAGAGGGTTTGAAAGGAGAGTATCGTATTGGAGATTATGAAGTACTATACGGGGAGAGAACCGAGACTGTTCATAAAGAGTTTGGATGCCGGTTTAAATTGGATCCTACCAAGGTTTATTTTTCAGAACGTTTTAGTACAGAGAGGAAGCGGGTTGTGGACCAGATTGAAGATGGTGAGAAAGTTTTGGTAATGTTTTCCGGAGTTGGAAGTTTTGCTATAATGGCTGCAAGATTAGCTAATCCTTCAAAGGTTGTGGCAGTTGAGAAAAATCCTGTGGCTGCAGATTACCAGGAGAAGAATATAAAGCTTAACAATGTTGGAAATATTGTCAAAGGTTTAGAAGGAGATGTTAAGGATGTTGTACCAGGTTTAAATGATTTTGATAGAGTTATTATGCCTTTACCTGGTTCTTCACACAATTTTTTGGATCTAGCATTGAATGTTGTAGATAATGGTTTTGTTCATTATTACCGTTTTTTAGAGAATAAAAGATGGCATAATATTTTGAAAGAGATTGAAGATGTAGCTGGTAATCTAGGAAAAAGTTATGATGTGTTAGATAAGGTTGTATGTGGTGAGAGGGCTGCTTACATTGATCGTGTGTGTATTGATATTGAAGTTGAATAAAAAAGAAAAGAAAGGAAGAAGTAGGGATCAGTGTTTTTGAGAACTCTTTCCCGGATTAGCTTAGTTCTGGTTCGATTCCTCTGAACACGTTTCTTATTTTGTCGCTGGCTGCGTACTCATCTCCTATTGCTTCGTTTACTGTGTTTTCTAGGTGTTCTGCATAGTCTTGTCCTCCGGATACTTGGTCTACTCTGTCCCTCATTTTGTCTGATCTCATTACGTCTCCGAAGTAGTCGTTGTTCATTCCTGCTTCTATTTCTTCTAGCTCTGTTAGTGCCGATTCAATTTGACTGTACTGTTCTGCTGCTTTGACTCCTAGAGCGTTTACTGCATCTCTGTATTCGTCTCTTACTTCTTGTTCTCCATCGTCTAAGATTTTTCCTGCTATTTCGTCAGGTGCGGAGTTGTATAGTTCTTCTTCAAGTACTGGTACTTCTACATCAGTCATTTCTTCGAGCATTGATGTTGTTTCTTGTAGGTTTTCTACTGCGTCTGCTATGTAGTCTCCTACTTCTGTTGCGTGTTCTCTGTATGCGTTTTCTGCTGTTGTTGTTCTTTCAACGAAGTCTTGTTCGTGTTGGTTTTTCTTGTTTCTGTGCATTTCTATTTCGTCGGATACTTCTTGTCTTCTGCTTGTTACTGCTCTTCTTTCGTAGTCGGAGATTTCTTTTGAGTCTGTTCCCAGGTTTTTGCTTGCTGCTAGTTCTTCTGAGTCTTCGATTCCTATATCTTGGTCTTTCATTTGGTCTAGTTCTTTTCCGAGTTCTGCAATTTCTTCTTGTCTGTGTGTGTATAGTTGGTCTGCTTCTTCTGCTTCATCGGATAAGACGCTTACGAACTCTGCTAGTCCTAGGTCATCGTATTCTCCGAAACTGTGTGATCCTCTGTTGGGATCTGCTTCATAGGTCATGTGTTCGTCTAGCGGGGATTCTGCCCATTTTTGAACTTTCGCTACTTCTTTTCCTATGTCTTTGACGTGTTCTGCTAGTCCTGATTCAAATTCGTTTCTAGCTTTCTGCATTGCAAGCTCGTATTCGCTTCTGTCTTGGTTCCAGTCTTGGACGTCTGCTTCCATCTGGTTTATTGCTCTGCTTGCATCTTCTAGGTTCAGGTCTTGTGTTGAGTTCAAGCTTTGTTCGTGTGCTATGCTGCTTTCTTCTGTTGGGGATTGTCTGCCGTGTTGGCTTGTAAATTTCTTGTCTCCTACTATTTGTGTTGCTGTTCTTTTTGCTCTTTGTAGGATCCCTCCTTCTTCTCTTTTTCCTAGTGTTTCTGAAGGTTCTTCTCCATTTGTTTCTGTGGTTTCTACTTTTTCTGGTTTTTGTGGGAGGTTTTCTTCCTCCGTTATTCCTCCGTCTGTTCTTAGTCTGTCTCTGTTTTTCCGGAATGCTCTTTGGTCTGTTCTTTGTGTATTTGTGGGGGTATCTTCCCTATCAATCATTTCAAAAATTCACCTTTAGTCTTGGATAAAATCAGTTAAGTAAATAAAGACGATTATGGAGGCTTACAATATTGTAACATTCTATAGTTTACTGATTATAGATTAACATTGTTCTAGTTTGATTATAATATTAATAGTGTGTAGAAAACAAATCTTTAAAAGTAATATTAGCAAATCCGCTTATAAAGATTTCAAAGGTGTACACGACAATGGTTACAGAAAACAACGAATACGGTCCAGAGGACGCTTTTTCAGACTTCTCAGAGTATGTAGAAGAAGAATTAGGAGAAGATGTTCCTTTTGAAGACCAAACAGACGGAATATGTTCATTCCAAAACTATGAGAAAATGGCTGTTAACGCAGGCACACACTTTCAAAACCAGATAAATGAATTAAGCTATCTTCAAGATCGGGCAGAAACACTACGAGATTTAGAAGATGAACAGCTAAATAGTTTTGCAGCAGANGTTGATAGGGCTGTAGAAGAGCACTTACCAAGCTACAGAGAAGTATCTGATGAACTTTACGAAAACGGAGAGTTCGACGATGAGAATATACTGCGTATGTCGACTCCTGCACATCTGATAGATGGAGAAGTAGTTCCTGAAGTCGAGACTTTTATCGAGGAAGTATACCAGGCTTCTTCAGAAGCAAGAGAGGATGTAGAGGTGCTTAAAAAACAGTATGGAGAGCTCGCCGACAGTGTATTCTCAGAACTAGATGGTCTGACACATGATGTGGACCAGGATAAAACCCTTAAAACAGAAGAACCTGAAGAAGATATAGAGGCTTTAGAAAGAATAAGTAATAACTATGAAAAATTAGCCTCTAAGATGAGAGAAAAAACAACAGAACTTAGAAAAAAAGTTTAAAAAAGTGTAAAAAATGCTAAAAAGTGTATTTTACAAGAATATTGGTGAACAAATAGATGGATGATAAAACCGAAAGACGACTGGGAAATGTCAGAAGAGAACTTGAGGAAGGACAACAAAATCTAGAAGAAGAATTTGAAGAAATGAGCGAGGTGATAAGTAGTGTAGACACCCCTCATGAAGAAGAAAGCGAGCAAAAAGGATTCTTATCTCGTTTAAGAGATCGATTACCTATATAAGAGGGAAAGAAAACCAGGAAACAGATGAAGATAGAAGAAAATACATGGAAGCAGCTGCAGGAGGTCTAGGAGTATTAGGTCTAGGAGTTGCTGGAGCAGGAGCTTATAACGCACTAACAGAAGATGAATACGACTTGACCATCTCTGAAAACGGTGCTGTAGAAGATCTGGCTGATGAATATAGATTCTCATCAGAAGAGGCTCTATCTAGCATAGGTAGTGATCTAGAAGATGTAATACAAGGCAATTCAGACAGAGATTATCAAATCGGATTTAGAGACACTGTAAGAGATAACCAGATTCACTTAAAAGCAGACAACATTTTACAGGAGTCATATACGGATATAGATCCTTTAGCATATTCTCAGGCAAGATCAAAAGCTGAAAACATAAAATCTCAATATGAAGGTGAATAAACAATGTCAGAAGATGATTCAGAATGGAGAGAAGACGAAGAACAAAAATCAGATAGCAAATTAAAAAGGAGACCGGTTCTAGCTGGAGCAGCAGCAGGTCTAGGAGTAGGTGCACTAGGTCTAGGTGCTTTAAGCCTAGATAACAGCTCTTACCTTACAGACGTCAACCGTGGACAGGTTGAGGCTATGGCAAAAAACCAGAGAAATAACTTAGAACAACTCCAAGAAGATTTCGAAGCTGCGAACAGTTCTTTGCCAATCTCTTCAGATTTAGAAGACTACAATGACAGAGGTAAGACTGTTGCAGACAGCTTCTTACTGAAACATGTTGATCCTGAGAACACAGAAACATTCATAGTGCCGAGAGAACAGAACGGACAGAATGTCGAGTATGTCCTATTTGAGGAACCTGATAGCTTAGAAATGGATAATATGGACTTTGAAACAGTTGTTGACCGTACAGACAATGATATTAGTAATTTAGCTGTTTCACAGGTAGTAGAAGGTAGGAAAAAATCAGAGATAGAAGATTTTGCGAAAATTGTTCCTTATCTGGCTTCAAATGACGATAGATCTCCTAATGTAAATGGTCAAAATCTTGACGAACTGGAGAGTCTGAAACAAGATCTGGATGAAACAATTGAGAACGATTACATGAGTATAATTTCGGATCTTGAGAATATTTCAACAACATCAGGAGACCTGATAAATGATGAAATACGGTCTTCAGACACAGATTCAGTGAGGACTCTAGGCAATTTTATGCTTTCAGGAGACGGTTATTCAAAAGACAGGCACCTGACTGAAGCGGAGGCTAGGAACCTTTTAAACGGCGAAGACCAGTATGAAGATCGTGGTTTACACGAAACTAAGAATGCTGCAGATGAAATGCTGGAGGAAGTTGCAGCACAAACTGTCAAGACAGCTATTGTGAGCGATACCATCGGAAGATCTTTAGATAAGGCTGGTAGAACCTCTGATTTCTACTTTGAGCACAGAGATCAGACTTATGCAGGTCTAAATCTTGATGAGGATGTTCAGAATGAGATAGATAGTTATGCTGCAGAGAACAATCTTGATGCAGAAGACCTTGATTATAGTGTGAGAGTGACTGATGATGACAGTATATCCTTGAGATATGGAGAGGATATTGCTTCAGGCAATTACGAAGAAATATCTGTAGAAGGCTAGAAAGAAGAGAGGAGTGGAATACACACTCTCTCTTTTCTACACCTTTCTTTTTTTCAGACTCCTACTGATCTTTACCATTCACGATATAGTATTATCGATGTTATGGATATTCCTACAAAGATTGCTATTAGGAGTCTTGTAGCATTGTCTGCTTGTGTTATACTGCTTACTAGATTTCCTGTTCTTTGTGTGAATGCCCCTGTTATTCCATCTCTTCTTGTTCTATCTTCTATTGCTTCTTCAAGCTCTTTATCTACGAGCAGTTTGACAGTCTTGGTTCTTTCTACTTCTGTTCCTACTGCAGTGACTGTAATGTCTACTTCTCCTTTTTTCTGGAATGGTGCTCCTGCGTACATGTACGATATTGCTTTATCTCCAGGTTCTACTTCTTGTGTTGTTGGGGATATTGATACCCATTCAGGTCCTTGGTGTGAGATTTGATAGGTGTTGGTTTTTGTTCCTGTGTTTTCTAGTCGTATTTCGTAGACTGTTGAACGGTTCTCTCCTGCGCTTGCTACTTCAGGTACCGCATCCATTTCCAAGTCCCAACAGTTTTCTACTGTGAATTCTGTTGTTGCTGTTTCAGTTGGTTCGTCGAATGTTGTTGCTGTGCCTTCAACCTCAACTTCGTGTGTTCCGTCTTCGTAGTCTGATGCATCTAGTTCTAGCTCTAACTGTTCTTTTTGACCTGGTTCAAGTGTTGTCTCCGTCTGTGATAGTTCTCCATCTGTTTCTTCAAGTTCATATGTTTCCTCTGCCTCTCCAGTGTTTTCTATTTCTAGGTCTGTTGTTGTGGATTCTCCTCTGCATACTATGGCTTCATCTTCTGCAAATTCTAGGTCTAGATCCATTCCGTTGTATACATTCATTTCTGCTGTTGCTGTTGATGTTGTCTCAGAAAGTGTCAATGATTCTGTCTGTACTTCTATTGTCTCTGTTCCTAGTTCTGTTGGCGTTTTTGTAAGTGTTGTTGTTCCTGTTTGTGTGCTTGGGATTTCAAGCTGTGTTTGTGATAGTTCTCCAGTATTAGATTCTATTCTGAAGTTTTCTGTTCTTGTGCCTGTGTTATCTATGTTTATTTCGTATTCTGCCTCTGTGTAGGCTGCTACGTCTTGTTCTTCAGGTGTTATTGATGTTTCTGAGTCGTAGCATGTTTCTGTATTGAACTCCATGTTTAACGTATCTGTTGCGTAGCTTGCTGATTTAGATGCTGCGTTTATATTGAAGTTTTCTGTTACTTCCTCGCTTTCTGATGCAGTTAGTGTTATTGTGCGTGTTTCTCCTGCCTCTAGTTGTAGTTGTGTTTCACTTAGTTCTCCGTAGTCTGTTGTTATCTGGAATTCGTCTTTCTGTATTCCGTCGTTTGTGACCTCTATTTCATATACTGCTTCTTCGTTTAGGCAGGCTGTTTGTGTTGTGTCTGCTGCGAGGCTTACTTTGTGGTCAAATATTACGTTTACGTATCCTGTTGTGGTATATTTGTCTCCTGAGGCTCTGGAGGTTGCTGTTATGTCAAATGATTGCCGTCCTTCTTTTGCGTCTTCACGTGGGTTGTACCATATGTTGACTGTTTTGGTTTCTCCTGGTGCCAGGTTGCCTTCTTCTGGTACTCTTGTCGGCGCGATTGTTATTTCAGCTGGTCTGTTTGATTTGAGTGTGTATACGTCTTCTACTGGTCCTACGTTTTCTATTTCTAGTTGGTATGATGTGAATGAGTCGATTCTTGTGTCTGATTCTTCTGGGAATAGTGTTAGTTCTGCTGGGCTTGCTGTTACTATTGTTGTGAGTGCTAGAAGTAGTGCTGTTGTTGTTAGTATTTTTTTGTAGGACCTCATTGTTTGTTTGCCACCTGTAAATAACACCATGTTTTAGTTTTATATATTAGTCGATGACTACACTTGTTCACAACTAGGCTGTGAAACAAAGATAATGGTTTCATAGTCTGAAAAAACCTCTTATCCTGCTTCTCCAACTGGTTTTCCTTGTTTCACTGGTGCCTTGAATCTCCATGATTATCTCTTCAGTGTAGACAGTTTCTCCTTCTTTATCAACTTGGATCTCTGGACGGAACTCTCCTTCAGCTCTAGGAGTAAAGTAGAAGTAAACTGCTTTAGGCTCTCCCGGTCTTATTATTGCTTCTTTGCTGCTCTGAGTAACCCATTTCTCATCTATACCCTCTATGCTGACGTCGTATTCTTTTATTTCACGGTTGTTGTTGTAGAGATCAACTTTGACTATACCACTACCGCTTCTTACTGTTGCAAACCTGTCAGGGAATGTTTCTGCTTCGCTTCTTCTTTCAAGCACTTCAACTTGTGTAGATGCTCTGCTCTCTTGGTTGTGCGTTATTGATCTTATGCTGTAAGTGTGTTCTCCCGGATCCTTGGCTGTATCTTCGAAGCATAGTTCTCCTTTATCATTAACTGTTTGGAGCACTCTATCATTTTTTTCGAAGAATACTTTTGGTGTTGCTTCCGAGGTTACTTCTGCACATACTTCGAATTTTTCTCCTTCGAACACTTGTTTTGGAGCATTTATCGATCCTACATTTGATGTTGCTAGTACGTTTAGTTTTCTTGATGTTGATCTGTCGCCTGCGGATATTGTTACTGTTTGTTCTCCTATTTTGTCTGGTCTGATATGTGTGCTGTAGTATCCGTCTCTATCTGTTTTGACTTGTGCTTTTTCTTCCCTATCTATGTCTATTGTTACTGTTGTACTTCCTCTAACTCCTCTTACATGTCCTCTTACTTTAACTGGTTGACCTATTATTACTTCTCTTGGTTTTAGTTCTGCAGTTATCTCTCTGACTTCGCTGTCGACTCCTTTCTTCGGACAGTTTTCTACATTTACCGTCCCGTTTTTGCTGTCGCTTTGACGGTTGGTTGCTGTTAGTTTGAATTCTGTGTCTCCATCTCCTTGAACGTTTGTGAATCTGAATGTGCGTTCCTCAGTCTGGTTTTCGCTTAATGAGAAGCTGTTGCTTACTGTTGTTTGTCCAAGACCTGATCCTGTAAGAGTAACTACTTCATGGTATCCTCCAAGATTTTCTACTTTGACGTCTACATCTAAAGTGTCGCCTTTGCATACTTTATCCGGATAGTTCATTTCGCTTATCTTTAGCCCTCTGTCTCTGTCATCTTCTTCTTTTTCGAGGTAGTAGTTTCTTGTTCTGTCGTCACCGCTTCTTATTCTTATACTATCTGTTGATGACTTATAGTTGTCTTTTGAAACATTGATATCGTATTTGTCAGGTTCTAGGTAGAATGTTGCTCTTCCATGTCTATCAGTCTTCTTGGTTTGTTTGTCTGTGTTTTCTAGTTCTACTTTTGCGTCTTCTAGTCTGTTGTCGGATGTGTCTCTTACTATTGCTGTGAATTTTCCTTTATCCTCTTCTTTTTTTTCAAGGTTTAGAGTTATTTCTTTGAGTTGTTTTTTACTTAGGGATACTTCTCTGTTTTTTGTTTTGTAGCCGTCTTTTGATGCTTTGATAGTGTATGTTCCTGGTGTTAATGTGAAGCTTGTTGAGCCTGTTGAGTCTGTGAACTGTTCTGTGCTGTCTGCTCTAACTCTTACGTCTTCAAGTGTTTTGCCTTCTGTGTTTTTAGTGTTTACCTTTAGTTCTGCGTCTTTATCTTGTTCTTTTGGCTGGAATACTGTTAGTTTCTGTGTTCTGTCGAAGCTTTTGGTGCCGCAGGGATCATCTTTTGTTCTTATGTCTGCTAGGACATTTGTATCACGTTCTGGAGATACTTCTGCCGAGAATGTTTTGTCCCTGTTTTCTTCAATTGTCTTAGTTGTTTTCCCGTATGTCGTTCCGTCTGCTCTGAATTCTACTGTAACCTTCTGATCGTCTCCAGTGTTTTCAATGTTCAGTGATGCTTCCGTGGAGCTTCCTTTTTCTATTCTGTCTTCATCCAGGTTCAGGTTCGTTATACTGTCTTCAGATATTCCACAGACTTTTTGTTCTGTTTTTTCAGATACACTGTATCTTGCCGTCGTCTGATCAGTTTTGTCTGCTTTGTCTATTATTTTTAGTCTTGCTCTGCCGTCAAACTCTTCTCCGAAGTTTTCTGATACTGTGTCTCTTGATGTTTTTCTATCCCATTCGCCATCATTCTTGAAGTCGAACCAGTATTCTTCTATTGATCTGTCTCCTTGTGTGCTTCCTGAAGCATCGAATTCTATATTTTCATTTATTTTGGCGTCTGAAGGATCTATTTTAAGGTCTGCTTCAGGTCCTTGTTTCTCATCATCTTCTTGTATCCAGTCTACAGTTATTTCCGATGACCTTTTTTTATCATCTCCTGCGTATGCTTTTGCTGTAAACGTTTCTTCTCCTTCTGAAGATTTACTGTAGTCTCTTTCTATACTGCAAGAGCTGCCTGTACATGTCTTTGATGTACCTATTCTTGTCCAATCACTGGAACTGGTTTTTCTTTGTATTTCTAGTTTTTCAAGTTCTTTTCCGTCTGCTTCACCTTTTATATCTACTGTGCCCGGTGTTTTGATTTGTTGACTGTTTACAGATATGTCTATATTATCTATTTTCGGTTGGTCTTGTTTTTCTATGAATTTAACTGTTTTTTCACTACTTTCTTTTGTTTCCCCGTCATCTGTTGCTGCTTTGATTCGGAATGTTTCTTCTCCTTCTGAAGATTTACTGTAGTCTCTTTCTATACTGCAAGAGCTGCCTGTACATCCTCTTGTCGTGCCTACAGATGTCCAGTCGCCGGAACTGGTTTTGCGTTCGACCCTCATACTATTCAGCCCATCACCCTTGGCTTCGCCTGTTATCTGGACCGTGCCAGGCACTTCAACTGTATCTTTATCTGTCTGGATTTCAACAGATTCAAGTGATGTTGCGAAAGACAGTGTTGCTAGAAGTATTATGATTGTCGTGAGTGTTATTGTTTTGAACCAATCAAATCTCATATTGTTACTTTAAGGTAGTAAGTATTTATATGTTTTGGAAACAAGCAGTAGTTGAAAATTTAAAGAAATAATTACTTTTGCCTCTTTTCCTACGATAATGTCGAATGATACATCCTTAGCCAAATTTTATCGACATTCAAGAAATTTTATCTAAAAAGCTATGTATTTATTCTTTAACAATATTCTCGCTTTCTTGTTCAATACGAGTAGCAATATTATTTACAGCTCCAGCGATGCTTTTAGTTGCATCAGCAGTGTTCTTCACAGTTCCTAAAACTTTCTCACCTGCTTGAAAACCAGTTTGAGCGGCC
>SL_4KL_010_BRINEDRAFT_10002563_pt1 | contig 10281 bp, 10 predicted proteins | sample SodLak_010_BRINE_2_FD_10664 | JGI IMG/M metagenome (IMG submission 10664) | reverse complement strand
CCACCAGCCTCACCTCCTCAAGGCCCCCAGTGTGGCTTGGCCGCTGCTCGCCGCGCTGCAGTCAACATCCAGCAGCCCGTGCATGACTTCATGGAGGCCGCACGTCGGCACAGGGTGGTGGGTAGGCGCCGCGGCTGCGCATCCACCAAACACATTTGCAGGAAAGACACAGTTGTACTGTTGGACCAGGTAGGGCAGGGGACCTGATGGCCAAAGGCTTCCATTCTAGCAGCTGGCAGTTAGATTAGGGAGCGCTCTGAGGCTGCCAAATGGGCCTCAATATCCCGTGAAGGAGCATTTTGCAAACTACCCGTTCATGGGCCTTGCAAGCAGTGCCTAGCTTGACCTTAAGGACACTCCCTCAACCTCTGCAGCAGGCGCATTGGGGGCACGCCAGTGGGCAGCAGCAACCAGAGTCAGCCTCCTTTGCTTGGAACTTGGAAAGGAGAGGGGCAAAGCGCAAGGGCCGCACAGCTGCCTTTGAAGCCAAGCCTTTCTGGCCCCAGAGTTGCAGAAAAGCCTTCTTAGGAGCTGAGCAGATACAGACTGGAGCCATTTGGTTTCTTCAGGTCAGGCACTAACATTGACAGCAGATCATCCGACTGTGTATTCAATGCTGGCAAGCCATCGAGACGGGTCTAAAGATGCAAAGCACGCAATCTGCTACGCCCTCTCGGCAGACTTATGCAGAAAATGCGCGCAAGCGTGCACGGGCATTGCAGGCGCACTACTAGCAGGTCCTCATGCTCTGGTGAGCGCGCCATGTAGTGACCGCAAGCACGTGAGCCATGCTCAGGCCCATCGGCATGCAGCACACGCATGCACGCATTGCAAAAACGGGGCTGGCGAGCCCTCACATTCAGTGAACGCATCATGCAGAGCCCACAAGCTGTCCTCAGTAAGGCTGCTGCCATCCACCAGGGTCTCCAGGGCTTTCACCATCAGGCCTGCATTCCATTTGCAAAAGCAAGTGCAGCTATTTGGTTGTGCTGCTGTTGTTGCTACCTGAAACAAAGGGATCTTTTGAGTGCCCGCCTCATCCAACCACAGTGATAGCACAGTCATCCGCGGCAGATTTTGCATGCAATTGTTTTGACGCACTGTGCACCGCAGTCTGAGCGTGCCTGCCTGCGTGACAGGCTGCAGCTGAATTGCACTGCTGCGCATGGGGCTTCATTAAAAGCTGGAGGAAGCAGGTCGTGGCACCACATTCATCGCAGCACTCACCTGCTGGGCCTGACTTGCATGCCTCTGTCCCGTCAGCTGCACTTAACAGAGTGGCCTGCAAAACAGCAAATGATGCACTTGATTCGCCCCCATCATGCGCTAAACACCGGATGACTTGAGCTGCCTCTCTCACGCACAAAGCCCCACATGCAGCTCATGGTGAGCAGATCTTACAGGGAGCACAAATTGGCACATGACAAGGATTTGGATGCACATGCCGACATGGCAAGCTTGACTAAAGGGCGCTGACCTCGCACACGCTCTTGACAATGTGCTGCCATTTTAAGGGGAAGCATTCACAGGCAGACCTGGAGCATGAGAAGGCTGTAGATGAGCTCATCTTTTTGGGAGGCTGGGGCGCTTGCATGCGCATCACCCTGAAAGCATGCCTGCAAGTGGTGATGCACGTAAGTGATGAGGGTGCTGGGCAAGGCAGAAACAGACAGGCTGGTACGAAAGCACATGGGCACAGGTGCAAGCGGTGGAGTGTGAACAACCTTAAGGAGGTGGGACAGTCGCCACGTCAGTGAGCTGAAGCACAAGGAGGAGCCCGCACGCAAGCCAGGTGCACTCAGCTGTCAGAGCATTCATATTCTGGCTCATGACGATTCACCTGCGTGGCACTGGGCTCAGTGGCTCTGCGCCTCCCAGCAGTCAAGGCAACGCCGGCCAAGATACCCATATCAATGAATACATGCCAGGCAATGCGAGAGCAGCCTGCGCCCATGAAAAGGCATCGGGGCAAATGTGTCAGCAAAAACAGACGAGGATGTAGAAATAAGGAAGGTAATTATTCAGACATCTTAAGGATTGAGATGAAGCATGATACAGGCAGTGCAAAAGACTAGAATAGAATTCCAGCTCCTTAAGCAAATGTGTACACCTGCTTCTCTGGCTTTTGCCATAGGAATCACTTTGCGTCCAAAAGTTGGTAAGGCAAGGTGTATGAAAGTGCACAGCCAAGAGAGTAACGCCTTCACAAGCCAATCTACCCAGGTGGCTGGACGTCACAATTGGTTGCTAGCATTTAGCGCAACGTTGCTTACAACTTGTCAGCGTCCTCTGAGCAGCAGAATCCCTGCTAAAACCACTCAAGTGCGCTTAATTGTGTACTTTTTCAAGTTAAACGCACTCGAGACCCCGCTGTCAATGCCTCTCCTAAGCACTTCTTAAGCGCCTCCTAAGCGCCCTCTCACAGGGACAGTGAACATGCCTGACGACGCAAGGACGCAGGAGCCATGTACATGTGTGCATCCAGACACGTCCAGCAAGAATACAAGCTTCTCGGTGTTTCTGGCAAGGGAAGGGAGCCTACCTTGAGGAGAGAAGAAGAGCAAAACAAAGCCGTGTAGGATCGCGACCAGCAGGAGTGCGGTTACAGACTGAGCCAGCCCCTGACGAGTCTTTGTGTCTCCAGCTGAAGTTGTTCTCATTTTGCCATCGGCAATCCGGCAATCCAGTGCTGTTGTTCAAGCTCCTGTCCAAGGAGCAGAAGTTTAAAGCATGTGCAGCATGTGCTAGAGCGCTCTAGATCTGCTCTAATCAGCTGCAGAAGGCATGTTGCAAGGCATGGAGGCGCCCAAGAATCTTGCATCTACTTTCCTGCAGCAAAGGGAAGCAGCCTTGAAAGACTCCTTGGAAACCCCCCTCTCCTTGCGCATATGCCCTGTAAAGCTAGCATATCCTTTGTACAGGTTTACCGGCTTTGAGCACCACAAAAGGCCATATAAAGTGAAGACAAAAAGCAGCACACGGTTTGGCAGCCAGCAAACAAGGGGAGGCCGTTTCAGTGCCGAGGGTTTCGCGATTCGCGACGTAATTACCCATGCGCATGCGCATCGCCCAATGCATATGAGGTGCCAGTATGTGCAATGCCTTTGAGGTATCTGAATTCTGACACATGCCAGGTCCTTGGCAATGGTTCCAGTTGTTCTTAAATGCCGCGGCCAGCCCTCTCTCACCTTGTGCAACCTGCTAATGATTTGACCTCACACAACGAATCATATATAAATTGCGCACTTATGTGGTAAGGTGTACTTATGACCCGGTTGACAACCCGGTTTACCCTTCCGGGTTCCGGAACGGATCCGAGTGTACAAAGAAAGAGTATTCTACCAGGAATAGAGTATTCTAAAGAGTATTCTACCAGTATTCTATCAGGATTCTTAAGAGTATTCTACCAGGATTCTAAAGAGCATTCTACCAGGAATATGGCATCGTTCAATATCGGGGGCGATGACCAAAACGATACAAGGGCGGGTGCCCGCGTATTCACGCAAAAATCACGTGTAAATCCTTTATTTACCGACTCTAGTACTATCTGATTACTGCGATGATAGTCTCAAGTGGTGGGCCTCCCAGGCAGTCCATGGACTTCGGACACGAGGTGAATTTAATCAGCTTATAAGCTATAAGAGGTGCATGGCAGCTTAGGTGAACAGAATGGTGGAAACCCCAGTGTGCAGACGTGTTCATAATACTCTCTTAGGCAAGCCAGGGAGATCACCACTGACCCATGGGACACATTTGGCCAAATATGTCCAGAGTCCATGGATCTCCCATGGGCGATCCGGGCGCATATGCATCACCATTTAAGGAATCTCATCTAGTGATTTTTTTGTATTCTACTGTCATACTGAATTTCAGTAAAGAAGATAAAAGTGAATGCTGCAGAAGCCGGAAAGAGCCCCCCCATGTATCGTTTTGGTCATGAAAGAATGGTCTTGAAATGAACAATAAATTAAGGCCTCAAATCTGATAACCTGCACAGAGTATGCAGAAACTATGGTCTGTTCAATAATGCATACTAATCCTGCATTGCGTGCGTCCGTTCATGCCCGTGTTCATGCATGTCACAAATTCGTGTGCGTGCATGTACACACAGGCCTGCACGCGTGCGCACAAGCGTGCACAAATGTGCATGTGCATGCTAGTGAGCATGCACACTTGCTCGCTTGGGCATGTTCATGCATGCATGCTTGTGTGCGGGTTACCAGTGCAATGCAGAGTTTGCATGGATGCCATTTCATAGTTTTGAGCTCGCTTATCAATTGACCTGGCCAGTAAGTTTACAAGTTCACAAGTTTAAGTTTGACCTTCAGTCAGGTAGTTTGACTGTTTAGGTTGCTGGTGAACACCAGCCATACAGAAAACATCCATAAGGTCTGAGATAAAACGATAGGAATCATTGGAAAAAATTGATCCTCAGAACAAGCTTGGGAGAAATAAAAAGCTCCATTCTGATTGACAGTAATTTTGTAAGCCAGTGGTAAATTGTGAAACAAGTCTGGAAATTTAAGCCTCAACGAACACATTTGCATGCAAGGGCACAGGAAAAGAGCGTGTTTTTCGTCTTGACTTGCCTGCAAGCCACACTTATCACAGGTACCATCATGAGATTCCCAGCTTCTTGTCTCGACATGCAGAGCATGGGAATGTAACCTGAAACATGCCACGTTGCGCTGTGTTCGCTTGCCCAAATCCAGATGCAGATACCTAGGTACGGAAAAAGGCGGTCCATCAACAGCCACCGACCTAAGAGGCAAAGCAACCCAATTATGAAATTTTGCAGCCTTGTCCGTCTGATCTTCATTGCCTAGCTGGTTTGCCTGGTTCCAGATACCCCTCAACTCCTTTCTCACATCAACAACAAATTCTGACTGTGGGATCGTTTGAATTGTTCTCACGCGATGTTGGAAATCACTGCTCCTTTTCAGACCATGTAAAGCATCCAAGAACTCAGCACTCCAGCTCTTCTTGTTGATAGTGCTCATTGCAATCAGCCTTGAGGACTTTGGCATGAGTGCTACTATTACTGCATAGCAGAGCATTATAAAATCTCACAGCCGCTCGGAACCAATAGAATTGCCAATAGGCTCTTGGCCACACTCACGTAACACAGACCTGGCCAGTAAGGGTTGGATCAGGGTTGTCCCCGTGCTCCCAGGCACCGAGCATTCTCTGGAAATCTATGTACGTGTGCTTTTAGCAGTACCGCACGGTACAAAGGAGGCTCACTCAGGGTATGGGAGCGATGGTCCGGGCTGTGCAGGATGATACAATTCGCGTTCATGCAAGCTTGACGGTTCCTCTAGGCACCAGTGCGCAGGACCTGGCCATCCCTCTGGGTTGGAGCCATACGCCCCTAGAGGTACAGTTTTGGCAAAGGCAGGAGCAAGGGTGGACACAGGAGGCGGATGTTTTTCAGGCGTCTGAGCTCGTGCTTGCTCCCTTCATTAAACTTGCAGTGAGATATGTGCGCGTGCAAGGCCAGTTCCAAATGAAGCAACTTAACGTTTTGTCCCTCTGGCCCGGCTTTTTGCTCTCATGGTTACCAAGGCTACCGTGAAAGGTAACCAACCAGCCTAATGACCAGGCTGGCTGTGAACCCTATCTTGTAAGTGTTTGCTGCCAAGGCTTGTTGGGAATAGACTCAACTGCTCCCTCTGCCAGAGGGGGGTTTCTACAGTGTACAAAAATTATCAGGACGTTTAAGTGATGCCTTATTAGGGTGCTGATGCCTGTGTTAATGTATTGACGCCTTGTAAAATGGTTAGCTGTAAGTTGGTTAGCTTAGAGTTGATTGGCTCGCCAAGCACAGATACACTCTGTCCGCCAGCACCATGGTGGTGCAACCCCGACCAGGCAGTGTGGGCGCACTGCCCTCGTTTGATTACGTGTTCGCACAACAAGTGTTGGCACAGTCGCTGTGCTGCATGCCCTCCAGCAGGCCTGCTCTGCAGGTGCTGGTTGAATGCAAGCACAGGCCAGAGCTGTGCATGCAGCAGGCCAGCAGGCATTGAACAAGGCAGCAGCAATGGAAGCATTGGTCTTGTGTGGCTGGTAATGCTCGTCACCACTTGAAGCCTGAGGTGGTGTCTAGGATGCAAGCACGTGCAGTGCGCACACAGCGCGAGGGGCGCGGCGCAGCAGGTGCAGGCAGGGCCTGCTTCTACCCTTGTCGGAACGCATTACAGCCTCTGTTTATTTTGCGGCACCTTCCACATGTAATCCAAACTGAGCAGCCGCATAATTCCCCAAGGCTGCACACAGCATTCGTTGACTTCAAGCAGCCATCATGATGGCACCATCCCCCAAAAGGCTCTGTGGGCACACTTGCGTCGCGTTAACATGCTCACTTGGTTATCATGGATACCTTGTAATGAAATGGAATATGATAATTCAAGCTGGCAATGGCAAGCAAACACAGCAGTCAACCGATCTGGCTCAATGTGAACTAAAACAACTTTTCTTTCCAGTTATCTGATATCTCCTTCCTTCAGCAACTCCTGAAAGCTGAGCTCTCACTCCAGCCTCATGCTGAGACCTGCTAGATCTCTGTTACAAACTTGCCGCAAAAAGCATTGTCTGCAAGGGAAGGATAGTTCCAACCAAGACATGACCTAGACGAAGGAAGGGGAGATGGTAAAGATACAGGGATTACAAGGATAAGGCCTTTACTGAAGGCTTCAGTCAAGAAGCGTGACTACTAGCCTGCTCAATCAAGTTAATGTAGGAAAAATATCAAGTTTATTGCTGTTTTGATTTAAAAAGCTGACATATCAAGACATCCTGTCTGAGAGGTGGACATATTTCCTGCGGAGAGACCCCCTGGGGGTGTGTACAATGGAATATGGCACGTTGCTCATCCTGGATACTACCATTTGCCTAACATTGCGGAGATACATTGCAGACCACTGGATTACAGAGACCAGAATAACCTACATGCAGGTCCGTGTGTACATGCGCTAGGAGATGCCCCTGTGTTGGCCGCTCAGTGAGAAAGAAAGAAGGACCAACAAACTAAAGAACGCGCACTCAGGGCTGCCCCTGGCGTCATATACTATTACAAGGGCGAATCATGGTTCTGGTCTAAGCAATTCATTCTCTTTATGTCGTGAAGTGTCTGTGGCTTAAACTGCTACCTAGACGGATGACTCCATCTGTTGCCAATGACTGTGACCTTGGGTGCCGGAGATGGGCAACAACGGTCTACTGTCACTCTCGGCAGCAAAAGCTGCTTTTTGCACCTTGGTGCGCAATAATGGTGCAGGGCTGCAAAGCACGCTGCCCCACACACCCGTGAGACGGCTGAGGCTGCGCGTTCCAGGCAGGCATGGCATATTCTTGAAGAGCTCGAGCAACTGTGGCTTGCTCATCAGATCCTTTGTGGTAATATCTGCAGGGTTAAGGAAAGAGGAAACATAGATCTTGCATGCATGCACAAGAGGGGAGCACGCTGGTATGTGTGAATGTGGATGTGTATGTGTGTATGTTTGCATACGTGCGTGCGCATTTGTGCTCACAAGCATGTATCGCGTGCATGCAACCTGGAGGCCACCTGTGCTGTGGTCAAGGAGTGCACTTAAATGTTAATTCTATAGGCACAGACAGCTCCTATCAAAGGAGTCATATGCTATTCTGAAGATCCTTCAAAAGTTACGCTTAGTCAATGCAATACTTGTAAACACCCTGTAGAGAAGATCACTGCAAAAAGTCACTCACCACACACAACTCCAATGCAGTGGAGGGTGCCAAAAATGAGTGCCACAACATGGTACAAGTAGACCACTCCCAGGAAAAGCAAGTAAATAAACTTTGGATCACTCCAGGCATGCGACCTGTGTTGGGCAAAAAGAAGGAGCCTTGAAGAACATCTTTGAGGTGTGATGGACTTGGGCCTGGAGATAGGAACCCTCAGCAACATGTGTCAAGCACATCAAAACTCACCTTGCCTCTCTTGCCTGCATTGCCTGCTTGACAATGGCTCCAAGGAACAGACCACAGCCAATTTGACCGCAAACCTACAGGGACACATCATACGGTGGCTACTTAGTTGCTGGTTAAAGAGAGCGAAGGCTGCTAGAGCGAAGGAAAGCAGCTAAAGGGAAGGAAGGCTGCCAGAGAGGCGTACCATAAAAGACGCAAAGAACCTGTGGTTGTTCTTGGCAACACAGTTACCTGTTGACCGCACAGCAATAGGATAAGTGGTTTAATTTTGTAAGCCCACATGCATGTCAGTGTGCTCAAAAGATGCAGCAAATGCACCTGACATGTGCCAAGCAAGAAATGACTGGGTGCACTTACCCACCACCCCGCAATGGTGGTCAAATTTCTCCTGCAAGCATGGAGGACGCATTTGGGGATGCCACCTCTGCCGTCAGTCAATCACACACGCATGCTCGCGCATGAACTTGCACATCCAACACTGTGCACACACTAATTCATGCGTGCACACTTAGCAAATGCTCCCCATACTGCACTACGTCTCAATAAGTAGCCACAAGCAAACCAACATGCCGCCAAATCTGCACATAGGGTCTCCATATGCAGGCCTGATGACAGCTTAGGACGATGATCGACATGGACATGTACCCACCATGCAGGCATTACAGGAACTGCAATGATGACTTCTAGGAGGCCGCCATATGTTGCAGGTCACACAATCTGCGGATGTTACAAAGACGGAAGCAAGCACATGAGCAAGCCATCAGGAGCACGCACGAGTGACATCCAAATCCAATGGACAGCGCTAGCTGCACTTGCTTTCTCATTAGGTGTCCAGCGAGCCTGGTAAGGCCTGCATGCCTCACATTTCTCTGTGTAGCGTGTTCCTTCCCTGGAGGTTGTCCTCATCCATGTCCCAAACTCTGCCAGGCTCTTTATAGTAGCCTTCTTTCACAGAGCCTTCATTTGCCATGAGCCCAAGCTCATCGATAATTGCATCTGCGCAGCAGCACAGTAGCATGTGTGCAGACATCAAAAGGATCTTGTTAGGGATCAGCAAGCCATGGATTTGCCTTTGGAAAAGGCCCACACACCTCTCTTGTAAGACGGAGGAATGATGCCTGGATCCGACAAGCAGGTCATCCAAAGCAGTGTAATGGCCAGCGTGGGCATTACTGCGGCAAGGAGCTGGTACCATGCAGGTATCTGCACCAAAGGCCCTGTGATAACGCAGAAGAAGGGTTACCAGCCATGTATTTGTGAGGACCACAACAACTTTTGCAAGCATGCTGCGACCTTAATGAAGCTCAGCCATGGGCACACCCACCAGTGAAGCATCCCAGGAATGCAAGAAGTGTGATCCATAGTGACAGCAGGAATGGCCCAATGTAGTTGTCTTGCAGGATTTGGCAGTTCTTGGGGCGCAAGGGCATGGCCTTCCCAGCTGCCTGCAGCTAATGCCTGCGGACACTTTGGCTCCCGCCAAGCCATTCAGCCTTTGACATGTGCACCTCCCTGTGCGTGCGAGGAGAAAGAAAAGAAAAAGACTGCACTAGCAGGCTCAACCCTGTTGGGAAGCTTGGATGCTGTAAGGAGATGATCGACGTTTAATCGTCTCTTCACACCTCTTCACTTCTTCTAGCCGGTATTATCCTAATTGGCTTTGCTGGCTTTCATGGCTTGTTGGCAACTTGACCACTGGGAAATTGACCGGCATTTTTACTTTAGAACTTAACAAGGATCAATCTGCAACAACAAACATTCACTTGAGGTCAAGAATGCCGTCGCGACGCATTCGTGTCTCAAAGAGCGCCTTGATGGACGGGGCACGCAGGAGCAGGGAGTAAAATGGATGATGAGGAGGTGAGATGGGTGGGGCCGGTATGTATAGATGAGTGCCACAAGTGAGTGCGTGATGACAGCTGTAGAGAGGGGGGTTAGAATCGCACGCTCTCTTCTCATGCGGATGGCACCCACCCTCCCCTTGATCCTGGGTACACGGTTTTTCGGATGAATTCGCGTGCACATCTTTGAAAATTGGAGCTTTTAACTTGCGCTGTAGCTGGGCCTGTGTGTCTCGCAAACTTCCCGAACCCGCCCGCTTTTTACGCCCTGCTGTATCGCTCTCCTGATTGCAATGAGCTAGGCATCTTGCCCGCACTCGGGAGTTTAAGGGGAGATGGTAACCAAAGTTACCATCTACTCATGACCGCTCATGTGGGTAGATGACGCCTCACGCTGACTTGAGTGTAGAGGGCACGAGTGAAGCACACTCTAAAGATGCCGAAGATGTGGACAATAACCAAACATGTTCGCACGCGCACGCGC
>SL_4KL_010_BRINEDRAFT_10002562_pt1 | contig 10281 bp, 2 predicted proteins | sample SodLak_010_BRINE_2_FD_10664 | JGI IMG/M metagenome (IMG submission 10664) | reverse complement strand
TCGGGGTCAATTATATCTCTACCCAAAGCCATCCTGGCAATATTAGTCTTCATGATGTTGAGGTAAGTTAAGTGGGCCTCTCTTTTATCCTCGGTAAAGAGCTCCTCCGTTCGGATTAATGTTTCTACCCGGCCTATTTCGTTCATCATATTTGTTGCTGAACCGTATCTGGCTTTGTCTGCAAAAGCCTGGGCTGCCTCTTCTTGCGATATTTTGGGCGTCTCTAGGCGCAGTATATCGTCTCGATAATCGGCCACGGTACTTTCTGCCTCTCTGCTCATGTTGTAAACCTTGCTCACGCTGTAAGGGAAGGTGAAGGGCTCGTTGTAAACTCCCAGAACTGAGCCAACAGTTTCCTGGAAGTCCTGCGCTCCGATAGCAAAATTAACAGTTTGGTCAAAAGTTCGATAAACAGAGGTAAACTGGCCTCGCAATACATGGTCAATTTTCCGGGGCGACATGCCAAGCAAATCCCCCAAAACCTTAGCCGGCTCAGAAGTAAATTCGCTGTACTGTTTTCGGGGGTCAAGCATCTGCTCGTGTCTGGGCACTATTTCAGAGCCCGTTTCCCAGCGTCTATTGAAAACAGTTTCTAAATAAGGCAGCAAATGATGGGGCGCATAGTTGGGAGCGCCAAACCTAACAGACTGTTTTAACATATCGGTCAAGTGTTCGGGGTCCTTTTCGTATTGATAATTAAGGATAGCAGCGGGTATTCCGCCAAACAGATATCCTAAAGCGAAGGGCCTGGGGAAGGAAATTAGACCGCCCTCTTCATTAACATAATTATATCTAAACATTTTCTGGAAAGGGGACAGCTCCTGATAGGCTTCCTCATCTTTATTGTGGTACCACAGCAGTATCTCAGGTACAGTAACGAAGGTGAAAGCCTTAACCCAGAACATGGGGTCATCGGCCATCTCATACAGGTGCCTTGCTCCGGTAACCCCGGCAGAGAGGAAAGGAATATACCTGTTGAGTTCCCGGCTCCACTCTCCTTTTATTCCGTAATCCTCCAGGATACCGCCTCTGGCCTGATAGCCCGACTCCATCAAGGCCCTCTCCCACTCTTCTGGAGACATGTCGTTTATATTTTTGTCGCCTAGCATTTCGAGGAAAAAGCCTTTACGGCGCACATCCTCAGTCCAGAGCGACGCTTTTGATGCTATATTGTAGGGGTTTAAAGAGCCGGCGGTAAACTCTTTTTTGGCAAAGAGCTTATGGACAGCCCCGGGGTCGTCGTAAGTCTGCATGGCGCCAAACATCCCACCCCTGCTGCCTCCTGCCGACCTGAACATGGCGTCAGTCTCGGTCCTGTCAAAGCCGGTAAGAGAGCTCATTCCTTTTATTACCGAGCTGAAAAGTTTCAGTTTTTCCCAGCCGTCCTCTGCATAAACCATTTTTCTTACTTCATCTCGGCCCAGGTTGTTAATCCAGAACCTAACATCCAGGACTGCCCCGGCCTTAAACATGTTGGCGGTAAACCTGACGGGGGCCAAGAGGGCCTTCTCTACACCGCTCATTTGGGTGGTTGAGCTATTGAGCGTTTTATACAGGTCAGGGTGAACCTGGTAAGCCTCTACTTCCCCATCTCTGCGGACTAAAACAACATTTTCTCTGGATTCTTTGTAGCTGGCGTACTGCCTTGTTTCAAAGAATTTTGCGTACTGGTTAAGGTCGGCATCTTCCAGAACATCATCGGTTATCCCCGCATCTTTTAAGGTGTCTCTTATCTGCTCCAGAACAACCTGGTGGGACTCCATGGGCAGGCGAACTTCCTCAGCTATCCATCCCTGTGTTTCTTTTCTGGCGCCCGGCTCACCTAACACGCCGTCAATGAAATTTAAGGCTATCCTGTTTTGGTCTGCGGTCCTTATAATATAGGAGGTATCTCTTATCAAGCTCATTATCGGGTCCTGAATTATTCGGGAACTTCCATAAGCTTGCTTCAGCGGCTGGGGCAGGTTGACATATTTGTTGCCGGCCGTAGTGTTAAAGTCGCTTTCCTCGCCACCAAAAATTCGGTAAAGCGGCATGTAAAATGAGTAGGCATCCTTGATAGCCTCGGCCGATTCGGTGTCCAGCATATCCCGGGATTCAAGATAATCGACAAGGTTGTCTCGATATGATTTAATGTCTTTGGCTACATCATAGAAATGTTCTTTTTCATAGTCTCTTGAAACAGTTATTATATCTTCAGCGGCAATTCCGGTGGCCTGACCGGCTAAGTTGGGGTTATCTCGCAACACCGTCTCAAGGAAGCCAATATCCTCTTCCCTTACAGCGTCCCGTATCTCTTCTGCGTAATCAGGGGACTCCCGCTCTACCTGCCGTGCTATATACCTAGCCTCTCTCTCAATGGCGTGTCGGGCCAGATGCCATTTGGTATAGTCGCCGACCTCTTCGCCCCGGCCTAAATCATCTCTAACCCTGCTAAGGATATCAATAAGCGGCGGCATCTCGGGCTGCAGGTTGGCGTTAAGTGTTTTATTGAGGAGAAAAGAACTTACCTTATCACCGACACTTGTGTGTAGTCTTTTCAGCTTAATGGGGTTTTTCAGTATGTCGATGTTTTTCCAGTCAACACCGGCCATCTCCAGAGCTTTTCTCAGGACCTTATCATCGGCAATAAACTTCTGCTCAAACTTCTCCCTGAATGTCAGCAAATCTCTAGTCTCGGTTTCCCTTCTGGCCGTGGCGGCTCCGACTCTCTCGCCCTCCGACTGGTTAACATAGGTTAATATCATATCCTGAAGTTCTCTTACGCTTTTGTCAACTTCCGGGTTTAAGTTAAGCCTTTCCTGAAGATGAGCATAATATCTGGGCGCTTTAAGAGCTGCTGTGCCGGGTTCGGTGAAAAAGTATTTAAAAAACTCAGCACTGCCCTCTTCAAAATGGAGCTCTCGGCGGTAAGACTCAGCCAGGCCTTCGTCTCTTAAAAGTTTTGCCAACTCATCACCGTGCTTGCCAACATTAAGGTCCAAAACTTCTTTAAGGTGGTGCCCGACTTCGTGGGCAGTTATTTCATAGCCCTTATAGTTTCTCAGCCGCATAACTTCTGATAGCGTATTGTACTGGCCCTCAGCCCGGGATGTTAAAACTTTGCCCCACTTATAGGCTGGCAGGTTTTCGTCAATGTTGATATACTCCTCTATCTCCTGCCGGTTAACAGTTCTATCCAGGGGCCTTTCTCCCGTGGTGCGCTCTGGCTCTTCACCGGGCTCTCTTTTAACTCTATTGAGGAAACTTGCGGCCTCTCTGGTCCTGACAGGCTCGGTTGGCTGCTCTCCACCAATATCGGTCTCTTGCCCCGACATATCTCTTTGTACTGAATACATAGTGTCAGGCTCTATAACACCAATTTCATCGGGCTCTGCGCCGGTATATCTAGGTGTAGAGCCGTGCTGTTCTTCCATTTCTAAAATTCTACTTTCAATTCTATCAAATCCTACATTATCAATTTGTTCTTTTAGTTCTCGGGCAGCCTCATCAATAGTACGGGCTGTCATCCAGGTTATCCCAGTTTTAGCTTCAACAATATGCCAGTTGGTCTTGTCTCCAGTAATTGGAAAACCGGGCATCTGCTGGTTAGGCTTAAACATAAATAAGTCAAGATGCTCCGCTCCCTCTATAGTGAAGGGCTTTGCTTTAATAGGCTCAAAGAAGTGGCTCTCATCGTCTCTATCAAACCTTACAAAATAATCATCCCTTTCTATATTAAACTCTTCAATATTCGGCCTGGCCGTTTCAACAACCTCCGGCGCTAATACATCTGACCTGTCTCTTATCCCAAACTTATTTAATATATCCACTATTACCTGAGTATCATTCCTAAGACTGAGCTCCCCTGCCGGAGTGTCTATGGTAAACTCTTCAACTTTCTCGCCGGCTTTTTCTATTATTTGCCTTGCCATATCGTAGCGCTCTCTCTCGCTTCCATATAGGTCCCTGGCTGAGCTGTCTATAACATGAATATTATCCATAATATCATCAATGTCAGCCTCGCCAACTCTCTCCTGAAGTATCCTGTACTCCAACTGCTCAGAGCTACTGGGCCTATCAACCTCTTCTAGCTCCTCTTTTCTCGCCCGAGTCTGCTCCATTAACTCAGAAACATATCTGTCCGTAACAAAGTTTTCAATGCGGCCCTGCAGTTCAGCTATGCTTTGTTCGTATCTTTCTCTGGCATTATCGGCTGTAATTTCCGGCCTATCAAAATCATCAAGCTCAAGTTCAAGGCCCTCCGACTCTGCTCTCTCAAAAAGAGCATTAAACTCTTCTGTAAGCTGTACATATTTCTCTTGAGTAATATCAGCATCAGCTGGTTTGTGCCGCTCTATAAGGTTTCTGTAACGCTTAACTTTATCTTCCAGCTTGGCCCAATCCTGGCTGTCAAGATAGGGGTCATTACGAAAGGTATTCTCTAGTCTTTCAAGCCAGTCCTCCATAGGGACACCCTCGGGCCTTGGCTGACCGGGCTCAACAAACTCTCCTGTGCGATAACGCTCATCACGCTCGGCTCTTGTTATATCAGGCCCTTCAGCCGGTCGTTCGGGCTCATCGGGCCGGACTTCAATATCTTCCTCCGGCCTATCAACAGGCTCTTCCACTCTAACTTCTTCTGGTGCCGGTGTCCTTTCTCCCAGGATAACCTCCTGGCGCTCCATCTCCAGCCTCTCGGCATCTTCCATAAGCTCAGCGTGCCTCTCAACAAGCTCCTGACCCCGCTCCTGTGATAGCTCAGTGTCTGACAGCCGGTCAATCTGTCCCTCCAGCTCCCGGGCCTCATTAATCCTTTCTTCTATGCTTCCCTCTATATCACGGATAACCTCGCTTTTAATTTCACCGTGATAATAATCATCAAGAAGGTTTCTGATAAATTCCTGCCGGCCGACTGTGGAAAGCTGCGGATAACTCTCCTCAAAAAGGACTTTAATCTGCTGCTGGGTTAAATCCATTTCTCTGACAATATCATCAGCTCGGTCTTTTATATCATATTCTCCCCGCTCGACAGCCTTCACCATATCTCTGGCCTCAAGGAAAGCCTCGTTGGCCCTTTCTATCGGTATTCCGTAGTGCTCGTTGAGGGTGCCTACCATCTCTTCTCCGTATCTCTCAAGAGCAACATTTTCCGGGAGACCTCTGGTCCTCCAGGCCATAGCCAGGTCAGTAGCCATTTGCGGAATAGCCATAACAAAGAATTCTTCGTTTAAGCCTCCGGCCTTTTCATAGGCTTTTCTGTACTGGTGTGAAGTTAAAAGAGCGTTTAATCCGAAGTCAGTCGCTACAGCGGCTAAGCCTGTCATTCCAGCAGCGTCCTGCACTATATAAGGAGTTATATTATATCCCACTCTCATAGCCATACCTAAAAACCTGTCTTTAATATCACCCTCGGTCATAGCAAACCCGCTGGCTCCCATTCTTATTAAGTGCTCATTCATCTGCCTTGTCCGTGTCATTCCCTCAAAATCGGCTGCAACCTGCCCTTTCCCCGTCATAGGAATATTCATGAATTTCATTGAAAGCATCAATGCCGCAAGATTGGCTCCTGTTTGCCCGAGATTTTCAAATATCTCGGTAGCTGTTCCTGCGGTTTCGGCATCAAGAAGCCGCTGCTGGGCTAGTTCATCCGTGTAGTTTTTTAACTCAAAGACATTAAGCCCCAGCTCTTCGGTTAAATCCTCGATTTTATCGCCTGTTCGCCAGGCCTCTCCTGTCTCCCTTAATAGCTCGCTGTCTATAAGCCGGCCAAGTCCTTCTGCGACATCACCAGGCATGTTGAGGGTGTTCTGCAGAAAAGCCTGTATTCTGCCGCCCACAAGGGTGGGCAGCCCTAAAAAACTGCGCTCGGCCTGGGTAAGCTCTCTATCCATGGGCATAAGCTCCTCTATCCCCGGAACTTCCCCGCCCATAGTTCCTAAAACTTCAATCTGCTGCTCAGCTTCTTCCCGGGGCATACCGTAATCACCAATAAGCCATCTGGTAAAATCACCTATCGGACCGGACATAACATCATGTTCAGTAGCGACTGAAGGCCCTTCTCGGGGCGGGCCTGCCGGCATAGCCGACCTCGGCCGGGAAGGAGCATCTGTTTCTATAGTGAAATCAAGCTCTCCCGTTCTTTCAAATCCTTCATACAGCTCATCGGGCCGGGGGGTAACATAATCAGCAATATCTACTTCTTCGGGGGTTTCCTCTTCTATTAAAAAACCCTCTTCCATAGAGAAGGGGACATGCTGTGGCTCCGTATCAAATTGGAAAATACCAAACCTATCGGCCACCGAAGATAACACATCTATAAGCGGCAGTTTAAATTCTTCTTCCTCTTCTTCCATTGAAAAAGGTACATGAAAATCTGGCATATATTTTACCCCCTTATAGCCCTAGAATATTTTTCAGGTTTATTGGTAGGTTGGGATTGAGGTCGACTTCAGCTGGTCTCAAGCCTTCTCCCTCTGTCGGTGCCCAGTATTCAGAAAACCAGTCTATAAACTCTCTCTTGTCAGAAACAGAAAGNTCCGCCCAGTTTACGCCTTCCCCAAAAAAGTTNTCCAGGTAAGCGTCTACTGTAGCTGCCGCAGCTATCGCCATATACTTTTCTCTATCCTCTACCATGTTAACAGGGCCAACCGCTTCCATCAAGTCTCTGAACTTCTCCTGCCGTACTCCTGTCGTGAATTTATACCCCTGCCCCTCGAAGCCCAAAAGGCCAAAAGGCACGCTGGCACCCTCGCCACCCTCAGCTATATATATAGCTTTAAGCAGCTCGGAAATACCCTGGTTGTTTGTGGCATCATCTATCTCTTCGGGAATAGTGTCGGGAGGTATTAACCCCTCAAACTCTTCTGCTAAACCTAGTCTTTCTTCGGCCAGAGCTTCACGCCCGGCCATGCCTTCTAAAATGCCTATGGGAGCTTCCTGTCGAATAATATCCAGCCTTTCAAGCGATGCAATGAACTCTCCGAAACCAACACCGTAAGTGTCCTCTATGGCACGGCGGAGCTGTTCATCTCCCCGTTCAGCCATGGCCTGTGCTAATTCTCCGGGAGTATCAGCATGTTCTATACCCTGCTGCTGAGTGTGCTCTCTCCAGTATTGCAGCCCCGGCTGTATAGGCTCATCGCCAATAAACTCTTCTCTCAAGTCCCCCACACCGATATCAAGCCCTCTCCTGAGGGCGTCTGCTTCAATATCATCTTCAGGCGGGGTAAACCCTGTCTCAGTTTCATCAAGTTCCTCTTCAACAGGAGGAGTGTCCTGCCGCAGATGAGGATTTCTCTCGTAATAAGATTCTCGTGTTCCCTGATGCCGAGGCTCTATTCCCAACAAGTCCTGTTCTAAAATCTGAGTATAATACATTTCTTCAATATCGGGAGTATACCCAGCAGCCAGATTGACAATTCGCTGCGCCTCAACGGGTCTTTCCAGCTGTCCTGCGTGGTCATCTGCTATTTCTTGAGGTATTCTAGAATCAAGCTCCATAATAAGACCGACATCTACCTCTGTTGGAGAGGTGTAATGCGGTAAAACCTCATCCCATAAACTATTATCAAGAGGCTGATATTCTCCGGTATTGGGGTCGTAAGCAGTATAAGCCTCAAAACCTTTAAACCTGTACACCGGGTTGCCTTCATAATAGCCTACAGGAGCGTCCATAATACTGACGTTTTCCTGAGGAGGAGGAGTTACATCATCGGGCTCTTCGGTCATTCGCTCGAATGTGGTGATAAAATCTTCAGCGCTGACATCTTCATAGCCTGGTGGCTTTTCCCAATCAAGTCCCACCGCTTGGCTAAATAGTGCATCTTGATAATAAGGTTCTAAATCATCAAAGCCCATGGGTTCATAAACATCCTCTTCTGTCTTTATCTCGTCAATAAAGTCATATTCCTCGGCGGCCTGCTGTTGATTTAAAATATTATATGATTCCGTAATTGGATTAACTTTCAAAAACATATCATCCCCGTACTCATAAATATATGCTCCTTCCGGGGTGTCTTGCAGGCGACGGCCTATGTGTCCTTGTACAGTCTCGGGAACATAATCTGGATGAGTCGGCGCTCGTGCATCGGCTAATCTTTGGGCTATACCTTGGTCAATATCGTATTCTTTAGCAAGGTCCTCTGGTGTAAGCCAACCAGCCGCATCTTCAAGCGACACATGCTCGGACAAGCCCGGCGCATCAGGGTCATCCGGTTCGTCGGGAATAAGATGCCCCATGCCCGACTTCGCTAACAAAGACTCCAGCTGAGGTCTGGGTATAGGGGCTCTTGCTCCTGTGGCTGTATCAACCTCGTGGAATATTAAATTGTCTAGGTCAGTAGCCTCTATGGGGTTGCCGTCCTGAGTAAACCCCACGGTCATCTCCGGCATGGGCGGCAGTTCTGTTTCGGGTCCACCGAAAAAATAATGTACGGGGTCCTGCTCTTCCGGTATCTCAAAATTAGGCCCCCACTTCTCGGCAAACTGCTGCTGCCCGAAAGGTCCCGTCTGCTCTGCTATCTGGAAATCCTGTATCATTTCAGGGTCAACGATAGGCTCGTATTCATCCTGTTCGTGCCAGCCGAATTTCCGGGCCAACCCCTGATATCCTCCCATCTGGGAAAATCCTTGATGGAAACCCTGCAAGCCTGCTGCTATATATCCTTGTGGCATACTATTTCACCTCCTTTATTTATGCAAACTTGCTACCTACATATGAACCAGCCTGATATCCTGCTGCTGCCCCGCCGGGTCCACCAAAATAAGCTCCACCGATAGTACCGATAATTTGCAGGCCTGTTTGAATTAAATTACTAGTCCGCTGTCTGCTGGCCTCTTCTTCTTCCCGGGTCAAGGCCTGGTCTCTATACGCCATTTCTTCGTCAAACTGCCTAATTGTCTCCTCAAGCTGACGCTTCTGTAATCCATGCTGCTCTTCATTCAATTCGTGCCGGGCCTGCTCCATCTCTTGTCGCCAGGCCATCTCTTCTTGCTGCAGTCCAAACTGGTCTTGCCATTTGTCGACACCAAAATCAAACTGGCCTCGTGCCAGTCCATGTTGTGCTCCAAACTGTGCTTGCTGCTCACCTAATTGTGCTTCCTGCAAACCTAACTGTGAGCCGAATTGTGCCTGCTGCTCGGCAAGTCTGGCTATATCCAGTCCGTGGCGTGCTCCAAACTGAGCTTCCTGCTGGCGGAAGACATCCTGCTGATGGCCAAATTGAGCACCAAACTGAGCCTGCTGTTCGGCCAATCGCCCTATGTCAAGTCCGTGCCTGGCCCCGAATTGCTGTTGCTGCATACGCATCTGGTCAGTCTGCATCTCCTGCTGCCTCTGGGCCAAATCGTGCTGTCTGGCCTGCTGTAATAGCTGTTGTGCCAGCCCAGCCTGCTGTCCTACCTGCTGCACTCTTGTTGACCGTGTAGCGGCATCTCCGGCAGCCTGCCCGTAAAAGCCTCTGGACTGCTGCTCTGCTGCCATTTGAGATAACTGCTGGTCAAACTGTGGCTGTAGCATTTGCCGGGCCTGAGCATCATAATCCCTGCGGAAAGTTGAGGGGTCATATTCTCTAACATCTATCGGGTCATATCTATCATATTGGCTTATATCGGTCGGGTCATAGCCTGCTGTGGGAGATGTCCCAGAATAGCCTCCCGGCAAAGGAGCCGGGGAGTAGTCTATATCGAACTCGTAAGGCTGGTAATAGGGAATATCATATTGGTATTCGGGAACCCCATATTGGTCTTCTTGCTCTTCCTCAGCCCGTTGTCTTGCAAAGTAATCAGTAACTCTTTGAGGCGTATCTCTCGTTGTGGTGGTTGTCCTTCTTCTTCGTCTAGGCACTACTTACACCTCCTTAAAACGGGTGGTTTTCATTTAAAACAAGCCTCCGGTTACTCCTGGAAAAGCTCACTTAATGTTAAATCAATTACTTGGTCGTCTGTTAGGGTTATTTGTTGTTGCATCAAGTAGTCGCCATTCTCTATAATTCCATTGTTACGAACATCTATCCACGCTGTCAATTCATATTCACCAGCAGGAATATTCCTGATGATGTAGCTGTCATCGGTAATATCGACCGTGGTTTCATAATTGCCTATACTTATATTAATTTCTTGCACATCATTAACAGCCCAGTAAGCGTTCACCATACCATGGCCGTACTCCTCGTTCCAACCCGGTTCCCCGAGGTCAATGGCTGTCCTGTAGAGAATGTCCTCTACATCGGCTGGGTCAATACCATTAGCTAGCATCAATCCTATAACCCCGACTAGATTTGGAGATGCCATTGATGTCCC
>SL_4KL_010_BRINEDRAFT_10002561_pt1 | contig 10283 bp, 9 predicted proteins | sample SodLak_010_BRINE_2_FD_10664 | JGI IMG/M metagenome (IMG submission 10664) | reverse complement strand
ATCGGCCAGGCAGCGGATGTGGAAGTGAGCATCGAGGTTGTCGATCTCGACGGCGATATCGCAACGACAGAATCAACGACCGAATCGTTCGAACGTGACGAGCAACGAACCGTCACCATCGATGTGACGCCCGGCCCGGATGGAGATGTTGTCTTCGCAGAAGCAGAAGCAAAATAGCTGGTTAGAGCCCGGGAACGCTTTCTTCGGCTTCGAGCAGCTCGTGATACCGGTTTCGAATCGTCACTTCGGAGATATTTGCAACCTCGCTTACCTCGCTTTGTGTTACCTTTTCGTTTGTGAGCAGCGACGACGCATAGACAGCAGCGGCAGCCAACCCGACAGGAGATTTGCCCGAGTGGACTCCCTCCTTTTTCGCGTTCTGGAGCAACTGTCGAGCGCGACGCTCGACTTCCTCCGAGAGGTCGAGGTCGGAGACAAAACGTGGCACGTAACTCTCCGGATCAGCGGGTTTGATCTCCAGGCTGAGTTCGCGGACGACATATCGGTACGTGCGGGCGATTTCGTCTTTGTCGACGCGTGAAACCGTCGTCAGTTCGTCGAGCGAGCGTGGCGTCCCTGCTTTGCGTGCTGCAGCATAGAGTGACGCGGTGGCGACGCCCTCGATAGAGCGACCGGGCAACAAGTCCTCTTCGAGTGCCCGTCGGTAGATGACACTCGCTGTTTCGCGGACGTTCTCTGGAAGGCCGAGTGCGGATGCCATCCGGTCGATCTCACCAAGGGCCTGCTTGAGATTTCGCTCCTTTGAGTCCCGTGTCCGAAAGCGCTCGTTCCAGGTACGCAACCGCTGCATCTTCTCGCGCTGGCGACTGGACAGTGCATTGCCATAGGCGTCTTTATCCTGCCAGCCGATATTAGTCGACAGACCCTTGTCATGCATCATCTTCGTCGTCGGTGCACCGACGCGGGACTTCTGGTCTTTCTCTTTGGCATCGAACGCCCGCCACTCCGGTCCGGGGTCGATTTCGTTCTCTTCGACAACGAGTCCACATTCCTCACAGACCGTCTCTCCGTGTTCAGCATCTGACGCAAGATTTCCACCACACTCCGGGCAGACGAGTGTCTGCTCGTCTGCCGACTGTTCCTCTTTTTCTTCTTCGCGCTCGCTATCGCGCGTATAGCGTCTCGTTGTAGTGTCAGTCATGTTGGTCTCTCTCAGGGTTGGATTGCCCGGAAAACGCCCTGCGGTAGGTTTATGTTGGTCGCCGAGCAACTTAAACGCTTCGGCGGAAACGTGATCAGGGATTGCGGTTTTGAGGCAACCACCGATATGGATCGAAACGCTTAGTGCCTGGAGTCTACACCCGACAGGCATGAGCGATTCCGCCGTCGAGCCAGCAGATGTCGACCACATTGCCGCCCTTGCCCGCGTCGAGTTAGACGAGGATGAACGAACGCTGTTTGCCGAGCAGTTCGAGGAAATTCTCTCCTATTTCGAGACGCTCGATGAGGTTCCCGAGGTCGAACGCGAGCCCGAACTGACGAACGTGATGCGCGCCGACGAGGTACGGGAGAGTCTCGACCGTGAAGAGGCGCTTCGAAACGCCGGCGAGAAAGAAGACGGTCACTTCAAGGGCCCACGGGTGTCCTGAATGAGCCACAACGCCTACATCACCGAAGAGACGATCGCAGGCGAGGACGGGCCTCTTGCGGGAAAGACCGTCGCCATCAAGGACAACATCTCGACGGAGGGAGTCCGGACAACCTGTGGCTCCGCGATGCTCGAAGAGTACGTCCCGCCGTACAACGCAACCGTCGTCGAGCAAGTGATCGAAGCGGGAGCAACGATTCCCGGCAAAACGAACATGGACGAGTTCGGGATGGGGACGACCACGGAAACGTCGGCATTCGGCCCGACGGAAAACCCCGCTGCGCCGGGACACGTGCCGGGTGGCTCTTCTGGTGGCTCTGCAGCAGTCGTCGCTTCGGGCGATGCTGATCTTGCACTCGGCACCGATACCGGTGGGTCGGTTCGCTGTCCGGCAGCCTTCTGTGGTGTCGTCGGAATCAAACCAACGTATGGACTCGTTTCACGATACGGATTGATTGCCTACGCCAACAGCCTCGAACAGATCGGCCCACTCGCACCAACTGTCGAGGAAGCCGCCGAGTTGCTCGAAGTGATTGCTGGCCCGGACGAACGCGATGCAACCACTCGTGACGCCCGCGAACACGACACGGATTACGAGTACGCAGCGGCCGCTGATGGCGATGTTGAGGATCTGGATATCGCCATTCCGACCGAACTCGTCGAGGGTGCACAAGAGGAAGTCACCGAACAGTTTTGGAACGCAATCGAGGAGTTAGAACAGACGGGTGCAACCTATCACGAGGTAAGCCTTCCCAGCCTCGAACACGCGGTGGAGGCGTACTACGTGATTGCCATGAGTGAAGCCTCCTCGAATCTCGCCCGCTTCGACGGCGTCCGGTATGGTACCTCCGGTGGCTACGACGGCAACTGGAACGAAACCTTCGCCAAGGCCCGCGAGGAAGGCTTTGGCGAGGAGGTCAAACGCAGAATCCTGCTTGGCACGTACGCACTTTCTGCGGGCTATCACGACAAGTACTACAAGAAAGCGCAGGATGCCCGCGCCTGGGTCAAGCAAGATTTCGACGAGGCCTTCGAGGACGCAGACGTCCTCGCCTCGCCAACGATGCCTGTCACACCGTTCGAACTCGGCGAGAGTCTCGACGATCCACTCAAAATGTATCTCGCAGATGCGAACACCACGCCAGTTAATCTCGCAAACTTGCCTGCGATCTCGGTCCCAGTCGGTGACGACGATGGGTTGCCCGTTGGCCTCCAGTTTGTCGGCCCCGCCTTTGGCGAAAAGCAGATCATACGGGCGGCAAGCGCACTCGCCTGATCACTTCCGGTATCACAGACCACCAACACAGTTAGGTACAGTTTTCAGTATAGGTTAGTCCCTCTATATGGTATATGTCGCAAACGCGGGGGACGGAGTTCGAGTACAGTCACGAAGAAAAAGAAAACGTTGTGATACAGGATTTGACTGACTGGTCAGGTCAGACAGAAGGAATGAATGCAGTCGAACAGGAGTGGCTTTCACGAGCCAGCCAGTCCCACATTACTGCGACGATTACCGAATTTAGCGCGGATATGTCGCTTGGGAAACAGACACAGAACCATCTCGCAAACGAGTGGAGCGAGAACGCAGAACAAGCCAACATCGAAAAGATCGCATTCGTCTCCGAAGGAATCAAAGCACGGGCCGTGAGTGCGAACCTGGATGTCTCCCAGGAGGTCAGGACATTCGGCTCTGTTGGCGACGCACTTGAGTGGGCAAGAGAGTGAGTTTTTGAGACGCAAGTGAGTTTGAACGCCGAGCCATTCTGGAAGTTGAGTATAAAAGCCCAAACTGTTAGGTAGTAGTCGTCGGTAGAGAATGTCATGCAAGTGGGTAACATCATGTCGACACCGGCAGTCGTCGTCGAACGGGAGACGACAATCCACGAAGCAATCGAGCGGATGCTCAAACACAAAGTCGGCAGTGTCGTCGTTGTCGTCGACAACAACGCTGTGGGGATTCTCACCCGGTCGGATGCGCTGCGTGCAGCATACCACGCTGGCGGCAAACTCGAAGATATTCCAGTGCCACAGGCTATGACCGACGACCTGCTCACGATCAAACGCTCTCGGACGATCCGAAGTGCGCTCCGAACGATGGAACTGAACAACATCAAAAAGTTGCCTGTCACCGAAGATTTCGAGCCAGTTGGCATCGTGACAATGACAGATATTGCCAAACACATGCCCGAACAGGTTCGTGAGGCGCAGGCAAATCTCGAACGCCAGGACAACTGGACAAAGTGACCGCCGGTAGGAATTTGGGGCTAATTCTCGAAAGAGTGTGTGTATGCTTCGCAAACTGCTCATCCTGTTTGGCATCGTCGAGATCATCGCACCGCGTCCAATCATCAACGCCTGCGAGCGAATCGGTCTCGAAAACCCGGAGGAGGCACAACTACGTCCCAGAGCAGCGCTGCTCGCACGGCTCGAAGGCGCGATGTTCGTCTGGTTGCTTGTTAGGGGGAAAGAAAAGTCACCGTATACGAGTTCATTGCTTGGTGCAGTCGGTGCGCTCGCAGTCGTCTTTCCGAGGCCGCTGATTCGGTTCAGTCAGGCGTTTGCATACGAGAACTCCTCGGATCTCGAATTGCGCCCCTGGGTCGAACCCGCTGCGCGACTGCTTGGGGTGCTGTATCTCACCGTTGCCGTTCTCTCGCGCCGAGAAGACGAACCCGAGTGACCGAGTACCGACAGTGTATTTATCGTTCGGCCAGTATTCTCGATAACGACAAAGGCCGCGCGGTCCGACCATCCCCCACTTTCGCAATACAGTCGGTCGACAGGAGGTTCCCAGATGACTCAAAACACCTGTACACTCTGTGATCTGCCGCTTTCGAGCACTGCTGTCGAAACCGCCGACGGCGAGCAGTTCTGTTGCCGGGGCTGTCGGGAAGTCCACCAGACACTCGATGAGCGTGAGGATATCTCGGCCGATGCACCAACCGAGGAGATCAAGGCAACACTTGAGGAAGACAAGGTCGAGACACCCGAGGAATACGAGACGACGTTCCTTCGAGTGGACGGGATGCACTGTGCGACCTGTGAGACATTTATCGAAGCACAGGGACAGAGCGAAGACGACGTTAGCGCCGTCGATGCGAGCTATATTACTGATACAGTGCGGATCGACCACGACCCCAACTCGGTGAGCGGGGAAGGGTTGCGAGAACGGCTGACGGGGCTTGGATACCGGGCCTACGCCCGTGATGACCCACTCGGCAAACGCCGTGCTCAAGATGAGATTCTCATGCGTCTGGTCGTCGGTGTGCTCTTTGGGATGATGGTCATGATGCAGTATATCGCCGTCATCTACCCGACGTATTTCGGCGGGCTATTCTATCCCGAACCAGCAGCAGAATTTCTCGCCGAGATGCTTGCAAGCACGTCTGCAACGTATTTCTATCTCACAATCGGCCTGCTGACGAGCATTGTCATGTTCTATACCGGCGGTCCGATCCTCAAAGGTGCCTACGTGAGCGTGAAAACGCGCCAGCCGAATATGGATCTGCTCGTCTCGACGGCCGCGATTGCCGCCTGGGCCTACAGTACGATTGCGATTTTCACCCAGAGTGGTGTTGTTCACCTCTATTATGATGTGACGCTTACGATCATTCTCGTCGTCACGGCTGGCAGCTACTACGAAAACGAGATCAAAAATAAGGCGACGGAGAAACTGTCCGGGCTGACCGAAGCCCAGGTAGACGAGGCCCGATTGTACGAGAGTGACGGATCAACGACGACCGTTTCTGTGGAGGAACTGACGGCTGGTGATGAGTTACTGGTTCGGGAAGGCGAACGCGTCCCGGTCGATGGCTACGTGAGCGAGGGCGAGGGGACAGTCGACGAGGCAGTCGTGACCGGTGAGTCGATGCCCGTCGGCAAAACTGCCGGTGACGAGGTCGTCGGTGGTTCCTTGCTGCAGGATGGCTCACTCGTCGTCGAAGCCGGCGAGAACGCAGACAGCAGCATCGGCCGGCTCACCGACATGGTCTGGAATCTCCAGAGCGCAAATCACGGCATCCAGCAGTTGGCTGATCGGCTGGCGACAATTTTCGTTCCGCTGGTGCTCGTACTTGCCATCGTCGTCGGAACGTTACATTTCATTCTCGGCGCAACATTCGCACAGACACTGCTCGTTTCCCTCACAGTGTTGATCGTCTCCTGTCCCTGTGCACTCGGTCTGGCGACGCCGCTTGCGATTGCTTCGAGTGTTCGTGAAGCGCTGGAACACGGGATTGTCGTCTTCGACGAGACAATCTTCGAGCGATTGCGCGACGTGGACGTGGTTATCTTCGACAAGACGGGGACGCTCACCACGGGAGAGATGCAAGTGCTCTCGGCTGACGGACCAACCGAGGTGTTCGAAAAGGCCGCGCTGCTCGAAACCCACTCCTCACATCCCGTCGCTGCGGCACTCACCGACGAATTCGGCGAGGAAGCGACCGACGCTGTTGCGGACGGTGGCGAGCGGATGACAGGCGAAACCGCCGACCAGCGAGCAACAGATGGCGGCGTTGCCGAGACAGTGCCGGCCGATGAAACAGACGATAACACGGAGACAGCCACGAAAGAAACCGAAAGCCGTGTGACGAATTTCGAGAGCCACGCGACGGGTGTCGAAGGTGTCGTCGATGGCACCGAGGTACTCGTCGGGACAGTTGATCTGTTCACAGACCGTGGCTGGACGGTCCCCGAAAAAGTCGAAAAACAGGCTGAATCTGCACGCGAAGATGGCAACGTGGCTGTCGTCGTCGGAACTGATGACTCGGCTGCTGGTGTTGCAGTCGTCGGTGACCAACCCCGCGAGAAGTGGGAACAAACAGTCAAGACACTCGATGAACAGGGTATCGAGATTGCAGTGCTCACGGGAGACAACGAACAAGCAGCGAAACGGTTCGCAGACCACCCTGCAATCGACGACGTGTTCGCGGGCGTCCCGCCAGAGGCGAAAGCCGAGACCGTTCGCCGGTACGGCGCGGGCAAACAGACCGTCATGGTCGGGGACGGAACCAACGACGCACCGGCGCTTGCAACGGCTGATCTCGGCATCGCGCTCGGAAGCGGGACCGCACTCGCAGCAGATGCAGCAGACGTGGCTATCGTGACGGACTCACTCGATACACTGGAGACGGTCTTTGATCTCTCCGAAAAGGCAAACAGCCGTGTCAAGCAGAACATCGGGTGGGCTTTCTGTTACAACGGCATCGCCATTCCGCTCGCAATCACTGGACTCATCAACCCGCTTTTTGCTGCTATCGCAATGGGAATTTCGAGTCTACTCGTCGTCTCGAACTCCTCGCGGTCCCTGCTGTGATTTCTAGACCGCTTCCAGAAGACCGATATTTATGCTAGCGTTTTCTATGTTTGAGTGGTAGATGTCCGAAGCGATTGCACTCGCCTGTCCCCGCTGTGACCGTCGGTTTCACCCCGGTGAACGCCTCCAGTGTGCCGTTTGTGGCTCCTCGGCGGCTCTCGAATGCACCTACGACATCGAGACTCTCCGTGAGACGGTCGATCTGACAGCCCGCTCACGATGTGACATCTGGCGGTATCGATCATTGTTGCCCGTCAGTGGTTCCGACCCTGTTACACTCGGCGAGGGATGGACAGACCTCATCTCGGCACCGACAACAGGAGATGAACTCGAAGTAGATCTCTCTTTGAAACTCGAAGGTGCCAACCCGACGGGATCAGCAAAAGACAGAGGCAGCGCAGTCGTCGCCACCCACGCTGTCGAGGAGGGAAACGAGGGCGTGATCTGTGCGTCGACAGGCAATGCGGCGGCCTCGATTGCCGCCTACGCAGCACGCGGCGGTCTCGACTGTTCGCTTTTTGTACCCAACGGTGTTCCCGACGCGAAAGCAATCCAACCGCGAGTATATGGGGCGGACCTAATCACCGTCGAAGGAAGTTACAGTGACGCATACGATGCGTGTCGCAAACATGGGAAAACGACCGACAGTCTCGACCGGAGCGCGGGAGCAAACCCGTACGTCCCGGCAGGAACGCAAACGGTCGGTTTCGAACTCGCAGAACAGACCGATAGCCCAGAATGGCTTGTCGTCTCGATGGGTAATGGCGGGACGATTGCCGATAGCTGGCGTGGCTGGCAGTTGTTCGAGCAACTGGGGTATACAGACACGACACCACGACTGCTCGGTGTGCAGGCCAGAAAGGCGAGTGCGATTCACGACCGAGTTGAGACGGACAAGCCAACAGGCGGGACGTGTGCCGACAGTATCGACGTGGTAGAGCCTCATCGCCGGGAGTGTGCACGTCAGGCAATCGAAGAAAGCAGTGGCACCACGATAACCGTGACCGACGATGCGATTAGAAAGGCAATTCAGACACTCGGTAGCAACGAGGGCATCTTCGCAGAGCCAGCAAGCGCCGCTACGGTAGCTGGTATCAAGCGGGCGCGGGGGGAGGGGATTATCGACACAGGAGAGGAAGTCGTCGCCATCATCACGGGCAACGGACTCAAAGATACGAAAACAGCAGCGAAGAGTCTCGATTGACATCCACCTCCGCGTGAACGCGGAGGAATCCCGAGCGGACGAAAATCAGAGATTTCCGGGCATCGTGGAATCTGCGATTCCGCTCAACGGTGGGAGTTTCAGGTTTGACAGTCCCCCCGAACAGCCAGTCAGTGAGAATCTGGCGGGCTGTTCACGGACTGAAGTGGGTGGGGCTGCTGGGAGTGCCAAGCCCCCGGTACTCCTATCCTCTACTGGGTTCGACCTCGTGGTTGTTTTTGCCCAGTGAGGGTCGAAGCAGCGTCAACGGACTCGGAGTTACTTTGAGCCTTGCTTTCAGCAGTCAAATCCACTCGTCGGCTGATCGGAGCTCCGTTCGAATCCATCCAGAGACATTCATGTCACGCAGTGGTCCATCTTCGTCGAGTTCTGGCCGCCAACTCCGAGAACTCCTTCCCATCTTCCGGCGTTAGTTGTTAAAACTTGTGGGCAAGAGACAGGGCTGAAGCTCGTGGGCTCTCTCCTCGAATCTCTGTAACCAGCAGGTTTATTCACCTTACAAATAGTTATTCAGGATATGAAATCTGTGCTGAGTACACTACAACTCATTGGAGAAACAGAGCAAGTGGAGTCAAAGAGAGTCAGCACAACTGATGGGGCCACGGAATGGACTGAAATTGACGAGGGATACCTTGCAGAGAACGAAGATGTCGAAGTGACTGATGAGTTGGGAACGCTCGAAGACGCGAATATCGCCTCTTTTCTCTGTAGCTTTCTCGATGCAGCAGAACCCTCAGTTTTCGTCATCGACGCAGCGGGGGTCATCAGATACAATAACCAGCCCTGTCGAAACCTGTTCGATAGAGAAGTCGGAGAGATACTCGGATCGAACCTCTTTGAATACGAAAACGCTGATAACGACATTGTAAAAGAGCAGGTAATCGAGGAGGGAAAACCGATACAGAACAAACAAGAAGAAATCGAACTCGACGACGGGAGTACGAGATACAGTGAGCGGTCAGTCTATCCAATTTTTGGTCGGGAGAGCGACGTCGTCGGCGCAATCGAGATCAACCGAGACGTGACAGAGCGTGTGTTGAGCAAGCGTCGAGAAGAGGCCTTGATGGCGTATCAGGCAGACGCAATTTCCGAACTCAAACAGTATCTCACTCGCCTCGGGGATGGCGACTTTACCGTAACACCCGAGATTCCAACACCTGACCGCGAGTTCGACGAACTCGACGACGCCTACGATGAGTTCGAAGAAATGGGTCGCGTCGCAGAACCGTTTAGACTTCACCTCCAGTAGCCGTGACCGAGGCAGTGCAGTGAATCTCCTCGTGAGCTGACCGGCACAGAACCGCATCGAAGAACTGGCTGTAGCGTTCTGGGTCCTGGTACTTGACCAGTCGGAGCTGAAGTACCGCATTCAATCCGTCCCGACTCCACTGCATCCAGTCGCGCTTGCACCGTTTGGCGACTTCTCCCATTGCCCGTTCGACGGGGTTCGAGGTCCACCGTACCTCGACCCCGTCGAGTGCTTCCTCTGCAAATGTGAGCATCGATGGGAGTCCACGCCGAAGATACGCTGCTGCTTTCTCCGAGCAGAACTGCTCTAACTGCCACGTGGTCTTCTCTATCCGCTCGCGCGTTCGCGCGATCCGGTCACGGATCGCCGAATACTCTTCCGCTGGACGGTGTTTCTCCACCGAATTCTTCAGATGGAACAACTCGCCACTCACGTCTGAAATGATCTCTTTCCGTGTCTCCAGTTCCAGTGCGCCATCAACAGACAACCTGTGTCTGAGTGACCGCGGAACATGAGCGAGATCAAGTTGATGTTCACGATTTTCACTGGTAAAGGCGCTCACAAGCCTGTCTTCGCTATCACTGACGACCGCCGCGTCGTCAGTGATCGCGTTCTGCTCGTCAAGATCAGCGGCTATGTCGTTCCAGTCTGCGTTGACCGAGACATCAAGCACTGACCGAGATTCCCCGTCATCGTCCTCCGCAAGTGTGATCTGAACTTCGTGCTGGCTACGGTTGTCATCCTGACTGTGGCATTTCGTCCCATCAGGGATGACGGTGTCAGTTTCCGTTCCTGGAATGCGGTCAGAAACGAACGCTGAGAGTTTCTGGCCGTACTCTTTGACTCGCCGCTGGATGGTGTCGGGCGACGGCGTCTTCTCGAAGCCGTC
>SL_4KL_010_BRINEDRAFT_10002557_pt1 | contig 10291 bp, 5 predicted proteins | sample SodLak_010_BRINE_2_FD_10664 | JGI IMG/M metagenome (IMG submission 10664) | reverse complement strand
TTGACCCACTCCCCGAGGACTTCCGGTACAACCGTGATCTCTGGGGCCACGGCCGAAACTGCACCGTGACTGCGCCAGACAGAAACGACCAGCTGGTGAATGAGGAGGGAATCCCCCCAGGTCGGCGAGCACCCGCTGCAAATCCAACTGCAACGCACTTGGAAACTCAATTCATCCCGGAGTATCGNCAGCTCGTCTACGAATCTGCAGACCGCGACGTAGATGCCCGGTTCGATACGCTCTCCGATCTCGAAGGCGGCGGCCTCGATGTTCTTGATGATATCGCAACCGAGATGCGGGACTATCTGACAAACGAGTATGACGCCGCCCTCGAACAATACCGGAGGCGTGATGACTGGGATGATGACCCTGAGAATGGCGATCTTGCCGATTTCAATGAGGATCGAGCAGCATTCGAACGGGAAATCCTTCGGTTCGAACGTGGNATTCGATGCCTGCGACAACATCCCGAGACCGTTGGTCGACCGTTCGAGCTAATGAACGAGTCGATGGACAGAATGCATGAGTTCCCGGGCTGGCGGCTCTTCCAACTCGTTTTTATTGTCATGCAGATCCCTGATATCGCAAGTCGGGAACACGCTGAGTGGGAAGACGTCGAGTGGCGGGATGGCGAAACTGAGGATCTGGCTGAAAACGCAGACTCAGCACTGGATATCGTCGATGTTCTGTGGTTCCCAACTGGAGGCGGGAAAACTGAAGCATTCCTCGGTGTTGCTGTCTGGAGTATGTTTTTCGACCGTATCCGTGGGAAGGATTTCGGCGTCGCAGCTTGGACACGGTTCCCGCTACGACTCCTCTCGCTCCAACAGCTGCAGAGAATGTCTGAAACAGTCGTATTTGCTGACATTGTTCGGCGAGAACAGGAGGATATCGGATCTCATCCTTCTCGATCGTTCTCTGTTGGGTATCTCGTTGGTAAGGCAAACACACCTAACGCACTGACCGGCTACGACAACAATAATTACGAGCGATATCAGGGTCAGAGCGGCGAGTCGCTTCGCGAGGACGCGAAAGTTGTTCCGAGCTGTCCCGCCTGCGGTGAACCGGTAAAGATGCGTATTAGTACTGATGACGATGAGGGAGATAATCATCGGTTGGCTCACTACTGTACGGGCAACTCCTTCGACTGTCCGTGGCAGGCTCGCTCACAGGATATCAACGAGCCCTATGCTGAGGACGAACTGCCAGTTCACGTTGTTGACAACGAACTCTATCGATATGCACCGACGATTCTCGCAGGTACTATCGATAAGATCACCGCAATCGGCTATCAGCGAAAGGTCGCTCACCTGATAACCGGGGAGATGGATTGTGAGTGTCCAATACACGGGTTTGCGAGCCTCGGTGAGTGTACTGAAAAGTACGGATGTAGTATAAATAAAAACGAATTCACCGATCTCTCGACACCTGTTGAACCATATGACCCGGCACCGGAGATCATGGTGCCTGACGAGCTTCACCTGCTCGAAGAGAGCATGGGGAGTTTTGATGGCCACTATGAGACAGGCGTCGCTGGATTACAGGACTTCGTTGATGCTGGTCAGACGAAGATCATCGCCCCAACGGCGACGATCACAGGTTTTGAGGACCAAGTCAACAACCTGTTTTTGCGACCTGCTGAAAGATTCCCATCACCGGGTCCATATCTTAGAGAGAACTTCTACGCTCAAGAACGCCCAGAGACCCAACGGTATTACATTGGACTCGTACCACACGGAAAAACACACATCAACTCGATCATCGATCTTCTGTTCTATTACCATCAGGAGATACAGGATTTGTTCCGATTGGCTCTGAACGAGCCGACTCAATTGCTCACTGGAGCAGCTCTTGAGGGGACAGATACGGTTGAGGAACTTGAGGCCGACAGCATCGATGAGGTCCTGTCGCAACTGACCTATTACAGCACGAGTATCACGTACCTGCTCTCGAAAAAGGACGGTGATCGCCTCGATCAATCCATTGTCTCCCAGCTCAATGCATATCTCCGCAAGGATGGGCGTCCTCCCCTCGCTGCTGAGCGGATGACCGGTGGGACAGGGTTCGAAACAATCATGGACGTACTGGACACTGTCGAGGACCCTTGGGATGAAGATGCCGATGAGAAAATACTCGACCGACTCGTCGACCGTGGTGTTCTTGAGGACGATATCAGCGACGACGTCCTTGCTTTGCGAGAGACCTTGGAGAATAGTCTCGACGAGGACAACACCCGAATAGACAGCTCTCAGTTCGATGGAGAGCGCGCGAGGGCCGATGGAGATGTCCGGGAAGGGTTAGCCTGGCTACTGGCTAGCCGACTCAACACGATTACGGCCACCAGCATGATCGCTCATGGAGTGGATGTCAACCGATTCAACATGATGGCTTTCTTCGGAATGCCACGGGCCACAGCCGAATACATCCAGGCCAGTTCACGGGCGGGTCGATCAAAACCAGGACTGGTGTTTAACGTTGCACACCCGATTCGAGAGCGTGACCTGAGCCACTACCACTTCTTCGAAAAGTATCACGCCTTTCTCGATCGGCTTGTCGAACCGGTCCCGATCAATCGATGGGCAAAAAACAGCGTCAAACAGACGCACCCCGGTCTGTTCATGGGCCTGTTACTGAATCACTATATGTATCATGATGATGTCGGCATGCTGTACTTTGGTGATAACGCCGAGGAGTTCGTCGATTCAGTTGATGAAGAAACACTAATCCACCAAATTAGAGAAATGTATGGTAACGTAGACGACCACGAGGAGTTCATGGGTGACGTAGAAGATCTAACTCGTGAGGCAATCTCACAACTTCGCCTTGACGATTCGCAGTGGACGAGTGGACGCATCAAACGATCACCGATGCGAAGTCTCCGTGATGTAGATGACCAACTCGAAATCCGGTCTGAATATTCGTATCGAGATATCTTCGAGACGCTGGACAATAGGTGATAACTCATGACTATGAAACGTAGCCGTCAGCAGGTTCTGTACCAGTTCCTTCCAGGGAATACTTTCGATTACAGTGACAAGCGCGGCATATGGCAAGTGAATCGACTTGAAACAACTGATGCAAGCGGACAGGTCGACCGGCAATACATTGTTGATCGGGTATTCGCTCGGGCTAAGAACTGGGAGGGTGACGAGCAGGGTTTTAATTCTAGTAAACCCGATCACTACGATTTTGCTGAACCTGAGGGTGTACGAGCTCGACCTTTCCCGACGACATATTACTGCCAAGTATGTGACAAGGTTCACGGATACTATTCATCTGATGATCTAGAAGAAGAAAATCCGAATCTGACCTGTGATCGATCAGGTTGCAATGGTGATCTCGAGCAGTATCAGTTCGTCAGTGTACACAGTTGCGGAGATATTCGACGGCTATATCCACAGAGGTGTCCGGAGCATGGCGATCAACATATCGTATTAGACGACCAAAACAGCCAGCGTGCACAGAACTTCCTGTGGCGGTGCAAAGTCGGGAGCTGTAGCTGGAATACACGGATCAGCTATCATCAGAATTGTGGATGTGACTACGTCCCACCATCTGCTAACGACCCCGACGAAGACAGTATGTACACAACTGTCCACCGTGCGGGATCGACGTACTACCCCCACTACCTAACGACAGTAAACCTCCACACTGCAGGGATTGGCCATCTCCGTGGTAGTGAGAGTGGCTCCCAGCGAGCCATTGCAAAACTACTCGAACTCACTGACAGGCGACTGCAGTCGGTCGACCTTGATCAGTCCTTAGACGGGGCAGATATCGATGATGACAGGAAAATAGAAGTCTACCAGACTGAAGACGATGTCAATTCGCTGGATGAGGCAGAGGCATGGCTTCGAGAGCAGGGTGAGATAGATAGCCAAACAATCGGTGAACTACTCGATGAGTTGATCGTGCTGGACTCAGATGACGATTCTGACGAAATGATAAATGCGGGTGATGAGCTGCTTCAGTACGTGCTTAGTCTGGAGGATCTAACTACGCACTCGCTCGATGACCTCCGGAATAATGCATTGAATCAGGGATTCCCCAGAAAGGCAGATAAAATTAATACCTACTCCGATGATGTCGACAGACTTGGTCTGAAAGATATTCGCGTCATTGAAGATTTCCCCGTCCAAACGTTTGTCTACGGTTACACGCGAGGAGGTCGTGAAGAGGATGAGGCTAGACTCAATGCATTCTCACAGAATGCTAGTAGTGGTGATGGTACTCCGATATTCGTTGATACCTCAGAGACAGAGGCGACACAGTTCGATCTAGACCCTGCTGCAGTCCTACTGTGGCTGGCAGTGAATCTTCCAGAAACAAGTAATCCACAGGCAGTTCGAGGGTCGATTACGTTGCCTGAGATACCGGCTGACCCTAGCGAGGATGATATCGAGCGGGCACGAAGTCAAGTTGAGAGTCTTACACGGGCCGAACAGTGGTCATTCCTACTCAATCATCTCGACCCCGTTGATGGATACGGTCGATTCGAGACTCGTACAGAGGACGATGTTGAGGGCCAAGTAACGGAGTACGTCTTCAAACTGATGCACACCCTCTCACACATCCTGTTGAAGCAAGCCAGTACCATCAGTGGATTCGATCGGACTAATCTCAGTGAGTTCCTGTTCCCACGAGCACTATCGCTTGTTATCTACACAAATAACCGCGAAGAGTTCAACATCGGCGGTATGACCACGATGGTCGAACAGCAACTTGACAACCTTCTGGGTCAGGCCTACGCCCATGGGAACGACTGTATGATGGACCCAGTATGTTCACAACGTGGTGGTGCTTGCCTATCCTGTCTCCATGTGAGTGAGATTAGTTGCTCGTATTTCAATCAAGTATTGGCTCGGGACTATCTCTACGGCAGTCGAGCCAACACGGATCAAGATATCCGAGGTTTCTGGGAACTCTAAGTCGCTAATACGTAGCAATACAACTCTTAGAAACTCATATGTCGAATAAGAATATTACTTCACAACTCGCTCTTGCAATCGCGGATATCACAGATCATGATCAGTTGCTAATTGATGAGATACAAGGACATCTTTTGGTGGCCGCAGGTCGTTCGCAACGACTCACACCCGCCACTGTCGCGCGGAAAACTACCCTAACACGAGATGCAGCAAGTGATCTCTTCCGACAGTTAGAACGTGTTGATGCTGTCGGCCGTGATTCATTTGATAATCCTGTTGTTGAGAGCCAGTATAGCGTCGACTCAACTATAATTCCAGAGGTGTTCGATGCTGCGCGGGATTCGATTGATGTGGTCGAATCCTACCGTGCACGTCAACCTCAGACGGAAGTCATACCATTGGTCACCTTTCCAGAAGATCCGTCTTTTAAAAGGACTACTCCTGCAGCCTTTGGAATGGACGGTCTAATGTCCACCCTAGCCAGTGAAATCAAACAAAGTAACACTGAGATCCGACTTCTCGCTCCTTTTTTTGAGAGAGGGGGTTTTGATCGGTTGGCCAATGTTCTATTTGATGCACTCAATAGGGGAGTTGAACTCACAATTGTGACTCGATATCTCCAAGATGAAGACTCATACAACTACGGAGTTATTCAGGAATTTGTAACTCAAGCTCGTTCTCAGGGAGTCGACGGATTGGTAAACACAATTGACTATACCGTCTGGGAAGATGATGTTCCAGCGTCTGACCAAAGACAGGATGGTGAAAACCCGGCGTTCACGCTTCATGCAAAGGTAATGGTGTTTGACAACCGGTCAGTATATGTTGGCAGTGCTAACGTTACTGACTATGGATTTGGCCGGTATCTCGAATTGGGAGTTCTTCTCCGTGGGACTCAAGTCTCAAGTTTTGTCGACCTATGTGGGTTCCTGTTGGAATCAAGTGCCGCGACCCCGGTCGACCTCTAAATCATACTTCAATTATAAATCGCAGAATTGGCAACGCATTAATGTATTTGTGAGGTAAGATACAACCACGAGAAATAATACCATGTTCAAGCCAGGTGACAGAGTATCGTATTATGGGGGAGAGGGGACCGTTGTTCGGGTTGAAGGCGATACCCTTCATATACACAGTGATAGTGGAGAAATTGTCACACACAGCACTGACTTACCAATGGTGAACAAAACTTCTGATTTCGAAAGCGGTGAACGAGTTAAATTCCCTGGAGGAGAGGGAGAAGTGTTGAAAGTTGAGCATCGTTCGGATCGTTCGGACTTACTTATTATACGTACAGAAAATAATCAAGTCAAAGAAGTTCCCGCAAATAAAAAAGGAGTAGAAGCTATCGCTGATCTAAGTGACAAACTAACGGCGTTACAATTCGATACAGCTTCGCGGTTTGATATTCTTGAGAAGGCAACTAAACTTGATCTTGCGTACCAGTTTGACCGGTTTCTATCGCTGACTGGAAACCGGATTGACGTAACTCCGCATCAAGTAGAAGCCGCTCACGAAATATTGACATCCCACGACCAACGGTACCTACTCGCCGATGAAGTCGGGTTGGGGAAGACAATCGAGGCCGGAATCGTGATTGAAGAATTGATGTCACGTGGCCGCGCTGAAAGAGTACTTATTGTAACTCCTGCCTCGCTTAAAATGCAGTGGCAAGCCGAAATGCAGGACAAGTTTGACCAAGATTACGTGATATATGATCGAGGGTATGTCGAAAATATACGGTCGGCAATATCAGCAGACAACGTCTGGGAGCATGACGACTTAATCATCACCTCAATTGATTTCGCAAAACAAGAAGCGGATAGCGACGACGAGGAAGATATGCTTGAACCGCTCAGCCGCACAGAGTGGGATGTGGTCGTGTTTGATGAGGCTCACCACTTGACAGCCCGCCGAGATAGTGATGGGCAGCGGGATCTAACACAGCGATATAGGGTCGGTGAAGAGGTCTGCCCCAATACGGACGCTTTGCTATTTTTAACCGGAACACCACATAAAGGGAAATCAGATCAGTTCTATTTCATGGTCGATCTTATTGAACCGTATCGATTCGAGGACGAAAATGATCTCACACCCGAAGAGCTGGATGACTTGATGATACGACGGTTGAAGACGAACCCGAATATGGTTCATTCCGATGGGACGCCAATGTTTCCCGAGAAAGAGATAGATACACTATCTGTCGAATTTACTTCCGAAGAGGACGAACTATATCAAGATATTACGGATTATCTTCGGAATTCCTATAGACTTGGCGAGGAGCAAGAATCGCAGGCTGCCGGGTTCTCGATGGTTATTTATCAGAAACGGCTTGTTTCCAGCATCAGAGCAATTCAAAAATCACTCAAAAGGCGAGCAGAAGTACTGAAAAACGGTGGATCGAACCGACTTTCACCATCTGCTAGTAGTCTCTTGGATCAGTATCGAGAGCGTCCTGAAACCCTCACCGACAGTCAACGGCAACACGTCGAAGAAGAATTGCAGAGCGTCTCGATGGAACAAGACCCTGAACAGCGAATGAAAGAGCTTGAACTCGTTGAAGACTTGGTCGACCGAGCTCGAGCGATCAGTATAGATTCCAAAGCACGGCGCTTGCGAACTGCGATTGAGAATTTGCTTGAGGCGGACCCGAACGAGAAGGTGCTCGTATTCACAGAGTATACAGATACGCTCGAGTATCTTCGAGATGAGATCCTATCTGATTATGACGTCGCACAGATTCATGGCGGCTTAGCGCAGTCTGCGCGACGGGATCAAGTTGAAAAATTTCGTCAGGAGGCGAATATTATGTTGGCTACCGATGCTGCTCGGGAAGGAATCAACCTCCAGTTCGCACATATTATGATCAACTACGACCTGCCGTGGAATCCTATTCGGATAGACCAACGGATGGGTCGACTCCATCGATACGGGCAAGATCAGAAGGTGAATATTTACAATCTCTTCGTTGAGGATACGCGAGAGAGCGATATTCTTGAGACGCTAGTAACAAGAGTCGACACCATCGAAGAGGATCTTGGTGTCAGTTCGGACGTTCTTGGAATGGTGCTTGATGATAGCGACCTAAATCTCGAAGATCGGATCATGGACGCCATTCAAGAAGACGAACCAGGAAAAGAGGTCGCGAAAAATATCGATGAAATCATCGAAGAAAGAAAGGAAGCTGTAAAAAAGCTACAAGACAACTTTCTTATTGAAGATAAGTTCGGCGAATCCGAACTTGAAGAAGTTCAAGAACTAATTGAGGAGAGTCGCGAGGACCATGTTGGTCAGGCAGAGGTGAGAGATCTCATAAAATTGTTTACTGAAGAGTTCAGTGGTAGTCTAAATACAAAACATAAAAATGGTACATCTAACCCTATATATTCGGTAGAGACCCCCAGCGTGATTGAATTAAATAGTGACGAGGTCCAGAGTACGTACTCAAAAGCCACCTTTGATCAAGAACTTGCGAAGGAAAATCAGCATCTGGAATTTATTTCGGTGAATCATCCACTCGTGAGAGCCATCGTTGATTATTGTCTCGATGGAAGTTGGATCGATGGACAAACCACGGTCAAACAAATGTCGGATCAGTCGGAAGCACCAGGGCTACTCTGTAACTTCCGTCTCGGGTACGAAACGGCGGACGGAAACGAAGAAACAGAGGAGTTCTGCCCACTTTTTGTCACATCTAATAAAGACGTCAAAGAAGATATTCCAGAAGTGGATAGCCAAATACCGTTGGATACGGCCGAAGAAGACCCACAGGTACGAAAGGTAGTTGAAAAAGCAGAATTTCTCGTCGACAAGGCAGAAGAAGAGGCCCAGCGTCGGGTCGAAGAGATGGCCGAGGAAGCTGAGAATGAAAAAAGCGAAGCAGTCGAAATCAAACGGCAGCACGCAAAGCGGTATTTCGAGAACGCTATTGGAACGTGGAAAAGTCGGCTGGAACAATATAAGGAAGATGACAAAAAAGGAAAAGATATGACAATTAATATCAGGACGGCCCAGTCAAAGATTGAGAATCTTCAAGAAGAACGCAAGCGGGAGTTCGATCGGTTCCGTCAAGAGGAGTCCGTCCTTCCGAAGAGGGTCGACCTTGTCAATGTTGCTGTGTTAATTCCAAATAAGTAGTATACTCAGTATATTATTTAGCCTGCAAGTGACTCAAGTCAGCATCCTAATCAAACGTCGACTATTCATCTGAGGGATCGGAAGTATCTCGCAATGCATCTACCCCACCGACCAAATCATCAAGATTGTGATCAAGTTGCCCGATGTGTTTTGTGAGTTTCTTGAGAGGCAGTGTCTGCGAGGCCGTCACGAATCTCATCGATACTGAGTAGATAGAGAAATCCGAAGGCAGAGATCTGGAGTAACGGTTTGTGATTCATAGATCGGCAGTCTGACGCTAGAGAACAATTTCTAATGCTGTTGCGACACTACTAATGATATGAATAACAGCAGCGATTCTGCTTCAGGGACTGACCGAGCTGTGCAAACCGTTCCTGAAAATCCAGATCCAAGTCTGTCCCCGAAAGCCATTGCTGCTCGAGTTGGTGACCGTGATCTTTGGATCGGCAACGTTGGGGCTATCAAGCCCCGGCTTCTTGCCAAGATGGATCTTGATCCAGAGTATGTGGTGAGCGTAAACGGAACGGCTACAGAAGTGACTACTGATCACCATCCACTGAAAGACGGCCACGTTAACGACCATGAGCAGTTTTCGACTGCAGTTACGGCAACACGTAATAGAATTCGTAACGAAGGGTCTGTTCTTGTCAACTGTTCCGTGGGTGTCTCCAGAAGCGCGACTGTCATCGCCACAGCCATCGCTGCCGAAGATGAACTCTCGCTGGACACTGCTATCGCTGAAATTAGAGAGAACCGACCACGGGTACGCCCACACCCAAAGCTCCAACTCAACGCTTGTGCGTACCTTGTGACTATGGAAAATCGAACAGACGCTCAACAAAAGCTGGCAGAGCTATTTGAGAATACCCATCTTCGAAGTCAAAATGATAAATCCATTCAAGAGTTGCTCTCAACAGAGTCGAGCGACCAAACACGCTCGTAATCGAACTATACGATATTCCGTTATACCACTGTCTCAACTTTTTGCGCGTTAGAACCACGAGCGGAAGCGGGGTATTTTGATCAGGTGCCCTTAGGCACACCCGCTAACGAGAAACCGGAAACGCGATTTCCGGTTGTTATATTATATAATAATTGTCATATTTAAATATCCACACAACTAAACAATTGGGGTAGTACTAAATAGACATTAATAACGGATTAAGCGAGTGAAATGAAATAAAAAGAAAGAGATGTATCTCAACAGTCGGCTGTTAGGTTGGATT
>SL_4KL_010_BRINEDRAFT_10002556_pt1 | contig 10292 bp, 13 predicted proteins | sample SodLak_010_BRINE_2_FD_10664 | JGI IMG/M metagenome (IMG submission 10664) | reverse complement strand
GGTGGCAGAGTGGTTTAACGCGATGGCTTGCTAAGCCATTGAGCCGTTTAAGGCTCGCCCGGGTTCGAATCCCGGCCCCGGCGTCACTTCTGAAATAACATAGTTTTTTCACAAGTTAAGGCTCTATATTACATTAACATAAAGATAGAAGGAGTAAGATCTAGAAAAAGAAAGGAAAAAAGATAGTCTTTTATTCTTTGACTTCTGCGACATCTCCTAAAGTTGCTTTTCTATCGTCTCCAGATTCGATTTCATGGTCAGAGACTTGACTGTTGACGTAAAGTGTTACCCCTAGTTTTTTGGAGAGTTTTCCTGCTAAGGCCTTGTCTGGTTTGAGTTCAGCTCTTTCCACTTTTTTGATCAGAGAGGCTTTTTCATTTAGGTCGTCGGCTAGTTCTTTCATGCTGAGTTGTTCGTCTTCTCTGGCTGATTTGACGCGTTTACCGTAGTCATTGGCTAATACTTCAGTGTCTCGTGGCCGTTGAGATCTTTTTTTGGTAGTTTTCTTTACTTTTTTCTTCTTTTTCTGTTCTACAACATCTCCCATATTGGCACAGGAGTCACAAGTTTTTAGAACGGCTCCTTCAATTTTAGCTTTTTTCAAGTTGTCAGAACTTTCTCCGCAAAGTTGGCAGGATGGCATTTATCTCTCACATTTATTATTGAATTATCTAACTAGTTTTTTGGGTTATACCCAATATAGGAGTATGAACGTTTAAGAAGTTCGGCTTAATACACCACAAACATTGAACTCTAATTCATGTTTTTGAGATAATTCTTGTTAGATGGCTCCTGTCAAAGTGTTTTAACCTGTTTAAACCCCCTGCCTATAAAAAAGAGGTAATACAAGTGTTAATTGGTGAATTTCACATGGCAGACGTACTAAAGAAGTCTGGCGTCCGAGACGCAGTCAGCGACTCAAACGTTGGAGCAGATTTTTATGATGCTCTAGACGAAGTAGTCAAAGACCTAATCGAAAGAGCAGAAGAAAGAGCACAAGATAACGGACGAAAGACTCTAAAAGCAAGAGATGTATAAAAAACTACAAAAGGGGAGGGAAACCGGAAAAAGATATTTTCTCCGGCGAAAACCCTTTTTTGTATTATCTTTAACCAAGAAACCATCTTCTATAATCTATAACTCGCTAAAGCAGCTCCTTTAACCTATAAAAGCTATACGCTCTAAAATAAACAATAAGGTGAACAAATTATGGTAGATGTACTAAAGAAATCCGGAGTTCGAGAAGAAGCTGAAGATGTAAACGTAGGATCAAATTTCTATGAAAGACTAGACGAAAGAGTAAAAGACATGATCAGCAGAGCAGTTGAAAGAGCAAAGAACAACGGAAGAAAAACAGTGAAGGCAAGAGACGTATAAAAAACTGAGGAAATAAATTTTGTCTCTTCTTATAGAGACACTTCCTTAGCTAAATTTTTTTTACAACTCTTCTTTTCTACGCTCTTTCTCATTTAACTTAGACTCTATCTTATCCAGAGATTCGCGCAGATGCTCAACAGCTTCTAAGCTTTCAATAGGCAAGCGCCCTAAATCTCCATTATTAACTTCAATGAAAAATTTCCCATCTTTTTCAAAAACATTGTATTTCAATACTTCATAAGGCCCATCATCGAAACTGTGAATACTCTCCATAAACAATAGTTATGAACCAACCAATTTATTTCCTTTACTCTAAACCAGGTTCTAACTCAGAAACATGCCGGTCTTTTATTTTCTCTAACACATCACCCAAATCCATAGAAGGCCTTTCCAAATGTATTCCGGGTATATCAACTCTATCAAGTTCTTCTATAGAGTCATCAACAAGCAAATCAATATCTATACAGTCTTTGGCCTTACTTTGAACCACAAATACGTCATCAACCAGTTTATCAGCTCCTGAACCTTCAACTTTCATTCTTTGAAACTTTTCATGACCTCTAGTAACTATAACTAATCTGTGATCATCAAAGTTATCCAGTAAGTCTATATCATCAAACAAAAAACGCTCAAGACTACTGCTTTTCAGCAAGCGCCAAATATTTTTCTTATCTACTCCACAAAGTTCAGCATGTTTTTCAGGATCGTAGACTCCATTAGTTACAGGCTCAGGATTTTCAACGTGATGAAGATTATCAATATTCTCTGTATAAAACTCGCCGAAACTATCTGTATCAAAAAGCACCCTATCAAAATCCAAACCTATATTCATTTTCGATTCAACTCTGGCTTGTGATAAACCTTCTCAGAATTCTTTACATTTTCTGCGACTAAAGTCTTAGGCCCCACGGTAGAATTACTCCCTATTTGAACGCCTGGCATGATAGACACGTCAACTCCGATGTCTACATTATCTCCTATAATTGCTCCCAAAAACTTCCTTCCTGTGTCTTTAACGTAATTTTTCCCAATCAAATCAGAACTGATTTCTGGCCTCATATTTGAATCATCTCTGAACCTTCTGTTTGCTACAGTTACTCCGGCGCCTATTTTAGTATTTGAACCGATAACAGAGTCGCCTATGAATCCTGAATGAATACTAGAATTAGGTTGAACAATCGAGTTTTTAATTTCAGTATTAGCCCCAATAGTACACATCTTTTCAACAGACACATTATCGCGTACCACTGCGTTGTTTCCTATAGTAGAACCTTCTCCAATATACGCAGGCCCTTTAATAACGGCATTTTCGTAGACTTTAACACCTTCTTCAATTATTACTTTTCCTATTATCTCAGCTGAATCAGCTATTGAAGCATCATCAGAAATTTGTGCTTCTTCACATTCTAAAAGCTCTTCCAAAACTGCGAAAAGATCCCAAGGATACTTAATTGAATTAGTTTCCTTATCTATCTTCACAACTGAAGCAGCTTTATCATCCATCTGTAATGACAGCGCTTCTTCGTATTGATACTCTTTCTGGCCAACTTCATCTAAATAAGCAAAGAAAGCATCGTTCAATAAATATAAACCAGTCACTTTCATATTACTTGGCGCTTCATCTCTGCTAGGCTTCTCTACTAAATCTACGGCCTTACCCTCCTCATTAAATTCCAGCACTCCATACTTCTCAGGGGTTTCAGTAGGTGTAGAAACTAGGACGGTGTCAGAATCGTCATGCTCGGATTTGTTTATCATAGATTCAAGAAATTCCAGGGCGTTAGCTCTGTAAGGGGTTAAAATTAGAAAGTTGCCTTCAAGATGGTCTCTAGCTTGGTTCAAGGCATCACCCATGCCATTAGGCTCCTCCTGAACTACAAATTTATCTGCGCCCTCAACTTGTTCTTCAATATCTTCTTCAGGTCCTTGAACAATTATAATCTCATCTACATCTACTTCTCTAAGCCTTTCTACTGTATGTTGTAGGATAGGCTTCCCCAGAACCATATTCAAGCTCTTATGATGATTATCGCTTAAAGGCTTGAACCGAGAAGACTCTCCTGCCGCCAATATAACTGCCTTCATAAATATACTTTCTACCTCTTACTTACTTATTTCTGAAAGATCTGTTCGAGCGCCTGGCACAAACTTCACCCCGCGGATAGAATTATTTATGTCTATAAAGCTTCTAGGGCCTATAAAAGACTCTTTAATCATGGTTCCAGAACGTATTTCAGAATCTTCTCCTAAGATGGACTGCTCAATGCTTACAAAAGGCTCTATAACTGTGTCGCTGAAAATTAGAGAATTACGGACATCTGAGTGCTGGATATTACATCCAGATCCTATAGTAGAATCCTCAATAACTGTATTCGCCCCAATTACCGCGTCTTCACATACAGTACTATTCCCTTTAATGATGGTGCCAGCTTCTACAACGGCGCCTTCTTGCAGTTCCACAGATTCTTCAACAAAAGCAGTTTCATGTACTTCTACAGACTCTGAGCTTTCAAAATCGTCATGCTCTCTAAGAATTTTGTCAGCCTCCCACAATTTTTTGGCAGAGCCTATATCTAACCAGTAATCTTCAATTAATGAGAACTTAGGGTTAAGCGAATCTAAGTTCTGTATAATAACATCTGTCAAATTATCCTGATTGGAGGCGTCGATTTTGTCAAATATTTTAGATGAAAAAACATAAATCCCTGAGTTTACCAAAGTATTCTCCGGATCTTCTGGCTTTTCATCAAGCGAAACTATGGTATTGTTTTCAATACTCAAAACTCCAAACTTTTCAGGTTTAGAATCATTTGTGGCTAACAAAGAAAGATCGCTGCTGTGGAGATCAATGAGGCTTGAAATATCTTCTTCAGATACAATTACGTCTCCATTTATCACTAGAAAATCATCTTCTATAAAATTACAGGTATTAACGGCTTCTGCGGTGCCGGAAAGTTCATCTTGAAAAACAGTTTTTACTTGATCGTCTTCAGAAAAATATTCTTCAAACATCTTCTGCTTATAGTTTACAACAATATAGATTTCATCAATACCTTGACTTTTCAGTTTTTCCACGGTTTGAGAAACTAGTGCTTCTCCATTAATAGGCAATAATCCTGTAGGGGCAGATTCAGAGAATGGAAACAAGTTTTCTTTCTTTTTAGCCGATAAGATGACTGCTTTCATACATGTTCTCTTACACCTTCAGCTTCAAATACGTGGTCTGCGAATAAACTCTTTATCAGGTCATTGCTCTTTTCCAAAGCTTCAAATTCATCGAGGCTGCTGTCATAATATTCTGATACATCGAACACAACTTCCATAAATTGATCTAGAACTTCTTCATCTAATGAGTTATTCTCAAGATCGGCAGCACATCTAACTGAAGACTCTAAAACTCTATACAACTGGTCGTGGATCAAGCTTGAAACTTCTATCTCCTCTCCGGTCTTTAAATTAAAAAGCCGATTATTCAACATATCTCCAACCAAATCTGTATCTCCTTCTAAAATGAAAAACCGGGCCTCTTCATCAATAATGCCTTTGCCATCTTGAACTCCAAAATCGGTATTAATAACACTGTGATCTGTAACTGATTCGATTTTCTCAGATAACTTCTTTGATCTCTTGCTACAGCCTAGCCAGCTCCCATGTAAAGCTAAGTCAATATCTTCTTGACTCATTTTAATTGAATAACGAGCTTCAGCACAATTCTGGGAAATAGAAGAGGACTTTCCTGAATTTATAGTCATAAAGGAGTCGCTTTCAATCTCAAAAGGCATATAATCTTTCTCAATATTCTCGATATTCCAATCAGCTCCTATAAAATCAACTAAAAAGGCTTCATGAGACATCTTATCTAAAACAGCTCCTCCATCAATGGCCCTGTTTTTTACAGGGTTCATCAGCTTTTGTAAACCTTTAGTACTTTCTCGAAATACTTCTATAGATTTAATACTGTCTTTGTCTGTTATCTTAAGCGCTTTTTTTACTACTGGGCTTTCTCTTTCAATAAAATCTACAGTAAACCGCACTTCGCTATCATGCATTAACTTTTTCTCCTTAATGTGGTCTTCACGAGTAAGAGACGGAGGCTTCTCAGCTAGATGGAAAAAACCTTTCCTCAGAGACCTATATATGTGCTCAGCATGAAGCTCGGTAGGCCCAGCATCGTAAATAAGGATATTACATTCTTCAGAATCGGCCTGTTCAGCTCTTTGATAACATTCTTCTATATCTGTAAACGTTTCAACCTCAATATTTTGAGATTCTGCAAACTTTGATGCCGCTTCTAATTTCTCTTCCTCTTCATCACAAACTGCCTCAAGCTTCACATCTACTTCATTATAATGTCTATCAAGTTCTATAAGCTTCTCAAAACCGTGTCTGCCAAAACTTCCTAGGCCTATATGAAATACTTTTACAGTTTCCACAATCCTATTTTGAGTTGAGATCAGATTTAAAAACACAGGATTTTATAGTTTCATCTCAAAGGTAGTAAATATGGTCAAGGTTACATTCCGAGAGAATGATGGTGTCAGGGATATAATAGAGGATCTCTGCGATGAAGGAATCTTTGATGGTAAATCTGACTTCTACCGGTTTGCCAGCCAATACACACTTTCAACAGCTCTAGAAGATTACGAACCAGATTATCAGGACTTCCAAAATAAAATAAACGAGCTAGAAAATATCAAAGACGCAGATATAGCCTTAGGAGTAACCACTGACCAATACTTTCAGGCCTTTGACTACGCAGTATCTATGAGAGGGATATTACAACAATCAGACAAAGAAGATTCTCAAATAATAAATCAGGCTCTAGAAAGAACAAACCAGTTCCTAGAAAATGAGTTCCCCAGAACATATACTGTTCAAGACCTGGAATAGGCAACCCTATTTAAAATTTAGTAGGCCTTACACGTTTACGAGGTAAAGATTTGATATGGGAGACAGGCCAGCAAGCATTTACAGAGAGAAACCAGGGCAACCTTACACAAGGCAAAGCCAAAAGAAGAGCGATAACTTTATCAAAGGAGCTCCAGCGCCAAGAGTAACACAGTACCGCATGGGAGCCAAGAACAAAGACTTCGACTCCGCAGTAAAACTAATAGTAGAAAAAGGATGCGGAATCAGAAGCGAAGCACTAGAATCTGGCCGAATCGCAGCAAACTCATACTTAAGTAAAGAACTAGACCCAGAAGAAGAATACTTCCTCGAAATCAGACCATACCCACACCACGTACTAAGATACCACCCATTAGCAGGTATCGCACAAGCAGACCGTTACTATGAAGGAATGCGTAAGCCATTCGGACGACCTATTGGAAGAGCAGCACTAGTAGATGAACACCAAACAATCATCCGTATCGAGGTCGACAGAGGGGACGTTCCAGAAGCAAGGAAGGCTCTAGAAAGGGCTACACACAAAATGCCTGTCAGTTGTAGAGTCAAGATGGAATAAGAACTAACTTTTTATTCAGCCTTTCCACTTAACTTCAATATGGTTGTATGGAAAGGAGAAATCGGGAGAAGTCATGGACAAAAAGCCTTTAATTTAGACAATACAGGTCTCGAAGTACCTAACTTTTTCGTTATAACTTCTGAAGAAATTGAAAATCTCTTCAACACGAAAAATTCTAAAGCTATATTAAACAAATCAATAAAACTAGGCGAAATCAAGGAAGCGTACAAAGACGTAGGCATGAGCTCCGAAGTCAGAAACGCATCCAGCAGAGCTCGAAATCTTGTAGGCGGTCAAAGAGACACTACCAAAGTATCAATACGCGCTTCAGATGCTTCACAAGCAGATTACCAATTAGATGTAGGTTCTTCAGATCTAGCTGACGCCATAAAAAAAGTAGTATCTTCTCACTTCGAATCAGGAGCAGAGGAACACCCCAACCTAATAGTCCAAAAAATGATCGAACCAGAATACACAGGGGCGCTAATCAAAGGTAAAAAAGACTATATTGAAATAGTAGAGGGCTTAGGCGTACCCTTAGAAGACGGAACAACAAACCCAACTCGTTACAAAGTCGGTGAAAATGAACTTAAAGATGAAAAAATACCTGAGACTCAATTAAAAGTTACTAGAAACCCAATGACTGGAGAATACAGGAATAGAGAGCTTGAAGATCCTGAACCGCCTTTCGAGAGATCAGAGATAATGAAACTCTCTGAAAAAACAGAAAAATCAATCAAATTCGTTTACAAAAGAGGATCATTCTTTATAGTAGACAGATTTGAAGCCAAACAATACTCTGAAACGCTCGAATATGTTCAGGTTACGCCTGGAGAGATACAAGGAGTTATAGGAAAAGATATTAAGCTTTCAGAACAAACATTGTCTCCTGAAAACTATCAAAATACTTTAATTTCCCGCAAAGGAGGATATACCTCTAACGATGCCAAAAAAGCAAGGAAAGCAGGAAAAAAAGCTATTTTTGGGTATGAAACAGCTAAAAAAGGCCAAAAAATAGGAGAAAACAGGGAAAATCAAGAAAATAGGTTCAATGCTGAAAAAACCCAAACCATGATCAAAAACTCAGAAAGCTCATCTACACCTGTAACTTCTGTAAAGACTATAGAAGAGTTAGAGAGGTCTTTTGAACCGGAACAACACTATCTCACAACTTATGCAGAAATATTTAACTTTGATGCGGAATCTGCTATAGTTGATGGAAGAAGACTAGAGAAACAAGCGATAACCCCGGCATTAGAATATATCGACGGAGAAATAACCATTCTATTAGAAGATATAAATCAAGAGGTACTGAACAAGGCCGTACAGAAAGATTTTTCATTAGGTGTGCCTAGAGGAAAAATAAAACAGTTTGAGAATGCTTTGGATCTAGCTGAAAGAGAGTTCATTCTTGAAAATTTGCGTAAAAAGCGGTAGTAGCTAAAAAAGATTTACATTTTAATTATTCTTTATGACTGAAGAAACCCGCTCCAAGTGGAACTATGAAGAATTCGATGAAGTAGTAGAAGAAATTAAAGACAAAGGCTATGATAAAGTAGGGCTTCAAGGGCCTGATGGAATCAAGCCAGAAATCATTGAATACGGGAACCAGCTCAAAGAGCACGGCATCGAACCCGTAATAATAGGAGCTTCAACATTCGGAGCCTGTGGGATCGCCGATGAAAAGGCAGAGAGAATGGGTGCTGACGCCTTGATTCACATAGGCCACACTCGTTTCTTACACCCAGAAAAAGCAGACATGGATGACCTGAACGTTTACTATCTCCCATACCGTGAAGACCGAGACCTAATGGGGGTTCTAGAAGAAAACTATGAAGAAATTGACCAAGATGAGAAGCTAGGTCTCGTTGGAGTAACACAGTACATGGACCGTGCCGATAAAGCCAGAGAATTCCTAGAGAGCAAAGGATATGAAGTTGTAGACGGAACTACAGGACTCCGTACAACTGAAGAAGGCCAAGTACTCGGCTGCGACGCAGGAGCCGCACACAACATTTCTCACAAAGTTGACGCATTCGTATTCCTCGGTTCCGGGCATTTCCACCCAAGCCAAGTATCAGAAGCCGGCAAAAAAGTGTATGTAGTTGATCCTTACCAAAAAAACATCTGGATCGAACCAGCAAACAGTTTAGATGATGAAATGAGAGCCGAACATGCCAGAGTAATCAAACACAAAGATAAGAAGAAATGGGGAATTGTTACTTCAAGTAAGAAAGGCCAAAACTATATGCGCGCTGTCCAAATCGCCAAAGAAAAGCTAGAAGAACACGGCAAAGACGTATATGTGTTCGTAGAAGACAGAATATTTGAACCAGACTACAAAGGCTATGGAATTGATATTTACGTTAACTGTGCTTGTCCTCGTATGACAAAAGACTGGCAAGACTTGGCATATGTTTCGCCAAAGGCCTTAGAAGTTTTAGATGAAGTAGAAATAGAACACGGCTCTACTTAATATTCTTCCAACACTCTGCCATCTTTCTTGCTTCTGAGGCATCCAATCTTTGGAATTTTGAGAGCCTATCGATGCTTCTATCTAGATAATTACCCATTAAATGGAATGATAGCTCTTCGTCAGTCCAAACAGATTCGTCATCATGGACATCATAATAAACTAGCTCTCCATTATGCATGCCGAAGTTATCTAAGCCAAAATCCAGTTTAATATTTGCGTTTGCTGCCTGGTAGCCTATTTTTCTCAAATCATTGATCCATCTATCTTCTCTATGTTTAAGGAAAAAATCTGGGCCAGGATTATCAACAAGCTCTTGCTCAACAGCAGTAACAGTCCCTAATCCATAAACAGGAATTTCTACAGAATAATATTCTGTTTCAGGCACATTTATTCCTGCGTTTTCTACAGCGATAATATTATTTTCTATTTCTTCCGGAGTAAGGTTAGAGAGCTTTACAAGTTTGTCATCAAAGAAGTAAGTAGGCGCCCTACCTGCGGAAGGCTCTCCATCAGGGCCGTGCTCCAGTATCAAATCAGTGTAACTCCCACACCTATCCATAACTAGTCACTACCATGTAATTATAAAAAATAATTAACTCCAAAATCCCTTCTCCAACAAAGCCTCTCTATCATCAATTAGTTGCTTTTCTTGAATCATGTCCTTAATTTTTTCNTGGCCTTTCGTAAACCCAATCATAACGGCTCCGACCAATTTATTGTCTTTGAAGAATAGTCTGCGGTANTCATCTTNTGAATACTTTTTTTCTATGGGTTCTCCGGTCCAGTCGCCGATTGCTAANAACTGTACGTCGAAATGGCCTACTCCATAAGTATTAACAAACTCAAAAGGCTGTTCCTGGCCTAACATGTTTTTGGCGGCATATTCTCCCATGGCTTCGCTGTGATCCCAAGAACCTTTAACAGTCCGCTCATCTAAAATAGGAGAATAATAATCTACCATGTTCCCAGCAGCAT
>SL_4KL_010_BRINEDRAFT_10002555_pt1 | contig 10293 bp, 11 predicted proteins | sample SodLak_010_BRINE_2_FD_10664 | JGI IMG/M metagenome (IMG submission 10664) | reverse complement strand
TAAAGCCCCATGAAAGAAATATCTCTGCCTGTATTGCCTGCTTTCACTGCGATAGAACCGGCGAATGCATCTATCGTGATGACATGCCGGAGTTGATAAAAACCTTTGATAGATCCGAGATAATTATAGTCGCCAGCCCTATTTTTTTTAACGGTATGCCCTCAACCCTGAAAAAAATGATCGACCGCTGTCAGCCAATCTGGGCCAGCAAATTCCACCTGGAAAGGCCAATCATTGACCGTAATAAAAAAAGACGGGGCCTGCTGCTGGGCTGTGCCGGAGCTCCGAAATATCAGGATCAGTTTACAGCCTTGAAAACTGTGGGTGAGATGTTTTTCAAGACTGTAAATACCAGGCTGCTGGCTCAAAAATTTATTCCCAACACCGATAATCAGGTTTTAGAGAAGGAGAACGAACTTCTGGCCAGGTTCCGGGAGCTGGGTGAAAAACTGGTAGGAGAATTTGCCAAAACCGGTCGGTCTTAATAAACCTGGGCAGAGAAAATTATTTACCATCCTTTGCCAAAACCGCATTCTGGATAGCGGCAGATCTCACAACCCAGGCAGAGTCCTCCGTGACCCAGTTTGGCGATCTCCCTGGCGGTAATGTTTTCTCCTGCTGCCAGCCTCGGCAGAATCAGATCAAAGACCGTGGTCCGGGAAAACATGGCACAGCCAGGCAGCCCGATTAACGGGATATCCTCCCGGTAGGCCAGCATAAACATAGCACCGGGAAGTACAGGGGCCCCGTAAGTGATAACCTCAGTGGAAATTTCTGCAATTGCAGCGGGAGTCAGATCATCGGGATCAACTGACATGCCTCCGGTGCAGACCACCATCTCAGCTCCTTCCTCAATGGCAGTCAGAATTCTTCTGGCTATGTCCTCCCTGTCATCAGGGGCCAGTTCGGTCCTGATAACCTGCAAGCCATGACAGGTCAGCTTTTCCCTCACAATCGGAGTAAATTTATCTGCTATTCGACCGGCAAAGACCTCTGATCCGGTAGTTATAACTGCCGTTCTTTTCTCCTGAAAATCTTTGATTTTCAGGAGAGGCTCGCTGCCAACCTTCTCTTCAACCGCCCTGATTTCCTCCTCCTGGATTATCAAAGGAATAACCCTGGTGCCAGCAACCTGTTCACCCTCCCTGACCGGGGTATTATTATGGCGGGTGGCCATCATAACCTTCTCAATCTGATTGAGTCTGGTAAGCCTTTCCCGGTCAACCTTTAAAAGTCCTGACCTCCCGGTCATAAGATTAATCTTGCCTTCCACAGGTTCGGATCTTTCTATTCCCTGACCCTGGGCCAGGTCGGCCAGCCGGGCAGCTGCCTCATTTTCATGCAGATATCCCGGTTTTTTCTCCCAGATATAGATGCTGTTCTTGCCCAGATCCTTCAACCGGGGAATATCCTCTTCCTTAATAACATCACCCTTTTTAAAAGCCGGGCCTTTATGCCTACCGGGTTTTATTTCGGTAATATCATGGGCCAGCACATGACCCACAGATTCTTCCACAGGTATTTTCTTCATTCTATTTAACTCTCCTCTCTGAAAAGCAGAGGCTCCAGAAAAACCTCTACCTGTCCCCCGCAGACTCCTCCGGCAGAAGCTACATCCTGGTTGCTTAAGTCAAAATGATATCTGTCGGGTTTATCATTTTTGTTCTCCAGCAGTTCCACGGCTTTAGCTATAATCTCACCTTCCAGAGGTCCTCCCCCGATTGTTCCATTAATCGTGCCATCCTGCCAGATCAGCATTCTGGCTCCAGCACTGCGGGGAGCCGAACCGGAGGATCGGATAACAGTTGCCAGCACTACGGGAGTTCTCTCCCGGGCGGTTTCCTGGATTTTGCTGATAATTTCTCTATCCATGGGTGAGCCTCCTTGTCTTAATCAGGCTGGCAGTAATTGATACTGCAATTTCAGCCGGTGTTTCACTGCCAATTTCTATGCCAATGGGAGCATCAATTTTAGCAATTCTTTCCCGGGATAGATCAATCTCCTGTTCAAGTTCAGAAAAAATCAGGTCAACCTTTCGCTGGCTGCCTATCATTCCCAGATAGCTCCAGTCTTCTCTAACTACTGACTTTAACACTTCATAATCATATTGATGACCCCGGGTGACAATTACCAGATAATCACCGGAGCGGGCCTGATAATCCCTGAGAAATTCGGCAAAGGGCTGACTGTGGATCCCTTCAGCCCGGGGAAAGTTCTCCCGGCAGGCAAATTCCTTTCTCTCATCAATAACTTTAACTCGAAAATCAACCAGGTCAGCCATTCGGGCCAGCTCCTGAGCCACATGGCCGGCCCCAAAGATAAAGAGCCGGGGTTTCTGCTCCAGGGGCTCCAGAAAAACCTCCAGCCGGTCTCCGGAAGGTAGCTGATAGCTTTCCAGACCGGGAGAGAAAAACTCATCAATATCTCCCAACTTGTTCCTTAAAAAATCCTTAACTTCCCGCTTCAGCCTGCGATTAGACTGAATCTCGTCCCGAAACAGTATAACTTTATCACCGGGCTGGAGATCTGATGTTTCCTCTAGAAAATCAGCCGCTATTACGGTCAGGAGCACCCCGGATTTACCGGCAGCCAGATGCTCCTCTATCTTGGAAAAAAACTTGAGAGTCATCTAATTATCTGCCTCCTTCAGGCAAAAGTTTCGTTTTTTGTCAGCCAGCTGAAGACAGCCTCCAGAACCCCGCCGGCCACAGCCAGAGATTTGTCAGAAATATGGAGACAGTGCTCGGGATCATTGCGGGGATCAATGTCTGCCAGTTTGGTCCCCCTGCTTACCTTTAGACCTCCGGGAAGCAAGCCCCTGATAATTCCGGCAATCTTGACCTTAACAGGCTGCTCCTCCAGGTAACCAATTATATCTCCAGGTTGAACCTTTTCTCCTATCCGGCGCTCGGTTCGAAAAACACCTCTCCGGGGAGCATGATAAACTCTTTCCTGACTGTATCCCAGCACCTCACCGGGCTCTCCGGTATCAGGTGCAGTTGAACCCCAGTAGAGGGTCCGTCCCAGAAAATGCCCCCGGCAGGTTTCCACTGCAGCATCACAGTTCTCCCCCGCTATAAAACCTGGACCCAGGCCAATAACCAGACGGGCATCTTTCCGATCGGTTCCCACTGAATCCTTCAGCATTCTACCGTCAACCAGGACCTGATGGCGATAAGAGGATACAATCCCGCCAGCCCGGGAGAGCGGCACCACAGCAATTTCCCCCTGTTTTTGGACTTTCAGGCATTCTCTAATATTCTCAACCCGGCGGGCTGTCAGGCCCTCTATTTTGATTTCATCCTGGTAAATTGCAGTGGCATAGGAAACAGTTCTTCTCACAGCCAGAGGCTGATCTTTTTCCACGATTAAAATCTGCCAGCCGGTCCGGTGAAGCCGATAGGCCACCCCACTAGCAAGGTCTCCCCCGCCCTTAATCAGCACCCGCGGGCTGATATTCTCTTTGATTTGAAATTTAGCTTCAGCCACCTGCAACCATCCTTCCTGATTTCCAGATGATAGAGCCATTCTAGCACAGTGCAATAGTCAATTACAGTAATTCCCTTTACACTGGAGAGGCGGGAATCCTCTTTCCGATCTATCTCTTTAATCAGTTCAGCGACCAGCTCTGCTGCCAGCTTCTGCCGGTTTCTAGTTGCCTGGGACAGCAGCAGATAAACCCGGCCGGCAGCTTCAAGATTCTCTCCATACCACTGTCTGCCGGTAAAAAGCTCCCGGTAAACCCTTAAGTTTAAATACCGGCTGCCCGTACCGGAACTGATTATCCCCGCCCGGTGGCAGATCCTGCTGCTGATGGGCTTCCCCGCTCCGGAAAGACCCTGAACCAGAAGTAAAGTTTCCGGGTTTGCCGGCAGGACAGGCTCCCACTCCGCCGGGGCCTTGCAGGAGCGATTCCCGGCTCCATCGGCCTCAACTAAAAATACTAACTCCGGAAATCTCTGTACCGCCGAGGTAATCCACTCCACCGGCAGTCCCTTAATTTTTGCTTTCTTTTTATCTCCCGGCCACCTGCTAACTTTCCTGACTGCCGGGACCAAAATCTCTGTCGTCTGCCGCCGTCGATAGGAGGCCAGAACAGAAAAAAATTCTGCCCTGCTGGAGCAGACTGCCAGGCTGTGGGGCAAACCGGCCGGCCTGAGCAGAGCAGTAGTTGAAGTATAAACAACCTGGTGATAGGAAAAATCCCGGGCCAGCCGATTTAAGGTCCCGGTTTTACCCCCAGCTCCCACCAGCCAGACAGCTTCACCTCTCTTTATTTTCCAGATATCTTTAAGTCTCTTAATCATGATTGGTCTGTCCCGGAACATATTTTTGATAATCTTCCTGATAATCAAGGTCGATCAGTACAGACTTCCTGTCAAACTCCAGATATTCAATCTCCTGAGAATAATTCTCCAGCAGAGTTCTCAAGCCCCCCTCCGGTTCACTTTTGCCCTGGGCCAGGGCATAAATTTCAGGAATCAGGCTGGATTGAATTAACAGGGGATGCCCTCTCCTATTTTGATAGCTCGGCACCAGCAGCAGGGGCTGTTCCTTTCGAAATTTTTGTAAAAGCTTATTATAAATATCTGCTGTGACCAGGGGTTGGTCAGCCAGCATAAAAAGCAGGCCGGAAGTTTCAGCCGGCAGGTTTTTCAGGCCGGCTAGGACACTGCTGAACATCCCCCGCTGATATTCATTATTTTCAAGCATCTTAACCCTTTCCGGCAGCTCATCTGCCAGCTCACTTCTTATTCGCTCGGCCTGGCAGCCAATCACCACTCTTATCTCACCATCCAGAGTCGATTGATGCAGATTGGAAACCACAGTGCCGAGCACAGTTTTATCTCCCCAGGGAAGCAGCTGCTTCAACCGGCCCATCCGGCTGCCTTCACCAGCTGCCAGCACTACTGCTGAAATCATCTTCCTCAACCTCCATACCGGCTATTTCCAGATCTATCTTTAAGACATTAATTCCAGCAAAATTTTCCATTTCAGCCGCCAGCTGTTGGCGGTATTCCTCCAGATAGGTGGGAAAATCATAGCCATAGCGGGCCACCAGATTGATCTCAAAGAGCAGCCCTTCCTCTCGCTTGATTATCCCTACATTTCGGAGGTAGGCAATCCCCTCATACTGACTGGTTAAATAAAGGACTGTATCCCGAAATACCTTATTATAGACTATTAGATTGCCGAGATAGCTGAAACGGGCCCGGACAATTGAGCTTTCCCGACTTAAATCATTCTGTTCCCGGTTGAATAAAACTCTAAGGGAATCGGTAAAATAACCCAGGAACTGCTTTCTTACTTCAATTTTGGGTACGGGAATTACATGTTTGCCCTCTCTTTTCCGAACCGAAATTGCCCTCTCAATTTCGTCTGGACTGGCAATTTCATCAATCATAATGGTAGTATTGATCCCCGTCAGCTCCAGCTGTTCCACAATCTTTTCCACCATTTCCAGGGAAGTTCCCAGAATTAAAATTCTCTCTGCTCCGCTGTTCTCAATAGCCTGGCAGACCTCCTCCCGGTGGTTTTCATCATGAAAAATTGCCCTTTTGATGGCAGCAAGCCTGCTGTTCTCTCTTTTAGCCGATCTGCCGGCCAGTATTTTACCCTCTTTAATCAGGAGACCATCATCTAAAATTAAAGGTATCCCGTAATCATAGGCTAAAACCCTGGCCCGATGGCTTTTTCCGCTGCCGCTGGGCCCTATCAGGGCATAAACCTCCATTCTCATCACCTCGCTGCCCTTTCAGGTATCATAATAAATTCAAACCTGTCCGCAAATCTGAAATTGAAAAACTTTGAGAAAAAACTGCTGCCTCCGTAACTCATCTGCCAGTCTTATTTGACTCTCCTGCGCAATTTTTTACCTCTCATCTGCAATTTTATTCAGCTTCATTAAGCCTTATTCAGGTTTATAAAGCTCTCAACCAAAGATCGAAAGCATCACCCCGGCAGCTACAGCCGAGCCAATTACCCCGGCGACATTAGGCCCCATGGCATGCATCAGCAAAAAGTTATTGGGATTGGCATCCCGGCCTACCTTCTGGACTACCCGGGCAGCCATCGGTACCGCCGAAACTCCGGCAGCGCCGATCAGGGGGTTTATTTTAGTTCTGGTAAAATAATTCATGATCTTGGCTAGAATCAAACCGGTGGCTGTTCCGAAGGCAAAAGCCAGCACTCCCAGCAGCAAAATCTGCAGGGTATCGGTCTGCAAAAATCTCTCAGCTGAAGCACTGGCTCCCACCGCTACTCCCAGAAAAATTGTCACGGTGTTGACAATGGCGTTTTGAGCTGCTTCACTTAACCTGTCGACCACTCCGGCCACCCGGAAAAGATTGCCCAGCATCAGCATGCCCACCAGGGGAGCGGAAGCCGGCACCAGCAGCACCACAATCAGGGAAACCATTACCGGGAAAATGACCTTTTCCTTTCCGGAGACCGGACGGAGCTGCTGCATTTCAATTTTTCTTTCCTCTTCACTGGTTAAAAGCTTCATTATAGGAGGCTGAATTATCGGCACCAGAGCCATGTAAGAATAGGCGGCGATGGCGATAGCCCCCAGGTATTCCGGGGCCAGCAGGGAAGAAATATAAATCGCCGTGGGACCGTCAGCTCCCCCGATTATTCCGATAGAAGCAGCTTCAAACCCGGTAAAACCCAGCAGAATCGCACCAATAAAGGTCATAAAAATGCCAAACTGAGCCGCTGCTCCCAGCAGCAGGCTTTTGGGATTGGCAATTAAAGGTCCAAAATCAGTCAGAGCTCCCACTCCCAGAAAAATCAGGGGCGGAAAAATTCCCAGAGCATTACCCTGATAGAAATAATAGAAAAGACCTCCTGGCTGACCGTTGAGAGGTTCCTGCATTAGTCCTGTCAGAGGCAGATTCACCAGCAGCATGCCAAAACCGATTGGAACTAATAGCAGGGGTTCAAATCTTTTCCCAATACCCAGATATAAAAGAACCAGAGCTATGAATAGCATGATAATTTCAGCCAGACTAATTTCCCCAACTCCTGAAATAGCAAAAAACTCCTGTAGGACATCCAGCAATTAATTTTCCTCCTTTGCCGACCGGTTATTCAATCTCCATAAGCAGATCGCCTGCATCTACAGTATCTCCATCAGACACAGCAATATTTTTTATCGAACCAGCCCGGGGGGCATAGATTTCATTTTCCATTTTCATGGCTTCCAGCACCAGAATCAAATCGCCGGCAGCCACCTCTTCTCCTTCAGCAACCTTGAGCTCCAGCACCTTGCCCGACATGGGAGCTTCCACCTGGCCGTCTCCCCCTGAAGCAGTCTGCCGCCTGCCGGCAGATTTTGATTTGCTACTGGCAGCAGTGCTTTCAGCAGAGGAAGAGGGCTTGGGTGCTGGCTTTTCTTTAACCGGTCCGGCAGAGCTGATATCAGAATCCCCGGTATCTGCCGCTATTTCTTCTACTTCAACTTCGTAACTTTCACCATCCACTGTTATGCGAAACTTTTTCTTCATGACTTGCTCCTCCCTTGCAGCTGATGATATTCCTGACTGCGCGATTTTTGCTGCCAGCCCGAGGCCCTGTTCAGCTTCTTGACCCTCAGTATTTTATATTTTTTCCCGCTGTCGCCGCAAAAAACCATCAGGGCCCCGACAATAGCGGCTACCTTCTGCCCGGACAGCCCTGACTCTCCGGCTTCTTCGGCAGCAGCCGGTTCTCCGGCTGGTGAGTCCGGTATGCTTCCTCTCTCTCCGGCTGCCTGCTTCCTTTCAGACCGAGGCAGTTCCCTGTCCCGGTAATATATTTTCTCAATTAGTTTTACAGCTGCCAGCAAAATAAGCAGCAGAACAAAGACTATCAGCATACCAACTATGGCAATCTGCAGGCCGGCAGTTAAAAGTTCTCCCACTGTCATCCCGGCCATGGCCTCTGGATCCTGAATTAACTCTAACGGTGTCATTAGTTACCTCCTTAGACAGGCCTTTTCCCAAAAAAGCTGGTTATACCGGGAAATTACCATGTTTTTTGGGCTTGAGCTCCTCGCGCTTGTCCTTGATAGACTCCAGACTCCGGATCAGCTCGGGCCTAGTATTTTCAGGTTCAATGACATCATCCACATAGCCCTGGGCTGCAGCCTGATAGGGATTGGCAAAGCTTTCCCGGTATTCATCCACCTTCTGTTGGCGAACTTCTTCAGGATCATCGGCAGCTTTAATTTCCCGGCGGAAGATGATATTGGCCGCTCCCTGAGGTCCCATCACTGCAATTTCGGCGGTAGGCCAGGCCAGGACATAATCTCCCCCCAGATGACCGCTGCTCATGGCTATGTAAGCTCCTCCGTAGGCTTTGCGGACAATTACATTCAGCTTGGGCACGGTGGCTTCGCTGTAGGCATATAACAGCTTGGCTCCATGCCTGATTACTCCACCGTGTTCCTGCTCGACGCCCGGTAGGTAACCGGGGACATCGGTAAAGGTTAAGATAGGCAGATTAAAGGCATCGCAGAAACGAATGAAGCGGGCTGCTTTATCAGAAGAATCTATGTCCAGACAGCCAGCCTTAAACTTTGGCTGATTGGCAATTATCCCGATACTGTGACCTCCCAGCCTGCCAAAACCAATCACAATGTTGGCAGCAAAATGAGGCTGAACTTCCAGAAAATCTCCCGAGTCGATAACCTCCTGGATAACATCTCTGATATCATAAGATTTGTTGGGTTTTTCCGGAACAATTGATCTGAGCTCCCGGGAAGTCCGATCCAGGGGGTCGTCGTTTTCAACAAAGGGCGGAGATTCCAGGTGATTATCAGGCAAAAAACTCAGCAGCTTTTTGATTCTGGCAAAACAGGACTCTTCATCCTGGTCCAGAAAATGAGCCACGCCACTGAGCTGATTGTGGGCCATTCCTCCTCCCAGCTCTTCCGCAGAGACCTCTTCCCCCGTCACTGATTTAATAACCTGAGGTCCGGTGATAAACATCTTGCTGGTTTTGTCCACCATAAAGACAAAATCAGTCAGAGCTGGGGAATAAACCGCCCCTCCGGCACAGGGGCCCAGAATAGCTGACAGCTGAGGAATAATTCCGGAGTTACGGGAATTACGGAAGAAAATCCCGCCATAACCAGCCAGAGAATGGACTCCCTCCTGAATCCGGGCTCCCCCGGAGTCATTAAGGCCGATTATAGGAGCTCCCGCCTTTTCGGCCATGTCCATAATTTTCCAGATTTTTTTGGCATGCATCTCGCCCAGCGAACCGCCCATAGCGGTAAAATCCTGGGCAAAAACAAAAACATTCCGGCCTTCGATCGTGCCCCGGCCGGTCACCACTCCCTCTCCCGGGATTTCCTTTTCATCCAGGCCCAGGTCCTGAACCCTGTGCTTAACAAACATCCCGATCTCCTGAAAACTTCCCTCATCCAGCATCATATCAAGTCTTTCCCGGGCGGTATACTTGCCCTTATCATGCTGGCGGGCAATTTTTTTCTCTCCCCCGCCCTTTTTGATCTTCTCTTGTCTGGCTTTAAGGTCATCGACTTTATCCTGCAAAATATTCTACCTCCTGTGTTCCGGACTTTATCCAGCTTCATAATTCTGCTTTTAATTATTCTGGCTGAATTCTGCCTGATGGTCTTCCTGTCTCCTTGACAAAAATTGTTCGGCAGGTTTAGAAAAAATATATAATTGCAGTCCTGATTAAATCATGTTTCAAGATTATTTCTAGATTAGCAGAAAGTCTCCTTTTTTTCAAGCCCTTTTTGCCTCCAACAAAATAAGGCAGAGCAGAGCAAAAAGCTTCTACCCTGTGGTTTTAATTGAAAATACAGACAAAAAGTAAAACCAGCGGAAACCAGACCCTGGGGGCCTGTCTTCCGCTGGCCGGTTTTTCTTAGCAGAAAAACTAGGCCAGAAAAACAAAGTAGGCCACGAAAATTACTCCCAGAGTATAGACCAGCCAGTGAACATCTTCCCCCTGGCCGGTAAAGAGCTTTATCAGGGGATAGACAATAAAACCAATGGCAATTCCATCCGAAATTGAATACATGAAGGGCATGGAAACCATTGTCATGAAGGCCGGCAGTATCTCGGTATAATCATCCCAGTCCAGACTGGTAATATTGGTCATCATCATTGTTCCCACAATAATCAAAGCCGGAGCAGTGGCAGCCGAGGGAACCATCCCAACCAGCGGCATGAAAAAGAGGGAGAGGAAAAAGAGAAAGGCTGTAACCACACCGGTTAAACCGGTCCGACCTCCTTCGGCAACCCCGGCAGCAGATTCAATATAGGTGGTAACGGTACT
>SL_4KL_010_BRINEDRAFT_10002553_pt1 | contig 10294 bp, 10 predicted proteins | sample SodLak_010_BRINE_2_FD_10664 | JGI IMG/M metagenome (IMG submission 10664) | reverse complement strand
ACTAACAACTGATATCTCCCAGAGCATGAACACAATCAAGGATAGTGTCCACGATTATATCGTGCTGGATGACCTCGCAACCGAGTTACTCGATACGCCAGCACTCCAGCGACTTCGCCACATCAAACAGCTCTCGACCGTTCGACTCGTTTTCCCCTCCGCGAATCACACCCGCTTGGAACATAGCCTCGGTGTCTATCAGTTAGCCTCCACAGTACTCGACCAACTTGGCATCGAAGATGACCGTGCGGACCACGTTCGTGCTGCGGCGCTGTTGCATGATATCGGGCACGGGCCGTACGGCCACCAGACGGAGACGCTCATCTACCACCGGACTGGACAGGACCACGACGAAATTGACTGGCTGTTGACCGATAGCGAACGGGAGGTCTGTCAGGTTCTCGAACGACACGATGTCGACCCAGAACGCGTGGCAGCTCTCGTTGAAGGGGAAGACGGGCTCGGGTCGCTCATCTCCGGCGAACTTGATGTCGACCGGATGGATTATCTCGTGCGCGATGCCCACCACACTGGCGTCCCGTATGGCACTATAGACCACGGTCGGCTAGCACAGGAGTTGCGTCTGGATGATGGACAACTGGTACTTGCCGACGGTAACGTTGCAACGGCCGAATCGCTCTTGCTTGCCCGCTCGCTCATGAATGCCGTCGTGTATCGACACCATGTTTCGCGGGTCGCGGGCGCGATGATGGAACGAGCGAGCGAACTGTATCTCAACCGAACTGAGACATCTGGCGGAGAGTTTCGGCGAATGGCTGACCACGACCTGCTGGTCGAACTCAGAGACCACGTCCCGGAACTTGGTCGGCGAATCGAATACCGACAATTATACAAACGTGCCATCTGGGCTCCGTTAGCGGCAGTTCCGCCGGGAATCGTCGATGTCGATTACGAAGATGAACGGGCCGCTGAGCGAGAAATCGCTGAAAAGGCAGGCGTTGATGTGACGGCTGTTATCGTCGATATTCCCAGCCGACCGCGGCTGAAAGAGGCAGCAACCAACGTTGTGGTCAATGGCGTGACACAGCGTCTCGAAGATGCGTCCGAACTCGTCTCCGGGATTCGTGCGGCAGAGCGAAGTCGCTGGCGGCTTGGAGTGTACTGTCCCGAGGAGCACACCGAAGAGGTTGCAGCCGCGGCGAGAACGGTCCTTGGCGTTCGACAGTGAGTGGCTGGTGACGTTTCAGAAGAGCTCCTGTATCTGCTTTTTTGTCGCTTCACGGGTTCCAGAGTTGTCTATTGTTTCGTGGGGAAGCTGTATCGGCTCGAACTCAGATTTGAGTTGGCGGTAGACCGAGACGTCGGCATCGCTGATATCCTCGCGAATACGAATCCGTTGTTCAACTACATCATCGTCGCAGACAACATGGATGAGCGTAAATGGGACGTCAAGTTCCACCCCAAGAGTCTGGGCCCGCTTGCGCTGTGTTTGTTTGCGAAAGGTTGCATCCAGAACGACTGACTCACCCGCGGTCACTCGCTGTTCGGCTCGGTTGAGAAATTCCGTATAGACTCGCTCGGTTTCCGCCTCGCTGTACGTTGGCTCCGAGATGAGTTCCTTTCGGACAACATCGGTTCGGAGGCGTGTACAGCCGAGACGGTCGGTCACGGCTTTTGCCACACTCGACTTTCCGACACCGGGAAGACCGCAGACGGTGATAAGCCGTTGTCCGGCAGTCATATCGAATATCTCACCTGCTGTCGGGAGTAGGAGGAATCAGCCTCTGACCATACCACTGTCATCAGTAGCGCTTTCATGCAAGGAATTAAAACGGCTTCGCTTGCTGGAGAAACCTGCTGCAGCAGACACATCCCTGGTTTACAAGTAGTCTGGGACCCCCCGGTGAGGTATGCAGCGGCCAGTAGCTCATATCGAATGCCCTCCATCCGAGCTCGTCTTCATTATCAAAACGGCTGCCCTCTACGCGGAAGATAACGACCCTCACAGGGAAATGTTCCTTCGCGTTACCGAGGACGGTGTGGAGACACCTGCCAGCGGACAGGGGGTGAATCAGACATCCTACTGTACGTTGGATAGGTCCCGGTTTGCGGAGTTTTCGGCAGACCAGACCATCTCCGTGTTATTTTCCATCCCTGCTGTCCTCAACTGGCTATCGTGGTTCAGTGACGAAAAGACAGTTACTGTGGAAATTCTCGGACAAGAAGGAGCGGAACTCGGTGACGCCCTTCGTCTATCCGGGAAATCGCAGACGGTTAGGATCGACTGTGTCTCGGACCCGACTATTCTCGAAGAGGTCGAATTTTGGCTCCCAGACCGGTTTACCAGCGGTGGCAGATTCACCAGCGAAAGCGGAGAGCCGGCTCCGACCAGAATCGAGACGAGTGCTGAAACGCTAGAGCGCCTTATTACTGGCGCTGAGCGCTGTCTTGGTGTCGAACAGTATCCGCTTCGGACTGCTGATGGAAGCTTGCAACTTGCGCTTGAAGGGGAGAACAGTACGCTTTCTGGGACGTTCCCATCGAGTGTTGAGGGACCGGATATCGACAACTGGTATGGGCCGGGGTTTGCACGCATTATCCGGGGTATCGAAGGCCAAGTGACCGTACAGACCGGTCCCGATATGGACGTGGCAGTTATTGCAGAACGGCCCGATGCCAGGCTTCGCTATTTTACGTCAGTTCTCGATTAGGGGGCTGGAAAAGCGGCCCTGCCCGCGAAAATTGTGGGTTTGTTATTCGGACGAACCGTCAGACGTTACCGCCGAGAACCCTCGGTACGAACGTTTTTTGCGCTGGCAACCGCCAATCGGAGTATGGCTCTTGGAGATATTCACGAAGCAACCGCTGGCGAGACCACTGACCTGTATTATGTCGATACACAGATGTTTGATAGTTCAGATTATGGGCCTGTATACATTTTGGATGCGGAGCAGCCTGCTATCGTTGACACCGCTACCGGCCACAATTACGAGACGGTCCTCTCAGCGATGTCAGAGGTTGGCATCGAACCGGAAGCACTCGAAGCAATCGTCCTCACGCACGTTCATCTCGACCATGCTGGAGGAGCAAGTATCCTTGCGCAGGAGTGTCCCAATGCGGATGTCTATATCCACGAATCGGGGGCACAGTTTCTGGAGAACCCCGAACCAATCTGGGAGGGAACGAAGGAAGTGGTGGGTGACCGCATCCGATATTACCGTGAACCGGACCCAATTCCGGCCGAGCGAATCGTCGAACTACAGGAAGGTGACGTGATTGACCTTGGAAACCACCGCCTCGAAGTCTATCACGCACCGGGCCATGCCTTCCACCACGTGGTCTATTTCGACAAGGACAACGACGGGGTCTTTACCGCCGATGCGGCCGGAATCAACGTCCCTGGCAGAGACGGTGTGCGATATACCTCACCGCCACCCGGATTCGACCTAAATGGGTGTCTGTCAGATGTCGCTATGCTGCAGGAAATCGACCCTTCTGCGCTCTATTACGGACATTTCGGTGATTACGAAACGGACAACCTGCTCGTCGAGTACGAATCTGTTCTCGAACAATGGGTCGAAGATGTCGAACAAATTCGTAGCGAACTCAAAGACGACGAGAAAGTTAAAGAGTACTTTGCGGAACGAACGGATTCGACGGCCTACTGGAACGAAGAGCATGCACGAGGGGAAGAGCGGATGAATGTCGCAGGTGTGTTACACTATCTTGACAATCGGGATTAACGCAGTCAGGTTCGAATAGGGAAGTAACATAGTCAGGTATCTACGCAAGCTTTTAAATAAAGAGTCTTCAGCATAGACCGTGCCTCTCTGGGGACCGCACAGAGACGGCGGTCTACTCGCGAGTAGCCAGGTGGGGTCCGCGGGACTTGTACAACGACATTACGCTCTGTGGGTGCGCTCTTTCGCGACTTCGGCGATACCTGCGTTCGCCGAGCAGCTTGGGCAAGCGTGGATTGTTCCGTACTCGTCAGCAAATACTCGAGCGAATCTGTCCGACACGTGCGCACCGCAGTGGTTACATTCTGGCATCGTCAGTCTGCCGGCCTCGTCCCGCCGGCAAGAGTATGTTATACTGTTGCATAAATACAATGTATACCTACCTGGTTAGGCCCAGTGAGAGAGCCATAGCGAGACAGTCTCGCTGCCCTGAAAATACATTCTTAGTCCCGCCACAAAGCGATAAGAAACGGGAGTGTGAGCCACCCGACAATCGCAAGCAGAGCAACCACGGTAACGATATCAAAGCCGCCAGAAACAAGCCATTCCGACAGCGCAGCATGGGCACCGTTCGGACTCGCGGCCAACAGTATATCGTGCACCAAAGGCGGCGTCCCAATTGCTCCTTCAGGCTCTCCGGTGACGCCGATGCCAACAACAAGCGGAATAAGCGATGTTTCCCAGAGATGGACGAGCAGCCAGTATGTAGCGAGCATGGACAACACGAGCCGATTATTCGAGCCAACTACCGAAACAAGCGTCATTCCGATTGCCGTGTAGGCAATTACCGACAGTGCAGTCACCGTTACAAACCCGATTGCGGGCCCTATTGGAAACGAATCAAAGGTCAGGATACCGAGAACCAGTGGAATGATGAAACCAACGAATACACTGGTGGCAACGAGAAGCCAGCGGGAGAGAAGGGCTCCAAGGAAGGTGGTCCGTGAATGACGAGTAAGTGCCGATTCGCTCTCCGAAACGTGAGCGGGATAGGCGGCAAATAGCCCAACCAACCCGAACAGCGAGACAAAAAACCACGATGCATTAATTGTCATGTGTTCGACAAACCCACGCAGAGTCAGCTCCGCTGCAATAGCCACAGAAAATCCAGCGATTCCGAGCGCGGTCAGTGCCAACACCTGAATGATGGTTCCTGCGACAACCCAGTGTAACCGGATTGCTCTCCATCGGTTGATATCCTCACGGATGGCCTGTTTGATTGCTGTTTGCTCGGAGTGGTCGCTGGAACCCCCCATTGCTAGCAGCGTGCACGGACGAGGACGATAAATGGTTTTCCCAGCGAACTCGAAATCGTAAGGCTGGTCCCGTGACTAGCTATTTACTCTTTGACTGTTACTGCACTGGTATGCAAACAACTCGCCGACAACTGTTGGCGATGGCTGGGGGGCTTGCAGTAACAGGGGGCTGTCTCGAAGTGACAGCAGAGCGAGACCATCTCGCGACGGGAGACGATATTCTCACGATTGCCCATCGCGGAAGCCCGTTGCTCTGGCCGGAGAATACACTCACCTCAATTACGAACTCGATTGAAACCGGTGCAGATATGGTCGAATTTGATTTCGATGTTACCGCTGATGGTGAATTAGTTGTCATTCACGACCGGACCGTCGACCGAACCACCCCCGTAGACGACTCCATCGACGTCAACGACCTGACGCTTGCGGAGGTACAGGAACTCGATGCTGGCTACAATTTTCCACCAGAAATGCCAGACGCGTACGCAGACGCAGATGTTGACCACGAGCATGTTCCTCCCGATGAAGACCATCCGTACAGAGGGGAGGGGATTTACATGCCAACTGTTCGTGAGGTGTTCGAGGCAGTCCCGGCCGATTTTCCGTTGCTTATCGAGCCCAAACGACAGCGGCCAGACCCCACACAGATTGCGTCGCTCGTTCGTGAGTACGACCGTGTTGATTCAACGCTAATTGGTGCGTTCGAGTCACCAATCCTCAGGGAGATACGCGAGGAGATTGACCTCGAATCCGGGCTTGGTGGCTCCGAAGTCAGACAGTTCTTGCTGACTCAGCGACCAAACGAGCACAGCTACGACCCGCCGGGTGAGTTTCTCTTTGCCCCCCACGATATCGTCCGGGAATCCCTGGTCGAGCGAGCACATAGAAACGGCTTGAGTGTGTTACCATGGACTGTCAACGACCCGGACGAAATGCGGCGGCTAATCGAAATCGGTGTCGACGGTATCCTCACTGATGACCACATTCTTCTTGCCGAGATTCTGTCGGAGTATCAGTAAGTTGTCGGTCCTGCCCGCCGTTCGCTTCCCTTTAATAGCTCAACAACATAGTACCGGTGTGCTTTCGGTTGAGCTGCACACACACTCTGATGCCTCTTACGACGGGCGAGACCCTGTCGAGTTGTTACTGCAGCAAGCCCAGTCAGTCGGTCTGGACGCAATTGCTATCACCGACCACGACGAGTTTTCGGCCAGCCTGGAGGCGGTGGACCGTGCACCCGAATTTGGTCTGATTGGCATCCCCGGCATGGAAATTTCGACGGCCGCGGGCCACGTACTGGCGCTGGGTATTTCGGAGCCAATTGAGCCCGGCCTCACGTTCAATCAGACGATAGAGCGTATTCACGAGCAGGGAGGAACTGCCATCGTTCCGCACCCGTTTCAGGAGTCCAGAAGTGGCGTGCTGGCAAACATCTCGACCGACGACCTAGCAGCAGCCGATGCGATTGAAATTTACAATTCCAGACTGATTACGGGTCGTTCGAACCGACAGGCAAAGCAGTTAGCTCGGCGGAAAGGGTTACCACGAACGGCAGGGAGTGACGCTCATATCGCGGAGATGGTCGGACAGGCCGTCACGAAAGTAAATCCNGANGACCANACAGCAGACGNCATTCTTGCGGAAATNCGGGACGGAAACACGATAGTTGAGGGGAAACGGACGCCGTGGCGGATTAGTTTCAGACAGGCTGCTGGTGGAGTCAAGCGGCGGATTTCCCACCGCCTCAGTCCCGGTAGTTCGGATTAAAAAAAGAGCTCATCGCGATTATTGTGACTCTTTAGCGCCAGGGAGTCACAGTTCATGTATACGGCTTCCAGAGAACTCCCTGAAGTGAAGGGAGCACGAAAACAACCACAACAAGCATTATCAGTAGGTCACTCTTGCTGTTGTTGTTTTGCTGCAATTTCGAGCGAGAGGAAAAATCCATAGTACGCAGGAATTCCTGCAGCCAGACAGAGATAAAACGCCCACGTAGGCGCATCAGGGAACGCAACCTCGAACAGCACAGAAACGATTCCAACCCAGAGCGCGGCGAATATGAGGTCGTTAAGAATCCCATCCCGATTCTCAGTGACGTATTTTTTGAGTTTCTCACCAGCACTCATCGATTCTCACCGACAGGTAATCCGTTGCGTTCTAAGGTGCCGACAGCGAGGCATATTTTCATAGTTCAGTATGCACCACGAAGGGATTAAATAATTCTTGTCCGTGTTTTTCAGGTGGCCGCTAACGGATTGCGCTCGTGACTACAGTCCTCGAACGCTACTCGGCAGGTTACTCGTCTTCTTTTCTGAAGTCAACGACAAGGACCGGAATATGCGTCGTGCGGAGCGTTCGCTCTGTGACGCTGCCAAGCAGTGCGCGACGTACGCCGGAGCGACCTTTGCTGCCCATGACGATGAGGTCGATATCGTTCTTTGTAGCGTACTTATCGATAGAGGTGTGTGGGCGTCCAGCGGCGACATCTTCGATAACCTCGATGCCGTGTTCGGCAGCGGCTGTGCTTACGGCACCCGTTGCTTTTTTTGCACGCTCTTGCAACTCTTCCATTTCACCGAATTTTCCGGCCTTGATACGTTCGACCTGTTCGGTACCGAGCCCGATATCCACCGCATCGGTATCGATAACATACAGTGCGTGGACCGTTGCATCGTATTTATTCGCCAAGTCGATGGCGTGTTCGACAGCTTTTTGTGCTACTTTGCTTCCATCCGTCGGAACGAGTATTGTATCGTACATGGTTTTAGTCATCACCAGGTTGTCCACCGTCCGTAGCGGCGACATCTTCTGCAGTCTGTTGTTGTGTCATCGGCTCCGGACTGTGACATTGTCTGACCAGTCGCTTGATATCTTCGGGTGGGTCCTCTGTCACCCGCGAAACGACAATGATAACGAAAAACACCACAGGCACGCCAATGAGCGCGGATGATGTTCCCGGAAGTATCGCAGCTAGCTCCGGAGACAGTGCATTTTCGCCACCGAAACCAACGTACATCGGACCAACATCGTTGATGATCGCAGTAAAGGAGATAGCAATGCCGGTAAGCATTCCTGCGATTGCGCCTTCCGAGGTGGCGTTCTCCCACCAGAGCCCAAGGAAGAACACGGGGAAGAACACACAGGCAGCGATTGCGAACGACATTGCGACGAGCTCACCGATGAGTGCTGGTGGGTTGAGTGCAATGAGCATCACCAGCAGTCCAATCCCGACAATCGTCGCTCGCCCAACGAGAATCTGTTGTCGCTGGGTGGCGTCTGGATTATAGAGGTTCGTGTAGATATCGTGTGCAGCCGCCGAAGAGGCCGAAATGAACAATCCAGCGGTCGTTGCCAACGCAGCAGCCACTGCACCGGCCGCAACGAGTCCAACGAGCCATTCTGGAAGGTCCGCAAGTTGCGCAGCAAGAACGACAAGAGCATCTGCATCAGCCCCTGGCATATCCATGAACGACGTTTCAACCCCTTCAGTCACGGCAGTATCGCCCGCGACTGGATCTTCATAGAGAAGACCACCGAAAACGGCGTAGGCAGCGGTTCCCCAGTAGAGGATACAGATGAAAAACAGCCCCCAGACGGTTGACCAGCGGGCAGTTCGCTCGTTATCGACCGTGTAGAACCGGACAAGCACGTGCGGCAGTCCGCACGTTCCCAAAATCAGGCTCACTGCAAGGGCAACCCAGCCATAGAGACTGGCCTGTGCGAACGGTTCGACGAACTGGCGATCGGCTTCGGCAGCAATTTCTGACAGCGCAGCGGTCTCAGCCCCAAATTCAAGATATGGGAACACTGTGGAATAGCCCTGTGTCCAGCCAACAGCGTAGAGACCGGCTGTAAATGCGATGATGAGGATGACATACTGGATTGCCATGTTCTTGGTCGTTCCAAGCATCCCCGACAGAGCAACATATCCAATGGTCACCAACATGAAGACGACGACACCAACCTCGTACTGCACACCGAGGATATACTCAGCCATCAGTCCCATCCCACTTCCCTGTCCGATTGCATAGGCAAACGCAATAACGAGCGTCGTAAACGCTGCTATCGCTCGTGCCTTTTGAGAGTAGAACCGGTCACCGATGAAGTCTGGTGCCGTGTATTTTCCAAATCTGCGGAACTGCGCAGCCATGAATATAAGCAGGATGAAATACCCGGTCGTCCAGCCAACCACGTAGGCGAGTCCGAAGTATCCGAGCGTTCCGATGAGCGCTGCAACACCAAGATACGATGCAGCACTCATCCAGTTTGCGCCGATAGCCATCCCGTTTTCCACGGGACCGATAGTTCGACCAGCGACCCACAATTCATCAACGGCGGCCACACGGAAGAACCACCCGACGCCAAGGAAGATAGCGATCATCAGTACAACTGTCAGCGCTGGAATGATTTTGAAGCCCTCTTCGAGAGCGTTCGTGTAGCCGGTTTCGAGAAGCACAGAGGCGTGCATCAACAGCTCAGCAGAAATCATGGCTTCTCACCCCGCTGAGAGACAGTTTCCTCATCGAGTTTTTCATCCGCTGCTTCCGAGACAGGCTGACCCCCATCAGCGGAAACTGTTGTTTCCGACGTTTCCTCGGCTTCCTCACCATGGGTGATTCCGTATTTGGTGTCAAGCCGGTCACGGTACCACGCATAGACCGCTGCGAGCATCAGGGCAATGAGCGGGGAAATAAGCGCAGTGAGGAAGAAATTCAGCGGATAGCCACCGAGAACGGTGGTTTCGGTCATAAATCCTTCTGCGAAGTAACTCGCAAAGACCGGGCCAAAGACACCGATTACCCACGCTGCGAATAATAACAAAATCATTCGCACGTTGTCTTTCATAAACGGCGTACTCGGCTTGAATATGTTCACCTCGTGTTCGAGGTAGTCTGTGTTCTCATGGGCGGTTTGTGCATCGCCACCGTCCGTGAGAACGGGCTGTTCGCCAGTCGGACTATCGTCTGATTGAGTCATGATTGTCTCGTAAATGTGGTTGCTTTTGTTTCGTTTGAGTTGTCACTCGGTCAGCTCAGGTCAGTCACCCTGAACTTTCTTTTCGATATCATGGACAACATCGGGATTCCGAAGCGTACTGGTGTTCCCGAGTTCGTCCCCGTTTGCGATATCCTCCAGCAATCGTCGCATTATCTTCCCGGACCGAGTTTTTGGCAACTCAGGCGTGAATATGACTGCTTCGGGCCGTGCAAATGGCCCGATATCCTCTTCAACCGCAGCAACAATCTCCTGTCTGAACGCTTCCGATTCTTCCTGGCCGTCCTCGGTGATGACGTAGCCGTAGATGGCTTCGCCTTTCATCTCGTGGCTCCCCCCGAC
>SL_4KL_010_BRINEDRAFT_10002551_pt1 | contig 10297 bp, 7 predicted proteins | sample SodLak_010_BRINE_2_FD_10664 | JGI IMG/M metagenome (IMG submission 10664) | reverse complement strand
CAGGATCTCCGCGAACGCCGGACCGCCCTTGAGCTAACCCAGAGCTCACTCGCCGAGTCGGCGGGCGTCTCACAGCCGCTGATTGCTCGAATCGAAGGTGGCGATGTCGACCCGCGGCTCTCGACACTCCGGCGGATCGTCAACGCCCTTGACGAAGCCGAAGGCGAGGTCGTCCGGGCGGTCGATCTCATGAACGAGACGGTCATTAGCGTCGCCCCTGATGATTCGGTTCGCGAGTCCATCGAGACGATGGAACAGGAAGCGTACTCACAGCTTCCGGTCCTCCAAAACGGGATTCCGGTCGGCTCGATCAGCCAGAGCGACGTTATCCGCGCGGGCGACGATGTTGGGGACCATCCAGTCAGTGAGGTCATGAGCGAGTCGTTTCCGACCGTAGGCCGGGAGGCAACGGTTGATGAAATTCGGAACCTCCTCGAACACTACAAGGCGATTATGGTCACCGAAGGTGGTTCGACTGTCGGTATTATTACCGAAGCGGATATCGCTGCACAGCTATCCTAAGCGAACGATCCCGGTTCTCGAATAACTTACTTATCGGTTGGCCCCCACTGGAACTCCGATTCATCGATATCATGATCGGCCAACGTCTTGGTTTCTGACTCTTGGGAGGCTGTCTCGCTGTTTGTCGGTGGCTCTGTACCGTCGGCGCACGCTTTGTGATCGGTCGGGCTGTGGGGGTCGGCCGTCTGAGTCGACTGTGCGCGTGATTCCGCCTGTGAGGACGCAGGTGGTGGCCGAACGGTTCGTCCCACTTGGACGGCCGCCGGGGGCTCAGTATTGTGGGTTGCCCGCTTGGTCAGTTGATCTGACGCTGTTGATGTTTGAGCAGCCGTGGCCGAGTGCCGAAGCCCTACTGGGGGATCGTCCGTCGAGAGCCCAGGTGCCGCGCCACGGCCGGACGCCCATGCGGCTGACATTCGAAGCACGAACAGAAAGACAAGACTCGCAAGCAACACACAGAGGACAGCAAACAGTGCCAGCAATGGATCAAGCAGGCCGAGCCCCCCGGCGAACACGAACAACGGGATCAACAGCGCTGGCCCGGCCAAAAGAATCCCCAACCCGATGAGCCAGCCCGCCAGGTAGTCCCCAGTTAGTGCAAGCCGACCGACGCGACGGAGATCAAGTGCGGCTCGAAGCGAGTCGGATGACGCCAGTACGGCACGGGCTGCAGGCCGAATATAGACATAACCGAGACCATAGACGAGTAGGCCAAAGCCACCAATCATTATCAAGACGGCCGCGACTGCCTGCAAGGCCCCCTCGAAGCCGGGCGGGGACACAACGGTTGCAACACCAGCGCCAACAGCGAGGCCGAGTAAGACTGCTGCCGGCAGCAAATAACACGTCGAAAGCACTACAGATTTCCAGCCATCGCGAACAAGCGAGCCCCACCGGACGAACGACGGTGCGTTCGGACTGTTGGCAATACCGGCGGCAACAACCTGAAGTAGGTAGCCACGGATCACGAGGCTTCCAACCAGAATTGCCGGTGTGAGTGCGACGCCAAGTGGCAGCGAAACAGTGAGAAAAAACACCCAACCAAAGAACAACCCGATCGAGAGGGCCGTCAGAATCGTCCCGACGAGAATCGTTCCGAGTGCATCGTCAGCATGGTAGGGAACTCGAAGCGACTCACTCAGCATTACCCGTACTCAGAGCCGACGACTCTTATAATTCAGCGTCACGACAGCGCGGGCTCGGTGGCTCAGACGGCTGATTTTGTTGATGGATCTACTCAACGAGTTCACTGCCGCCGGCCGGCAGGTGTTCTTGAATCAGATCTGCGCTGGCGACTTTCCGAACGAAGCTCGTGTCAGCAAACCGTTCTTTGAGCTGTCGGTAACAGAGCTTTGCCATGTCGTTTTGGGCGTATTTGCCGGGTTGCAGCCGTAGATGGGTTTCGCCAGCGGCCGAAACGGCGTCAGTTGGGCCGCCGACAACTCGGGTTTGCGGTTCGCACTGAATTCCAACGGCAAGGTCGACGCCGACATCATCGAAGTAGGTTCGATCACCGCGGATGACGAAGCTGCCTTTGTCGATGTATTCGCCGCTTTCTGGGGTTTTCGAGACCTGATCGGGTTCGACCATGTAGGCGTCGCCGGCGAACTGCCCGGCCTTCCACACCGACGAGTGAGAGACCGCGAAGGTCGCTGCCTGCTGGAGTGTTTCCTCTGAAAAGTCGACGTCTTTTGCTGGCTCGCTTGGCCCCGTGGCTTTGAGAATCGTGACGGGTGCGCCGTGGGCTTGGGCGTGGAAAAACCGGTCTCCCTTGCTCATATACTTTTTGACAAGTTCCTCGTTCTGGTCGGCGTTGCGGCCGCCGATCACGAGATAGCCATCGGTGGTGTGGAACCAGCGGAACCGCTCGTACCACTGTTCGTTGCGTTTGATCGGCACCGATTTACGCGAGAGCCAGTCGATATCCTCGAACTCGCCGTCCGCGTTGTCTTCGCTGTCTGCCGTGTCGTCCTCGTTGTCCTCGGCCTCCCAGGCGTCTCGTCGAGCCTTGACTGCTTCGAGGTTCTCGCGGGTGTTTTCGATTGCGGCGAGTGCCCCCTCCTTTTTTTCCTGAACGCGCTTTGCCTCTTTGTAGAGTTCATCGGCGTTCTTTTCGACGCCCATTGTCGCATCGATCGTCGCCCGCGTCTCGCCGACATCGACCGTTACCGTGCCGTTTGAGCCATCGACATCGACAACGGCTTCGGCGGCAGGAATCCCCTGTTCAGCACCGGCGTTGAGTGTCTCGTTGATCTCGTCCCACGGCACGCCATCGTCTCGGGCGGCCTGAATGGTTGAGAGAATTTCATCGACCAGGTCGTAGTGCCCATAGAGCGCTTCGGCTTTCTGTCGTTCTTTGTCGGCCTGTTCGTCGAATCCCTCGATCGCGCCCTCCTGTTGGTCGATAATCCTCTGTTGTTTCGCGATTTCAGCCTCGAAATCCGGTCGGTTCGATCCCGGATCGGTGCTGTCGGTTTCGTCTTCCGAGCGGTCGAGTCGGAAGAAGTACTCGTCGACGGCGGCGTTGAAGCTGTCGTAGGCCTCCTCATCGAGGTTCTCGGCTTCGCGTTCGGCCAGCGGAAACGGCGTGACGTCGACAACGCGGTCGTCATCGAGATAGAGCCGCGGGGTGAACTCGCCGGCTTTGACGCGGGCTGCGAGGTCCGAGAGGGCGTCGTAGATGGCTCGGTAGGTCGATTCGTCGGCGTCTTCGATCTCCAGTTCCTTGTCGACACCGGCGCGGGTACAGACCTCTTCGGCATAGAGTCCACCGAGATTGAGCTGGGTTGCGAGCGTTCGGACCACATCGCTTGTCGAGTCCTGCATCTGTCTGAGAAAGCCCTCATAGCTCACCGCAAGTGGATTGAGCCGCGAGTCGGGGAACTCGTACTGGGCCCCGGGGGCAACAGTCCGGGATTTGAGTCTGACCGTTTCGAGACTCTGGACGACATCGCCGTGTTCGTCCCGAACCGCAATGTTACCTTGACCGAATAATTCGGCCACGATTGAGGTGTTGGCGTCGGGCCGCTCGAACTCGAAGACCAGAATACGGTCAAATTCGTACTGAGAAACGCCGGCGAAATCGGCGCCGCCGAGTCGATTTCGGAGCATTTTAGCGAAGTTCGGTGGCCGACCCGGGGCGTCCGAGACGTGTTCGGGGTCGGCCATGTGCGCCCGTTTCACCTCGCTGACCTCGATCATCAGTTCGACTCTGCCGCGGTCGAAGTCCCGAAGTTTGAGCCGCAGGAGGTCGTCGCCATAGAGATACGCCTTGTCAACCTTCGCGCCCTCGTACCGCCCCAGTTCGGTGACGAGCGCGGCGAGGTCGATACTCGAAAGCTCCCGCTTTGGGTTCATAGCTGGTCTTCAGGATGGGATAAAAAAGGGGTGTCGCTATGCGGTGGCCATCAGCCGACAGCCATTGATTTAAGCGATCAGCCTACCGGCGGTGGCGAGCTAAAGACCGACTCCTCGCGGTGCTCGTCGGCCAGCAGTATCACCTGCCAGAACGGGTCACGCCATGAAGGCATCACGAATCATCTGAGGATCGTGATATGCAGAACAGCACAAACTGAGTCGGATTCGGGCTTTCTGTGTCGGAAGGTCGCCTGCAAAGATTGCACCACGCTGGTTGAGTGTGTGACCGCCACCCCTGCCACCGTACACTGGTGCCGTTCGGCCGCTCTGACACCGAGAAGTGATCACAACCGGAATCTCTGTTTCAAGCGCACGGCACACACCGTCAAACACAGCCAGTCCAACGTTTCCCATCCCGGTTCCTTCGACAACAAACCCGTCGACATCGGTCTCAAGAAGCATCTCAATGAGGCCGCCTGACGTGCAACTCCCGCTTTTAATTACATACACTGTTGCTCCAAGCGAGCGGGCTGGCAGCGGCAATGTTTCGCTCATTGGTGGTCGGTGAATAACCACCTCACGGCGACTAGCGGTTGCCACCGGTCCTGCCGGTGTGGATCTGAACGTCTCTAATTTCGTTGTATGTGTCTTCGTTACCGTTCGCGCGGCGTGGATTTCGTCGTTGAACGCGACGAAGGTTCCCCCATGCTCTCGACGGGCAAACGCAGTCGCAGCGTCGACTGCGGTGAGTAGATTTGCAGGGCCATCCGGGCTGTAATCGTCGGGTGTGCGCTGTGCGCCCGTGAGGATAACTGGTTTTGATGGCCGAACAGTGACGTCGAGATAGTACGCTGTTTCTTCGAGCGTGTCGGTGCCATGGGTGAGTATAATTGCGTCGACACGGTCGTCGTCTGCGAGAGTCTGCACACGCGAGCCGATCGTTTCGAGCGTCTCCGCGTCGATCTGATAGCTTGCCACCTGTGTTACTGACTCGACAGTGAGCGTGGCGTTTTTCGCGAGTCCTGGAACACTCGCAACCAGTTCGTCGCCCGTTTTTGTCGGCCGCGCGCCGTCACCAGTCGATGTGCTTGCGATTGTGCCACCGGTGGTGAGCAGTGTGATATTCATGGACTCGCCCTGTAGGAGACAGGTGTGTGTGCAGCAGTGGTGTGGACGGCGAAACGCCTCTCGGGACGGTCGCTCACAGTGAGTGTGCTCACTGTTGATGCGAGAAGAAGTACGGATCTCGGAACGATTCGTAATCCGGGTTTTCAGCGCGGAACTGGCTTGCGACGCTCTCCATCGTCGCAAACTCCACATCGGGCTCTGACAGCATGTGCTCAATGAGCGCTTCGAGTCGCGTCAGTCGGTGGGCTTGGCCGATTACCTGTGGATGGAGCGTGAGCACGAACACGCCGCCGTCGACGTGTGTGGACATCCAATCGAACTGATCGTACCAGCGTTGGAACAGCGAGTCCTCGCTAATGTATCCCATCCGGTGTGGCCGTGACCAGGTGTAGGTCAGTGCTGGAAAATCGTCGCGCTCCCATGAGGCTGGCAGCTCGACGATATCGGTCGGCTCTCCGCGGTCGTAGGCGTCGTCTTCGGGCGCGCTCCAGCCATCATACACGTAGTACGGTTTGAAATCGGACGCCATCTTGCTCGAATCCCACTCGAATCCCAGCTCAAGCAGAATGTCTAGCGTATGTTCCGAAAAGTCCCACGCAGGCGAGGCATAGCCAGTCGGTTTGTTTCCGGTGAGCGCGTAGATACTGTCGATTCCACGCTCGATGTCGGCTTTCTCTTCTTCACGACTCTCGTACGTTGAGGGCCCACGGTGCGTCCAGCCGTGATGCTGGATTCCGTGTCCTCTGTCGTAGACTTCGCCACAAATCTCTGGGAAGCTTTCGATCGTGTGTCCTGGAATACACCAGGTTGAGGGCGCATCATACGTGTCATGGAGGTCTAAGAGACGTTCGGCAGCGACCTCTGCACCAAAGACACCGCGTGAATGTCTCGTTGGCATATCCCACGAATCATACGACCAAAGCCACGTTGAGACAACATCAAAATGGTAAGAGAAACAAATTTTTGTTTTTTCCATATTTTATATCTTCAGACGACTTAGGTTATAGATATTTTGTCTAAGATCTAATATTTGAACATACGTTTATTGTTTACTCATTGAAATTTATAACCTAAAACTATATACATTGTGAGTTTCTCAGGATGGTATGGATTCAAATCACCAACGTACCAGCAGAAATAATGGCGATTCACAATCATCTCCGTGGAGCCGACGCCAGTATCTCGGTGCGGCAGCAGCTACCGCAACAGTCGGCTTGGCTGGCTGTATGGGAGGCGATGAAACGGATTTCATTACGGTTGGAACAGGCTCGACAGGCGGTGTCTACTACCCACTCGGCGGCGGAATGGCAGACCTCATCGAACAACACGTCGAAGGAGTAAGTGCGACCGCAGAGGCCACCGGCGGGAGTGTTGCAAACGTTCGGCTCGTCGCAGACGAAGAAATGGAAGTTGCAATGGCGTTCGGTAATGTTGCCTTAGATGCCGAGTCTGGCACTGGGGAGTTCGATTCACCCCAGCCGGTCAAAGCAGCGTTCGGGATGTACTTCAGTCACACCCACGTCGTTGTTCCTGCGGACTCCGATGTTGAGACACTTGCAGATCTTGAGGGTGCGAGTGTTGGGGTTGGTGCCCCTGGCAGCGGAACTGAGACTGTTGCCCGCGAACTGCTTGAATGGTACGAATTAACGTACGACGACATCAATGAGAACCGTCTGGACTTCTCAGAGACCGCTGATGCAATGCGCGATGAGCAGTTGGACGCTGGATTCTGGAACGCCGCGATTCCGGTGTCATCGATCGAAAACCTTGCAACACAGCGAGACATCCGAATCCTGGATTTCCCGGAATCGGATATGAATGAGATCGACGCCGAGTTCCCGTATTTCGGCAATGCAGTGCTTCCTGGCGGAACCTACCCCGGTGTTGACGACGACGTGCTGAATCCAGGAATCTCGAACATCGTCTTTGTGCACGAAGACGAAGACGAAGAGCGCGTCTACGATATCGTCGCAGCCATCTTCGACAACATCGACGATATGATCAACGTCCACCCCGCTGCCGAGGAGTTCGAAGGGGCAGCCAGCCAGGCACCAATCGAGTTCCACCCGGGTGCTGAGGCATATCTTAACGACGCAGGACTATAACAAAACTTCTCAAATTTTACTTGCATGGTATCCACCGATACTGAGGGTGCTGACATCTCGCTTACTGACAAAAAGCCGGTGGCAACCGACGGAAGCCACTGGAGTGGAACTGCTCGGCGTCAACTCGATGGGCGTACAAAACTCATTGCAGTCTCTTTGGCTGTAATTATTGGTGCCTATCACGTCTATACTGCGGGGACAGGAGTTCCGGGGGCGTTCATCAATCGACCGGTCCATCTGGTGTTTATGGCTTCGCTTGTCTTCATTTGGTACAGTCCGAAGCTACAGACCGAGCGGACGACAGTACCATGGTATGACTGGCTCCTTGTCGGGCTCACTGCGGTGTCCGTGTTCTATCTCACCTACCATATGCAGTATGGCGAGCTCGCGGGCCGTGCGGGCTCTCCACTCCTTCAAGACATCATCGTCGGGATTGTCGGCACACTGTTAGTGCTCGAGATGGCTCGGCGGATGACTGGACTCATTTTGCCGATCATTGCGGTCGGGTTCATGGCCTACGCGTATCTCGGGCCGTATATGCCGGGATTGTTCGCCCACCGAGGCTACTCACTCACCCGAATTATTTCCCATCTGTATCTTTCGACGGAAGGAATCTTCGGACTCCCACTCGGTGTAAGCGCAACGTTCGTCATCGTATTCATCATCTTTGGTGCGTTCTTAGAGACGACTGGGATTGGTGACTGGTTCATCGATGTTGCTTATGGAATAACCGGACGGCTCTCGGGTGGGCCAGCCAAAACATCCGTGCTTGCCAGTGGTTTTATGGGGAGCCTCAGCGGAAGTGCCGTGGCAAATACGGCGACGACAGGGGCGTTCACGATTCCACTGATGAAACGAACCGGGTTCGACAGCGAGTATGCCGGTGCGGTCGAGTCAGCTGCAAGCACTGGTGGACAGGTGTTGCCGCCGGTAATGGCGGCTGCTGCATTCATTATGGCGGCATGGACCGGAATTTCGTATGCAACGATTATCGCTGCTGCAGCGATCCCCGCACTGCTGTACTTTCTGTCGGTTGGCTTTGCGGTTCACTTTCGAGCAAAAAAGCAGGGGCTCAAAGGCCTCCCGGCGAGTGAACTGCCGGATGCCCGTCGACTCTTCATTTCGAAAATCCATTATACGATCCCACTCATTGCGCTTGTCTACTTTCTCGCAGAGGGCTTTTCTGCGATGCTTGCAGGCTTTTATGCGATCATGTTCACACTAGCGGTTGCACTCTCTCGGCGCAATCTCGTTGATTTCGGTCGGGCAGTCACATCGGGAAACGTCAGCGAAACGAGAACACTCACGACACGAGGGATCTCGACGGTCACACGGGCACTCGACCGCGGCGTCCAGATGACGCTCGTTGTCGCTGCGGCCTGTGCGACCGCAGGCATCGTTGTGGGAGTCGTGACGCTAACTGGCCTCGGACTCAGATTTGCTTCGCTGGTTTCGGCACTAGCCGGCGATGTCATATTGATCGCACTAGTGCTGACGATGATTACCTCGATTATCCTGGGCATGGGTCTGCCAACAACAGCGGCGTACATCGTTCTCGCTGCACTTGGTGCTCCAGCGCTCACACAGATGGGCGTCGACCTCTTGGCAGCACATCTGTTTATTCTGTATTTTGGCGTTATGAGTTCGATTACACCGCCGATCATGCTTGCTGTCTTCGCTGCGGCCGGTATTGCAGAGTCCGATCCGTGGCGAACCGGGTTTCAGTCGGTCAAAATCGCACTTGTCGGCTTCATCATCCCGTATCTGTTCGTCTATGGGAATGAGTTGTTGTTAGTTGGCAGCACCACTGCGATTGTGCTCACCACGCTGACCGCGGCAATTGGCGTGATTGCGCTAGCCAGTGGCCTCCAGTCGTATCTGCTCACCGATCTCTCACGCGGTGAGCGGGTACTGCTCTGTGTTGGTGCGCTCGTCTTGCTCATGCCCGGAGTACTGACCGATGTCGCTGGAATCGTTCTACTTTCTGGTGTTGTTGGCTACCAGTACCTCTCGCTGTCGCGGGAACAGACGGCGATACCAATATCCCCATAGCTACTATTGCTTCTGGCTAAGGGCAACTCATAATTGCACAAGCTGTTTTGAATACGATATTCACCCGATGGTTACCGTTGTCGACGTAACGTTGATCGCGCTGTTGGCTGGCGCAGCCACCGGATTAGGTGCGCTACCGATACTGGTGTCGACCAACGTGAGCCACCGGACGTACGACGGCGCGCTCGGCCTCGCCGCAGGGATCATGGTCGGCGCGGCGGTATTCGCGCTGCTCGTGCCGGGGCTCGAACTCGGCTCGCTGGAGGCGGTCGGCGGCGGCTTTCTGATCGGTGGCGCGTTTCTGTTGGTCGCAAACTGGGCGATTCCGCACGCCCACCTGCTGTTTGGCGGCACTGACAGCGAAGTGTTGCCCGAATCCGAGCCAGTTGACGAAACCGACGACGGCCTCCGTCGAGCCATGCTGATCGGGAGTTCAATCACGATCCACAACGTCCCCGAAGGATTGGCTATCGGCATCGCCTTTGCCAGCGGGCTCGACGAGGTCGGCTTCGCGCTGGCGCTTGCGATTGCGATCCAAAACATCCCAGACGGGTTTGCGATGGCTGTACCGGCTGATCAGGCAGGCGTCTCGAAAGCCAAAACAGTCCTATACACGACGCTGTCGGGCGCAATCCCGGAACCGATTGCGGCGGCCGCCGGCTTCGCACTCGTCGCCGTCGTCACCGGTATTTTCCCCGCTGCCGCTGGCTTTGCGGCCGGTGCGATGATGGCCGTTGTGTTCCGCGAACTGATCCCGGCGAGCCACGGCCACGGCCATGCCGATGTGGCAACGACGACGTTTATTATCGGATTTGCGATTATGCTCGGTGTCGACGTTGGACTGGCTGTGTAATCATCGACCGATCTTCGGACACCGTACACTCAGCTTACGAAGTCTCGAAAAACAATCAGCTGGTTTGTTGTGATTAGTCGCGGTGGGTGATTGCAAACGCCGCGAATAACACGGCTGCTGTCGATTCGGCGATCTTCACTCCCAATGCGACCAGATCATCACGAAGGTGGTCGACGACGGTCTGCGACGCTGAGTCGCCGTCGTGGCTGTGATCATGGCCATTGTGGTCGTGGCCGTTGTGATCATGGCCATTGTGGTCGTGGCCGTTGTGATCATGGCC
>SL_4KL_010_BRINEDRAFT_10002547_pt1 | contig 10302 bp, 5 predicted proteins | sample SodLak_010_BRINE_2_FD_10664 | JGI IMG/M metagenome (IMG submission 10664) | reverse complement strand
TCTGGATCAACATCATCGATGGTGATCTCAAAGTCGGCTGGATCGGCAGTGTCGACGACTTCGACAGTCTCGACAGCCGTACTGAACTGGTTCACATTTCCATCTTCTTGTGCGACATAGAGAAGTTTGTACTCCCCAGTTTTCCAGTCCGATAGGGTTTCGACCGAGATCGTTCCCTCATCGAGTTCGGCTGACGAGGTTGCCGAGATGTCGAGGGTCTCGTTTCCTTTTGATTCGTTTTCGATCTGTTCAAGGCTGGTTTCGTTGGCAAGCTCGTTGAGAATCCCGTCAACCGCGATCTGGCCAGTGAACTCTCGGTCCGAATTGGCACTCATTCCGAGGATGGATACATCGGCATCAAACTGACCGACGCCATTTACATGTTCAAGCGACCGTTCGAGCGTGATGTCGTCTTGAGAGAGTTCGGAGAAATCATCTGTCTCGCTGACAAATGTAAGTTCTTGCTCGACGAAGGTGTCTTTATGATACGCAACGAGGAGGTGATTTTCAGCATCAACGCCAAGATCTGACTCAACAGTAGTCGTTAGCGTCTCGCCACGTTGTAGCTCTGCAGGCGTCTCAGTTATTGCTGCTTCGTTACCCTGCACCGCGACAGCATCGATTCCCGCGACCTCAACACTACCGTCCAGCGTAAGTTGGCCATCTGAAGAAGAGCTAAACCCGGTCCCCTCTTCGACCGCAACGACATAGGTGAGGTAGTATCCTGGCTCATCAAATTCTGTTGGGAAGGTGAATTCACCATCCTCAAGCGGGTTGCCCCAGTTCTCAACACGGTATTCTTCGGCTGTCGGTGCCTGAAGCGAAATCAGGTCGACTGCCTCATCGAAATCATCTGGTAGCTCTTCGACACGGGCGTTGACAACCTGTATGGTCTGGTCATCGTCATATCTGCGCTCTGTTTGTGCTAGATCTCGACTCTGGAAATCAAAAGCAACGAATTCTCCAGCGTTGAAAACGCCTACTTCTGGTTTGTTGAGACTAGTTCCACGTTCATCAACCACGAACTCTGGATCTGGTGTGTCGATGATCGTTGACGCGGTTGTAGTATCGACACGGAGTGGGAGTGGTGAGCCATCCCAGACACTGACATTGTCGGGGCTGTACTGCCCGACTACGATATTATTCTGAGCAGAGATAGACAGTATTCGATCAGTTTTGTCGACTGTCTCATTGTCTGAATACAGTTCAATCCTTGACGAATAGGTATCATCCGGAATCTCAGAAACGTCAACAGTGAAATTGAAGAAATCACTACCAGCGGTGTTGTCTATTTCTTGATCAACGATCACATCGGATGATGAGGCGGCACCATCGACTATTGCAAATTCAGCATACCACGATTCGTCGACTTCTGGATCACGAGGAACGCTCACATCGATTTCATCAGTGTCATCGTCAACGACGAAATCACCGATGGTCCCTTCATAGCCAATTCCGACAAGGCGCTCACCAGTGGTGAACGTCTCACCGCTATCGCGCTCTAACTCAACAATGTATGGAGCGAACGTCGTATCAGTAAAAACATCACCTTCAACATCAACGGTCACGTTGATATCTTGAGGATCTTCATCAGGGATGAAGACCGTGATCATTGGCTGATCCGAAATCTCACCAGAACCTCTGTGTACTTGTCCAAAGGAAACATCGGTTACGTTTGAAGAGTCAAACTCCTCATCGATGGAAATGGAGGCAGTATCACCAGTGTTGTTGTTTTTAATCAAAAATTCATCAGACGAATTGAGGTTGAATGATTCATTACTTTCAGCTCTGATACTAATCTGTTCAGAGACTTTGGTGTTATCCCTCACCGTACCTCCACCAGAGTGTTGGATTCCAAAATCGATATCCTCAGTATTCGTTGACAGTAGTGTACTGTCATCCGATCCATCGGAGAGAGACGCTTGAGTAGAGTCACCGGAACCAGCTGCATACGCCGGTGCAGCCATGCTGGTAACCATAATCACCGAAAAGAATACTGCGATCGCTGTCTGCCTTGAGACATTCATCCGGGTTGGCAGTTGTTGTAGTCGAGCGAACACTCGATTCATATACTTCCTCCCAGAGTTCGATACCCACACAATGTTATATTTTGATTACTCATAGGTTATATGGTTGTGTTTTGTTATTACTGAAACGCATCCACCTGTTTATTAGATGGTGCATTCACGTGTGATGTTTCAAAGATACATAGCTTATAATTTATGGAATCCAACTGATTTTACCTAAATTTAGGACCCAAAGCTAACTCAATGAGTGAGTAGATGAATGCCGCGTTTGGAAAAATCAGGGGTTTCTGGTGTTTCAACCAGACTCTGTGTATTTAATTAATTACCTGAATTGAGGCGGAAAAACATCACCATCCGCGAAGACCAAGCCGAGTGGGTCGAGGAGAACCACCTTAACCTCTCGTCGTTCGTTCGTGGACAACTTGACGAACTCATCGAAGAACGCTCGTAGATGAACTACAACTACAGGTATCGGCTCCGACCGTCCGACGCTCTCGAAGAGCAGTTAGCGTGGACTGTCGATACCTGTTGACAGGTCTACAACCACTTCCTCCACCGACTCAACCGAACCGACGACACCTCGGCATAGAGCGAACAAAAACTCCTGCCGAGCCTCAAGAAGTGATGGAACGACCTAAAAAACGTTCACTCGAAGGTACTATAAAAGGTCGTACAACGGCTGTACGACAACCTCTCGACGCTTCGCGGTCGCAAAGAAAACGGCTACCGCGTCGGGACGCTCAAGTGGAAAGAACCGGGCGAATACCGCAGTTTCACCTACAGTCAATCCGGCTTCAAGCTCAAAAACACGAGCGGTCGGACGCGACTATGGCTCTCGAAACTCGGAGAAATCCCTCTCACCTTCCACCGCGACCTGCCCGACGACGCCGAAATCAAGACCGTCACGGTCAAACAAGAGCCGACCGGCAGGTGGTTCGCCATCTTCGGTGTCGAAACCCCAGACGACCCGCCTGCGAAACCTGAGAATCCCGAGAAGTGTGTCGGTATTGACGTAGAGGTTCTCAAATACGCTCATGACACCAACGGAACCGCCGTTGAATCGCTCGACCTGTCTGACGAACGCGAACGGTTGGAACGCGCACAGCGTGACCTCTCGCGGAAGGAACGCGGTTCCGCGAATTGGAAGAAACAGCGAAAGGTCGTAGCCGAACGTCACGCCGACTTGAAGCGAAAGCGCCGAGACTTTTTACACAAGTTGTCGAACTACTACGCAATCGAGTACGATCTTGTAGCTGTCGAGGATCTAGACGCGAAGGGACTGGTCGAACTGCCGGACAACTCTCGAAACCGGGCAGGCGCGGCGTGGGGGACATTCTTGCGGATGCTCGAATACAAGTGCGAACGCGAAGGGACGCACTTCGTCCCCGTGAATCCGCGAGGAACGACAAAGGAGTGTGCCTCCTGCGGCGTTTCGACCGAGAAACCGTTGTGGGTGCGTGAACACTCTTGTCCAGCCTGCGGGTTTGGGGCGGACAGGGACGCGAACGCGGTGCGGAACATCCTTTCTCGCGGCCTCAAAGACGTAGGAGTGGGATACTCCGAATCAACGCCTGTGGAGACTGCGCTCCCTACGGACACCGATTCGTTGTCTGCAAAGCGCGTCATAGAAGCAGGAAGCCCCACCCCCAAGCGCGAGCCGTCAGGCGAGCGGTAGGGTGGGGTAGTTCACAAACTATGAAACATGTAGCAATCACAACGATTATACAACACTACTGGTAGCTACGAACATGAATCGGACGCTCGCCCTCCTGGTATGTGCATGTACCATCGCAGCTGTTGTCTTGACTGGTGGGGTTGCTGGCTCATCGTTTGGACTTTCGGTCGATAACTCCATTGAGACCCCTGAACGGACAGTCAGCCACGATGTAATCGGTGATCACACCGTAAATGCAATCGGCATCAGCGAATCCGACAGTTCATTCAGTGTGTCGGTGATAGCCCCGACAGATGGGACGCATTTCCTCGACCTGTACAAAGGTGAAGACCGGATCGATACGTTCCGGATTGATGATGGTGATGAGACAATCACAATCGAGACAGACAATCTCAATCCAGGATCATACATGCTCCGTTTGCAGTCCGACGGTACCACTGAAGACGTCTTTCCAGTCGTGATCAACGGGTATGACATCGAGGTTGAGACAACCGAAAACACATCCGGTGACGAACTAACCGTCGGTGCAACCGTAACGCCGACCGCAAGTAGTGGTCAGCCGTATGCAGTCGAAACAGTCGTCTGGAATGACGAAACCAATGAACGAGAGACACTCAGTAGTACTGGCGAAGAAGACTACGAAGGAACGGTTTCACTTTCGGCGTTCAATGATGACTCGTATAATGTGTATGTTGCTGCACTAAGCGATGAGACAGTCTACGATGATCAAAACGAGATCCTTGCTATTGACGATAGTGTAGTTGAGGATACCGAGTCGGGTGATGATACTAACGGTGACAACGGAGGCGATGATGAGACCTCTGATACGGGTCCAGACGATGGAACTGACGAGACCGACGATGTGGATGATACTGACGACGAAGTAGATGATACAGAGGAAGAAAATGGTGCAGATGACACCGACGACGAAGTAGACGAGAACAACGAATCCAACGGTGATGAAAACGAAACTACAGACGACGAATCGGTGATTCAGCCAAATACAGATAGCAATGAATCGAACAGTGATGGAAGCGAAGACGACCAGACCGATGACACAACTGATGAGAACGTGACTGACGACGAAACACCACTCTCACCAATGGTTGCAATCATTGCGCTACTGGGTAGTGCACTCTTGGCCGTCCGCCAACGATAGTTTTCATTGGAACGACTGTTGGTACGGCAAAAAATAGACCAAAATTGTGAGAGTATCTTACTAATCGGATCGATCAGTAAGTCGGTCAACAGTTCTGACAAGTGGCTCAACGAAGTATTTTCGAACGACCTGTCGACGCTGCTGAGTTTGTCTAATCCAACTGGCGACTGGTGGACTCGTCGTGTAGTAGGCCTTTGTGATCACCCTCCCAACTGCGTGCTTTTTCAGAACGCTATCGCGGAAGTCCCTGAGGACATCTATCTCGTCAGCTTGTGGTGTGTTGTACGCAGCTGTCGCAATGAAACACGGATCAACTGCAGTCACACTCACAGAATCACTTGTATCATCACTTTCAACCGTTATATCGAAGGAACCTTCGACGTCCGATTCGGGAACGCTGAACTCAATTTTGGTTACATCTTCGCTCGCCAGTTCAACGTCTGTTTCGGTGAGTTCGATGGGTTCTGTGAGTACAATGTCCTGGACACCAGGTTCGCTACCAGTGTTATCAATTTCAGCGGTAATCTCAAGCGTCTGGTCTTCTCGGACTTCAGAACCATCGGTTGGTTCAACGATTGTGACTTCGAAGTTGTCATCCGTCTCATCGTCTCCGATTGCCTGGAGTGTTGGATAATCATCTGGATCAACTTGGGACTCCCAGACGTCATCGAAATCCAGTCCATCCATGTTAGCGACAACTGAATCACCAGTCATCTCGTTGGTGGAGAGTCCTTCTGCACCAGAGGAATCCTCTTGTCCGCTTACTTCTGTATCCCAATAGGAGTTGGTCGGAGAACTACCCTCTAGTTCACCGATGAAACCACCGACATCCTCACTCGTACCTTGTACTTCTACCGCAGCGTAAGATTCTTCGATTTCCCCATTGCTTTCACCGACTAATCCACCCAAGCTGCTAGCATCTTCGGCTTCGATTGATCCGATAGCATACGATTGTGAGATCTCACTATCTGACCCTAGTACTCCAACAAGGCCACCAATCTCCGAATTGTCACCCGTTGCTTCAATTGATGAATCAGCAAATGAGTTAATCAAAGTGGTTTGATTTGCTTGTGATCCAATTAAACCACCGGCTCGAGCCTCTTCATCTCCAGATCCGGTGACGGTTACGGTCGCCTCAGCAAACGACTGCTTAAGTGAACCAACAGTACCCCCTTGTCTCCCAAATACTCCACCAACATCATTCTCACCAGTAACTGATGCGAGTGCCTCCGAACCAACTACCGTTCCACGGTTGTCTCCAATAAGTCCACCAACAGAAAAGTCCCCATTCACACTCCCTGCAAACTGAGAGTTATCAACTTCTGAGGCCGCACCGTTTTCTACTTCTCCTTCTGAAGGCACATTTTGCCCAACTAAACCTCCAACACGCGTTTGACCGGATACCTCACCATCCACCGCCACATTGAATGTTTTACTTGCAAAGTGGAATCCACAAAGCCCGCCAACAGCAAAGTCACCCGATATACGTACATCAGCGAGGACAATATCGGAAAACTCCGCATTCTCAGTATCACCGAACAGTCCGACACCCTCCTCTTCCGGACGGTCAATGTTCAACGCTTCAATTGTATGGCCGTCTCCAGAAAATGTCCCACTGAATGGTGTCTCTGAATCGCCGATTGGCTCAAATCCACTACTGTCGTTGGCAGTCTCACTCGCGATATCGTCGTATCCCGCGGTGTCTTCGTCTAAATCTGCAACCAATACATAATCTTCGCCCAAGTCGCTCCGAATGTTATCGAGATCATGCCAATCTTCGATTTCAGTTGGGCCATTTTGATCACCAAACTCGAAGTTGACAGCATCGATCGTATATGCCCCTCTGTCAGGAACAATGGACTCCTCGACAATCGGATCGAAAGTCGCAGCGCCGTGGAGTCCGACTTCGACAGTAGAACTGGAGTCATCGAATTCATTTGGATCAATTGCTGCAGTATCAAGACCACTGAGTTCGACAGTCACCGTATCACCGACCTCTAAGTCGGCATCGTCTTCGAGTGTCTCCTCGTTAGCAATTTCGAGTAACACCTGTCCTATACCAGGTATCTCTCGTTCTTTGACTACCTCAAGATCAAGGTCTGTTGCCGCACCGCCGAGAGTAACATCATCATCAGCAAGGTCAAACTCAAGCCCATCGTCATCATCAATGAAATAGTTGATAATTATACCTTTGGCAGGACCTGCAGGGGTACCTTCCTCATCTTCATCGCGGAGTTGATCAATGTCGAAGCCAATTGTATGGTCAACAGATTCTGCTAACTCAAGACTCGTTGTTGCTTCGTCGTTGGTACTGATGAGCGTTCCTTGTGTTACCTCAAAGGTGGCTTCAGTTGTCGCCTCAGCATTGAAGTCACCATCGTCGACAGTAGCAACAACGTCATCAAAATCGCCAATATCTTCTGTAGAGTCTGCCTGACGGGCCGAAACGGTGATTTCAACCTCATCGCCGGGCTCAACATCGCTTGTATCGAGCCCACGTAAAGTGAGGCGATCATACACAATCGCATTGGAATCGCTGGCTTCTCCACGGAAGATTGCTCTGTGTTCGCCGATATCTTCTTCATCATTAAGTATCCCTGATCCAGAGATAGAACGGCTCGAACCTCCGATACTGATCGAGTCGTCCCACTCGAAGACAAGATCAATGATGTCATCAGTTTCAGCGTCGATAGTTAGCCGGTTCGTCGGACTGATGAGCTGGAGTCGGTGGCTGGAATCTGTGATCGGTAGTGGTGTTTCGAATCCAGAGAGGCTATTGATGTTACCAGTGGTGTCATCACTGTCGCTATCTGTCTCTTCTCCACTAACTGGAGATGTTGTCATTATTCCTCCGACGACACCTGCCCCACCCAATTTTAACAAGACACGACGTTGAAGCAATGAGTCGCGCATCTATTGTCCCCGCCTGTAAGACTTGTTTGTGTCTGATACTGGTATTAACCGGATAATACTAGTGTTGCAATCCATACACACCGGACATATTCTCGTGATTTATATGTTATGATTGAAGAAAAATCAAAAATAAATATATAAGAGAATGTTATTTGGTTCGTTAAAATATACTCTGGTTGTAATTAATATGAAGCTATCAACGTACTCGCTGTCACCATAGACAATGTATTCACTGCTGAATGAAAGCCGTCATCGAGTAGTTCGCGGCCCGATTCTCCAAGACAAATGTTTTGATTGGGACCTCGTTTGTCGGATGCCACGAACGTGTCGCCTATGTCTACTATGACTTTGGGAAACTGGTGAGAACTAATTAACAATCATCTACCGAAGAACGTCAACCAAATCAAGTACTAAGTTGCTATCTCAACGAGCGAACAGTGCAAGCCATGAGCAAACACGGTTGGGTAAGTTAGATTATTCTCTCCAATTCTTGTCGATGATATTCTGACAGTAGGGTTTAATTAACAGTGTTTGTTTCAAGCATATATCGTCTGTAGTACAGAGATTCTACGGACGCGTACAAAAATATGTTTGTAGACAATGACAGAGGCCAAGTTGGGATTGGAACACTTATTGTGTTCATTGCAATGGTCCTTGTGGCAGCAATTGCAGCAGGCGTACTGATCAACACGGCTGGTTTGCTTCAAAGTCAAGCTGAAGCGACCGGTGAAGAAACAAGCGAACAAATTTCTGATCGAGTCCAGATTCTTACTGTGACTGGCTCTGCAGTGAATCAGACAGAGGATGATGAAGTATCAGATGCAGAAAATATTAGCCTGGTCGAACTCACGACAACCCGGGGTGCGGGTGGTGGCGATATTGACCTTACAAACGTTATTGTAGAGGTCTTTGCAAACGGTGAATCCTCGACACTCACCTACAACGGTAGTAACGTAGTTGAGAGTGGTGCAGACCTAACGGATACAACAGACTTTGCCGATCAATCTGCTAACGTCACTGAAGATGGCGAAACTCAATTTGCTATTCAAAATGTGAATGAAGCAGACGATGGTGTTTTAGCTGATTCCAGTGACCGAGCAAACTTGTTCTTCTTCCTCGATAACGTTGCCGACGACGATGCGGCAACCCTGAGTGAAGGTGAAACGGTCAGTATCCAAGTCACAACTGCATCTGGCGCGACTGCCTTTGTTGAGAAACGAGCACCAAGTTCGATTGACGAAGGCGAAAGTATCCGCCTGTAACACAGATGCCGTTTTGGTGTCTTTTGTGACACCGCGTGAAGGCATCTACACCTTTTATTTAAGCAATTCAACCAAACCGTGTGTTTCACCGGCAGAATCCACACGCAGTAAGTCGATACTACGAGTTAACGACTAAGGGCTCGTACCAGTCGCGATTCTGTTCATACCACTGAATGAATTCGCTGACGCCCTCACGCGCTTCAGTGTATTCTATATCGAGACCTATTCAATATCGAGATTAGGATCGATCTCATCACGGACGACTAGCGTCGCTGCATTGTACAGTTGAGTCTAACACCCAATTGGCGATACTATCACAGCAATTAGGACAACCAAATCAGGAGTTGGTAACATTTGAGTTTTGCGTTAACCAAAATACATTTTATAGGTTTAATTAAATGATAGACATGAAAAACAAATGGAGCCACGATGAGGTACCCAAGATCTCATCTCGTCCCAGTACCGGTATGCGACTGCTCAGCCTGTTGGTCTGGGGAGGTCTTTTTTTGATGCTAATTGGGGTACTTGCGTTTTCGGCCCGTGGTATGATTTCTACCGACAGCATCGATCCACTCATAACAGTGCTGTCGGTGCTGTTTATGATCGCGATCTTCATTCCGATTCTCAAAAAACTGCTTGCAATTTCACGGCTCCTTGTTGCAGCGGCCTTGTTGCTCAACATCTGGCTTATTCTGCGCGTAATGTCGTTCCAGGACGTTCAGTGGGCACAAACACTGCTTGAGGGCCAACCAGTCGATGCCGCCTTTGAGGTGGCTTCCGAAACATTGGACTTTTTCACATTATTCCCGTTTTGAGTCGGCGTACTACCCCTATATTGATTTAGAGCAGAAAAACCAATAAGGATGAGAACGTCTGCATGGATGCCGTTAATGAACACGATGTTGACTTTTCATTAATTTTATTTGATATATTGGAGGATTTATCCTCGTGCGAAATTGTAGAAATTTAATATAGCTAGCGATATTCGATTCGGGTCATCTCTTGTTCGACCACAGACGGTCACTAGCAGTTTTTGTAAATTAACAAAGTTCGATAGGTTGGTAAAGCTACGATACACAAACAAAGACAATGCAGACAACACGTCGACTGCAGTTTGTCCACGCACAGATAGCGTGGATGCTGGGTGTAATCGTGGTGTTGTCGCTGCTTGGGTCGCTTTCGTTAGAACTCTTTTTTGTCCTCTCGTTGATTGGTCTACTCATCGTCGTTGAACTCACAGCTCCATTTCGAATCACACCACGGTGG
>SL_4KL_010_BRINEDRAFT_10002544_pt1 | contig 10305 bp, 7 predicted proteins | sample SodLak_010_BRINE_2_FD_10664 | JGI IMG/M metagenome (IMG submission 10664) | reverse complement strand
CTTTTCTTTTAGAAATCGAGGATTTCTAAAAGAAAAGATATATGTCTTTTAACACTTTCGAAGAAAGATGTTAAAAGACATACAAAGCGTCTGTCCTCCTCTTCGAGGGGACCGAAGGGTGTAAAGTTTCTTAATTCCCCCCTTCGGGGTTGACAAATACTTATTATAAAAAGTATCGTATTTTTTCGTGAGAATAAATTCTTAAAAATCCAAGATTTTTAACATACACACTTATGCAAACAATAAAGACAGAAACGGGTTGAAGGGTTTATACTAAAGCGAAGAATAAAAAAAAGTAAAGACGTTAGGAAATTTATCTCCGAGAAAAAAATTTTTTTCCATGATTTATTAACATGTAAAAAGACATATATCTTAAAAATCCGAGATTTTTAAGATATATGTCTTTTATTTTTGTTTTTAAGGAAACCTATTTATTAATAATTTTTTTTTACCCTTCAACCCTTAAAAACAAAATAACTATTTTGTCTGTTAACGTATAAATTAAACTAAGAAGAAGTCTAAATCATTACTTTCCGAATTAGTCTGATTAGTTTCCGAAGTGTTAGACGTTGAAGGAGAAAGGTAAAAATCTGATAATAAAGTAAATAGTTCACGATCGCCTAATTCACGTGGTACAACCCCTTCTGGTTCTGACAATAACTGATCAGCAATATTTAGGTAGTAATCACATATGTATAATAGTGATGGTTCATTTTCTGCCATCTCGAATAACGTTTTACCTTTTACTCGAGATATTCTAATATCTTCAATTAAAGGTAAAACCTCTAAGACGGGCATAGGACACGCTTCTACATATTTATCAATAAGGTCTCTTTTTGAAGTACGGTTTCCAATTAAACCAGCTAACCGTAAAGGATGTACTCTAGATTTTTCACGCACCGAACTTGCTATACGATTTGAGGCATATAGAGCGTCAAAACCATTATCTGTGACGATAATACAGTAATCAGAATAATTTAGTGGCGCAGCGAAACCGCCACAAACAACGTCACCTAAAACATCAAAAAGAATAATATCATATTCAAAGAAAGCGTTTAATTCTTTTAATAGTTTTACTGTTTCCCCTACTACATAACCACCGCAACCAGCACCAGCAGGCGGGCCGCCTGCTTCAACACAGTCTACATTACCATAGCCTTGGTAAATTACGTCTTCTGGCCAAACGTCTTCATAATGATAGTCTTTACTTTGTAAAGTATCAATAATTGTTGGTATTAAAAATCCTGTTAATGTAAAAGTTGATGTAAGTAGGAGACCAATCTTTCAAAAGTCCTCCTCAACTCACGAACCGTACGTGACAGTCTCCCGTCATACGGCTCTTTCCCGACGGGTTTTTCATTGATTATAGAACTCTATTTATTAGAAAATATATATATATATGAACGTAGGAAAGGTAGTAGCAAAGGTATAGAGTTATTTACCTTTTCCTCTTCCCTTCCCTTTTCCTTTTCCACCAGTTTTACCTTTTCCTTTTTGGTTTTGGACTTGGTTCGTAGTATCACCCTTACCTTGAAAACGACTCGAACGTCGGATCTCAAGGTCTTGGGCAAGCAGTCTTTTGACACGATCTGATCCCACCAGTATATCCAGGTCAGGAAGCCATTGTGCGTAAGAAGCGCAACCGACAGCTTCCGCCGGGGTAAGAGGTGGTTGTTTTTCGTATGCCAGACGGTTCGAGATTTTTTTTGCCAGGTCACCTGGTAAAGAAGCTCCCTGCGCCGCCCAAGCTACGCCCGTTCTAACAATGGCGCCCGCCATGCCTTCCGCAAGGTTTCGCAAGTTCTTGCCATTAGCATGGCGTGCCACCAGAGTCATTAATTCACCTTTAGAAATGTCCGTTTCGATACCCTCTTGAGGGCACTTGATCGTGACTTTGAACGTTTCTGGAGTGGACGCATTGGCTCCACCGCGGCGGACCATTTCACCCATACCCGTCAAAGCTGTAGTTTTTGCCATACCATGAGTGACACGTAGCGCTTCGGCTACGTGGTTAATTTCAGCGGAATTGCAACGATTTTCCTGAGTTGAGCCCGCCCCTTTGATATTACTTACAGGGAAAGACCCCATCGTCTGAGCTAAATTCTCGGCTTCGGCGATTTCTTCGGGGTTAAGACTTAGCTGCGAAGGAACCGTAGAGGTAGTAGTTGACGACGAGTCGTCTTTCGAAACCACTTCTTCCGCGGAACCGACTATTTCCTTGACCTGTTCCTGAGGAGGCTCCCCAGCGTTTTCGTTGGACGGAGAGGCACTCCCATCTTTACCTTTAGCTTTAGCCGAAGGAAGGAAGCCAAATCCTTGCGGACTCTTTGCTAACATGAACTTACCTAATACTTTGTTTGCCATAAAGAGAATAAATTTATAATTTAATTTTTGTAACTTTTTACCCTAAGGAGAAAGCTCAGTTCGTTAATTTCCTTTATAAAGAAAAGGGGAAATAATATATAAGGGAAGGGTCGGCCTCGGTGGACCCTTCCCTTATTATAAAACCTTTTAATTAGGCTCTAGAAATCTTTTTTACTTATGCGAGACCACCCACGCTCTTCTAGAGGTCGTGAGAAGTACTCTGCACCTGGTTTGACAAAACTTTCCACATGAATCACCCTGTTCTCTACTAGCCTATCATCGAAACGGATAAGTTGTCGAAGGGGAGGGCCCTGATACTTAGAACCGTGGATAACGTAACGGTGACAGTAATGGCAGACCGGGATTTGTTTCCTGTTACGTAAAGACAACATCCTTAACCAATTAGCCTGAGACAAGTCTCTATACGCCGTTCTTCGAACATGTCTAATGTGGTGCATTTCGACATCTCCGAAAGAACCGCAAATAGCACATGGCATATCGAAAGAAGCTCTTGTCCTAACAGAAACCCAATTTCAATAGAGAAGATTTAGGGAAGAAAATTCCCTAAGGGAATTTTCTAAATCTTCTCTATGGAGAATTGTCGAAGATTAACACTTCCCCCTGAAGGGGGAAGTGTTAACTTCGACAATTGATGAAATCGACGAAATTCTCGTGGGTAACCGTTGGTCTGTCTTTTTTCCATGGGTAATTGCCGATTTCCCCAGCCTCCCTACGGCGGAAAACCTCAAACAATTTCCATCGCCTTTCTTGAGACATACAAGCATCTCTTGCGCTTAGGTACGTTTCGAGCTTGTATCCTTTTTCAAACTGTACTTTTCCGACCGTGATAGAGGCAACAACCTCTACGGTTTTTGTGGCGGAACTATATTCGTCCGCACCGAATCTTTTCATGATCTTGTTAATCGTGGTTTTATATTTATGAGCTAGTGTCTTAAGACACGAGTAACGTAAAATATAAACCCAACGATTCATATCACTTGGACACGAGATCCACTCCGTATAATACGTCATAAGTCCTCTAATAGATGCGTTATATCGTTCAATGATAACCGTGGCTTCTAATCCGGTTAACCAAGATATCGAAATGGGAAAACCCTTCTGGTCGCAGAAACCACGTGTGTGGAATCTGTTGATTAATCTTGAACGATCTGGTCGGAATAAGGGAGGAAAATTAGAGACTCGTCTTAAAGAGCCTCTATACGAACCACCAGATCTCATCCACTTGGGACAACGGTAGTTCCATATTTCAAAACCTAAGAAATGTGCAGCATTTTTTCGGGTGTCGGTGATGACCGATTTATCCTCAGATAATTTGGCACCCAGGGACACAAACAGGAAGTCTTTGATCCTGTACTTAATCTTTTCGATAACTGACGGGGCCGCATTGGTCAGTATGATCCAATCGTCCGCATATCTAACATAGAAGAGTCTGTAAGGTTTTGGACCGACGTAGTAGGGGATGTCCAAAATCTTCCTTCTCAAAATTTTGATTTCTTTGTTAATATTGTAGAATAAAACTTTGTCGAAATCGCTAGTTCCATCTTTCATCTTTGAAAGATCCCTCTTCAGCCTACTAACCCTTGTTTCCATACGGCGTCGAGCCTTATTTCTTTGTCGTTGGTGACCTGATCTGTTAAGACCCATCCTAGAGTTCAGTTCACCTAAGTAGGTCTGCACATCCCCCATTACGAACTTATCCAGTTCATGGAAGATGATGTTAAATAGGTAAGGACTGTCGATACCTCCTTGGGGAATTCCCATGGAAGGTCTAATTCTGGTTTTGTTTTTTTGATCCACGTAATCATAATCCAGTCTTGAAGTCATAAAGCGAATAAACTTACGATCCTTGATCTTTTTTTCTAGGCACGCAATGGCGTCCTCTTTTCTTACGTTGTCATAGGCAGCCGAAATATCCCCCTCAAGCGCCAAGTGCAAGCCAATAGTGTGGTTTGACCGCAGTGCCGCCATGGCGTCGTGGCAGGATTTATTCGGGCGAAAGCCGAAGGACCTATTCATTCTTTCGAAGTCAGGTTCCCAGATGGCTACAAGAACCATCTTGATCGACTCTTGTACCAATCTATCCATAAACGGGGGAATAGTTATTCTCCGTGTTTTTCTTTGAAAAACACGGAGTTCAGGTCTTTTCTTATTAGAACCGGGCTTATCTAGCCAAATTCTACGACTCGACCCCCAGGGGTAACCATTTCTTTTGATTAAAGAACTAACTAAATAGACATCTCTGAGACTAAATCCATCAGGTGTAACTTTCTTGCGGAAGTATACCTCCTTTTGGGCTTGTGAATAATTATTAAAAGTTTCTTTGGAAACGCTGGAAGCAGGAATCAGAATACCCGCATTCCCCTTTAACCTTTTGTAGGCTAACCAAAGCATTTCGGGGTTTGAAACCACCGTCAAAAGACGAGTGGACTTACGGAAAGGTAACTCGCCTTTCGTGTAAGCACAATTCTTATTAAAAATCCCTTGTAAGATCTTTCCCGCTCGGGATTTCTCATGGAAACCCTTCTGAGTATAAGTCTCAAGGATTCTCGATACGTAGTCCCACCTAGGTGTGGATCTACGTCTTTTCTCACGTTCTATGAAAGCATAATCCTTCATATTTCGAGAATATGCCTTGTAGTAGGCGATATTCATATTTCTAATGGCATCCTTCTTTACGAACGGTATAACCGCTCTTAGACAAGGAACCCTGATTTTTAATTTGCTATTATTCATTTATATATATATGTTTCTAATAAATAACTCCGTCTATGAGTTCTATAATCTTTGTAGGGCACCAGAAGGCTAACCGCACTTTTTGCGGGTTAGAAGCCCAAAGGCCCCCACTCTCCCGTCGGCTAGGCCACCGGTCCGGTCCGCTAGGACGACGCACCCGCTAAGGTGCTTTCGGACTTTAGGCCCTCTCCTGGCAAAAGGTTTTACCTACCGCCATACACCTTTAAGGTGCTAACAGGCGGGTTAGCCAGTTCGACGAGTTCCCAAAAGTTAATTAAATGAGGAGTTAGGAGCCGGCTATAGGGCATGCTCTTTTAGTGAGCACCATCCTCGATTCCCCCTAAGGGGCCATTGGGATGTCAGACGGCCTTCAGGGTATCCTGTGGTATACGATTCCTCTACCCAGGCAAAATCCGTCCCCTCTTATCGAGATTGGGGCCAAAAATCCCTAATACCCTTTCCGGTTAGGCTTAAGCTTCATCCTTCTCCTCTTCGCCTCGCCCAGGCCAACATAACCCTAGTTCCTGGACTTCTCTATAACACCACTTTTACCTCGTCAAAAAGGCATCTCCGTACGTAAAAAAAAATCTGAGTGGTGTACCGGCATGCTATGGTCCCCGCCGGCTTTCGCCGGACAAGTAAGCCGGAAGGCTTCGATTCTACCCCGGAATCGGCTGTCTTCTTTCATACACAGCGTTAACTTTCGGACACCTAGAGGTAAGGGGTATCGAACCCCTTACCTCTAGTTCACGCCCGCACAATCATGTTTGGGATCACAACCAATTTGTAATACTTTTTTTCCACGTTTAGCTAAAGCAATTGAAATATTACAACTTGCGGTAGATTTTCCGATCCCACCTTTACCGTAAACAGCTAATTTCATATTTTTTATTGTTCTAGGCGCATGGTTTTTTTAGTTATATTTTCTATATTCAAATACTTCTAGTCTGAATATTGTACTCTCACCTACGGTGGGACTAACTAGTTGTTTGTGACTAGTAGCTTATAAAGCGATTCTAATTAGTCAACTAAAGGAAAAATATTTCCTAATATTAATTTAATATGTAATTTCGTGCGAAGCACGTCAGGGCTTCGCAAGTCAGGGCTTCGCACGTCAGTACGTGTGACTAACGACTCGTTAGTCTAACCTAAGGGGAAAGTCTTGACTAATGTGCTACCCTTCGATGGCAGAGTACGAGACGTCATTTTAAATTAAATACATAGTCTTTATAAAGAAAAAGATGCCTAGTTAGCCCCTTTAAAGTAAGGGGGCTACCCGCTCACTCTTTAAAAAAGTGATTCAAATACCGAAGAATAACAGGTTTTTGAAAATTTTCTCTGAATTTACTCTTAATTTTACGTAATATAAACTAAAAAAACCTACTTTAAAAGTAAAAAGCGCCCGAACCTTTATCTTTTTTATATTAACAAAAAGATAACTTCGTTTTTTTGTAACAACCGTAAAAAAAATTTATTTTTCTTAAAACCTATGATTTTCTTATAAAATATAAGGTATCCTAAGATTTTTCTTTTTCTTCAAAAGAATAAAAAACATTGAATAATTTTCTTCCTCGAAGTTTGAATATACCAAAAGGCTATTTAAAATCATATATTATCATCAAATATATTATTTAACGTACGAAGTTATGACGGGGAGAGTCTAGGCTACTACCTTTCTTTCGTAGAGTGCACTTACGAAAAAAAGAGGGTGTTCAAAACCCATAGTTTAGTAGCCTACACATTATATTAATATTTTCTTTTAAATTATATTTTATATATATTATATAATATATAATATATATATATTATTTTGGATACTGGTTTAATTATTGTTTTATCTATTTATACTTTATAAAAATAAATCCTTTTTATTTAATTTTAGGTGCGCTCATGTGTGCAGTAGGCTATTGTTCTCCTCTTAGGTTAGGTCGTACACTTACAAGTAGGTTACTACCCTTCGGTCTTTTTTTTTATCCTAATTTTTAAATAGTGAGGGACTCGCCTCTTTTAAATTAAAAAGTCGACCGGACCTCCGTGTTTTCCCTAAAAACACGTAAAAATACCCAGTATTTTTTTTTATTGTCGACTTAGACTCTTTTTAAGTCTTTTTCTTTTAAAAACGATTTCTAAAAAAAAGGCGTAAGTAACATTTTTAAGGGGTGAACTAGACACTTTTTTTTAAGTATTTTCTTTTATCTTTTAATAAGACGATGTTTTTTAATAAAAAGATGCCTTGTACTTTACGACCAAAGGGTAGTAGCCTAGACTCTTGACAAACTACTCGTTAGTTACGAGTACAAGAACGCGCTCAGAAGAAAAATATGAATATTTTTTTGTCGTCTTATAAAATTTTTTCTTTGGAATATAATCTTTACTTTTATATTAAGTAATTGATTAATATTTAGAGTAAAATAATTATATATATATAATTATATATTTATATATCTTTTCGTACTTTCTCTAATTGTATTCTGACTAATTAGTCAGAATACAATATAAAACAATAATTATTATTTTTGTTTTATATATTGTATAATTTTTTAATTTTTAATTTTTCTTTGCAGGGGCAGGATTTGAACCTGCGACCTTGGGATTATGAGCCCCACGAGCTACCAGACTGCTCTACCCTGCGTTAAATATTAAACTTTTAATTTTAAATGTCTATCTAGTTTATTATATACTATAAACTATAAATTGTCAACTAATTTAAATTTTAGCGTTATTCATTATTCCGGATCATATAACAAATGACTTTCTATTAGAGATAAAGTCATTTGTTATATGACGGTACAAAGCTATAAAGAAAAAATTTTTAAAAAATTTTTTCAAAATGATTATAGTAAATAAACCTACGAGATTTAAACAAATCTCGTAGGTTTATAGTTATTAACTACGAAAGTCTTTTCGTGCGAAGTAAATTACCTTTAAATGGGTGACTTGACCCAACGAGGACTAGAAAATTATTTTAACCGATTTTAAAAGAAAAAATAATCACTAAACTAAATAAGCTTGATTCCTTTTAAAAAACCTAAGTAAAGTGTTAGCGTGAAACCTAAAGCTCCAACTAATAATACAATATAACTTGTAATAGTTACCATAAAACTAAATTTTTATAATTATTTATAATCACATAAATATTATATCGAGGGCATATAACTTCTTTTAAATTAAAAGTTTTGAAGATACGTGCCCGTATCTTAAAAATCATTGATTTTTAAGATATCTGAGTATTTTCAATTCCTCCTTCGGGCGTTAATAAAACTTTGATTTATTAACGATAAAAATCTCATACTTCATATTGATCAATACAAAGTTAACAAAAACTTTGTATTGATCAATTATTATTAAAAGTCAAAAAGGAGAAAAATTTTTTTTTAGTTTTTTTTTTTTCTTAATATTAAAGAAAAAATAACTATTTCTGGAAATTTAAAAAAAAATCTTCTTTATATAATTTGATTCTAACTAGGTCCTGCTTGGTTTTAACACGGAGTTTTTATATTTAGAGTAAATTTATTTATTAATAAATTTACTCTAAATATAAATTTTCCCTTTACTCCTTGTATTTAAAATAAATACACGGAGGATCCGGAGTTAAAATTTTTTATTTTTATAAAGAAGTTTTTAAATTTTTGCGGACTAAATAAAAAAAATTTTTTTGAATGTTTTGTTTTTTCTTATAAAAACCATAGGATTATTCTTTAAGAATAAATAATAAATTCTAAAAAAAAAAAAATAGATAAATAAATGGATTTTTTTTTATTAGCCTTCTGTGATTGATTTTGATCAAATATTTTACTACACAGAGAAAAATTATAGATCTGCTAATAATTGCAAATTATTAGCAAATTAGTAAGCTAAACCTAAACTTCTTGAAGTTTCGTTACCTAAATAAACTCGTACACTTAAGAAGTCAGTAGGACATGCTGTTTCGCAACGTTTACATCCAACACAGTCCTCTGTACGTGGCGATGAGGCCATTTGAGCTGCTTTACAACCATCCCACGGTACCATTTCTAATACGTCTAAAGGACAAGCACGTACACATTGTGTACAACCAATACAAGTGTCGTAAATTTTAACAATATGAGCCATAATTTTTTATTATATTTTATTTTATAAGATAGAGAATTTCTTACTGCCAGGAACCAGAATTGAACTGGTGACACAAGGATTTTCAATCCTCTGCTCTACCACTGAGCTACCCCGGCTTTTTGTTATTTACTAATATAAGATAATATATCTTATATCTTTTTAAAAGACAAAAAAAAATACAAATATGCTACTCACCAAGCGATGTGCCCATGACAAGGTTGTCACTAACCTCCCGCGCATGTCCCCAGGCAATAGGTTCTCCATAATATGAATTAAGTCTTAATCACCAAGCACCTATTTACTTGGATACCTTTTAAACTTTGCCATATATTATACTGTTAAACTTAACGGAGTTAAAATAATAGAGTGTTATTTTCTTTAGTGGTTTATTAATCGTTGCTTTGGCAGAGGCAAGCGGTGGCGGCGTTAAAAGGCTGGGCACTTTTTAATAGTAGTTTTAAAAAAACCGTGTATTGTAAGGTACGTTAAGCCCATCACCTGACATTTTTTGACCTTCAAACAAAAAAAAATTCATTAGTTTTATTTAGGAGGTAGTATACCATCAAATATAGGATAAAAAATTCTTTATTCTAGAAAAAAAAATGTTAACCTAAAAAATTTTATAGTTAAAATAACTAAAAAAAATATATATAAAGGATACCTAAGGACTTCCTCCAGGAGGAAGTCCTTAGGTATCCTTTATATATATCGATATAATCTAAATATTTATATTTTCTTTAGAAAAAACAAGAAGTCAAAGATAGTATTATAGAGCGTTACCACGAGGTAATACTTCTTCAGGTAAGGTTAATTTTTCGTGTGGTTGGTCTTGAGCAGCCATCCAAGCACGGATACCTTCGTTAAGTAGAATGTTTTTAGTATAGAATGTTTCAAACTCAGGGTCTTCAGAAGCACGGATTTCTTGTGATACGAAGTCGTAAGCACGTAAGTTTAATGCTAAACCTACTACACCTAAAGCACTCATCCAAAGACCTGTAACTGGTACGAATAACATGAAGAAGTGTAACCAACGTTTGTTAGAGAAAGCTACACCGAAAATTTGAGACCAGAAACGGTTAGCTGTAACCATTGAGT
>SL_4KL_010_BRINEDRAFT_10002543_pt1 | contig 10307 bp, 3 predicted proteins | sample SodLak_010_BRINE_2_FD_10664 | JGI IMG/M metagenome (IMG submission 10664) | reverse complement strand
ACGGTACAGGGTTCAGCGGAAGCAACCGGTTCAACAATCGGTACGACCACTAATATAGATGGTGAATATGAAATACGAGTTCCCGAGAATTTAAATGTCTTGGCGTTCTCTTTCATTGGATATCAATCACAACAGGTTGAAATCGATGGACGAACCACTATCGATGTAGAATTGGGCCAAGACTTAGAACTACTCGACGATGTTGTAGTTGTAGGTTATGGTGTACAGGACAGACGGGAAATTACAAGTTCTGTGGCTAGTGTATCTGCAGACCAATTTAACCGAGGTAACCTAAACGATGCTCAGGAGCTTCTCCAGGGTAAAGTTTCCGGTTTACAAATTACTCGACCCGGTGGTGACCCTAATGCGGATTTCACGATTCGTCTGCGTGGTTTATCTACAATTGGAGCCAACCAGGAGCCACTAGTTGTTATTGATGGTGTTCCCGGAGCTGATTTCCAATCTGTAGATCCAAATGATATTGAGTCTATGGAAGTGTTGAAGGATGCTTCTGCTTCTGCCATTTACGGAACACGTGGTGCAAGTGGTGTTATTTTAATTACCACTAAATCAGGTGAACCCGGCGGTGTAGATGGAATGACTGTTAACTATAATGGTCAGGTTTCCAGCTCATTTGTTGCTAATCGCTATGAAACATTGACTGCTGATGAATACAGAAGCTTAGAGGATCGGGGTATTTCAATATCTGACCTTGGTTCTTCTACTGATTTCTGGGATCAAGTAACTCAAAACGCCTATACACAGTCACACAGTTTGGCTATTTCAGGTGGAGATGCTCAAACATCATACCGAGTGTCAGGTAACTATCGTGATGTTCAGGGCCTGCAAAAGGGATCAGGAAATGAGCGGTTAAATGCTCGTTTGAATCTAACTCACAGAGCACTGGATGATCGACTGACATTGACAGGAAATCTTTCTGTAACAAACAGAGATCAGCAAATTGGTTTAGGTGAAGTATTTAGATATGCAACCACATTCAATCCAACTGCTCCCGTGAGAAATGATGACGGCACGCTCTTTCGTGCTTCAGGTTTTGATAACTTCAATCCTGTAGCAATCAACGAGCTGACAACATTTGATGTTGAGTCTAGCCGCTTTACAATGAGTCTTCGTGGACAGTACGATTTCTCTGATATTGTAGATGGATTAAGTGCATCTGCGTTCTATTCTCGTGAGCGATCAAACTTCCTTACCGGTCAATATTACGCCAGAGATCTTCGATTTAGAGGGGCCGGGCGAAACGGTTTAGCCATTCGTGAGGAGAATTCGAATAGAGATCAACTCTTTGAAACAACCGTAAACTACAGAAACTCATTTGATGCTGTTAATGTAGAGTCTGTTGCCGGTTATACATACGAAGAGTTTGAATCACAAGGACAATATGCCGAGGGGGGAGATTTCTCTTCAGATACGTTCCTTTATAATAATCTCGGTTTTGCACGAGAATTTGATCGTGGATTGGGTACTGTAGACAGTTATAGAAATGAGAGCAAATTGATTGCATTTTTTGCAAGAACAAACCTCACATTCCAAAATACCTACTTTCTTTCAGGTACTTTTCGTCATGAAGGATCTACACGATTTGGGCCAGGAAACAAATGGGGTAATTTCTTTGCAGCCAGTGCAGGTGTTGAGTTAACAAATCTGATTGAAATCCCTGAGGCAGATGAGTTTAAACTCCGTATTAGTTATGGAGAAACCGGCCAACAGCCTCCATTTGATGGTATCTCGCAGCTGCAGTTTTCACAAGGATCAAGTTTCCTTGTTGACGGACAATTTGTTCCATCATTAGGGCCTGCGGCTAACCCTAATCCCGATTTAAGATGGGAGATAAAGAAAGAGTGGAACGCCGGAATCGATTATGCATTCTTTGATGATCGTTTAACAGGTGCACTTGACTATTATGATGCACGCACCGAGGATCTTCTCCTTGAGTTCCAGGTACCTGTACCTCCAAATCTCGCGCCAACACAGTGGGTAAATATTGGAGAAATTAGTAACAGAGGTTTTGAAGCCGTTGTTAACTATGTAGCCGTACAGGATACAGACTTTAACTGGACAACAGGGTTAACCTTCTCTACTAATAGTGCAACACTCGAATCTCTTTCATCCGGTGATTTCCAGTTTGGTGAATCTACTACGATTTCCAACATGGGTGCTCCCGGACTTAATGACACTGATATTATTCGTGTAAAGGAAGGACGGCCAATCGGTGAGATTTGGGGTCCTAGATTTGCCGGTGTATCAGAAGATGGAAGCGCACAGTACTTCGACATAGACGGAAACATTGTGAGCGGAGATGACCTTACAAGTGCTGATAACCAGGTAATTGGAAACGGACTTCCCGATTTTGATCTTGGTTTTGATAACACAATTAACTTTAGAAACTGGGATTTCAACATGTTCTGGAGAGGGTCATTTGGCCACGATCTTGTGAATACATATGATGTATTTTACAATGCCTCTGATCAGGCAGATACATGGAACGTTTCTAAAAAAGTTCTTGACACAGAACTGCGTGGCAGCCCACGTTTTTCAAGTCGACAAGTTGAAGACGCATCCTTTGTCCGTTTAGAAAACGTGACAGTCGGATATAGTTTTGATCTGTCGGAATCAGCTGCAGTAAGAGATCTAAGATTCTATGTATCAGGTAACAACCTCTGGACAATCACCAACTATAGCGGTGTTGATCCCGAAGCGCGTTATGCCGATGCCGGAGCTTCCGATAATGCCGGAATTGCTGATGGTGGCCCACTTGCCGCACTCGCACCCGGAATTGAGCGAAGAAACCAATGGTTTACCCAAACATCCCTTGTTTTTGGTGTAAACATAGGATTTTAATCATCAGCACTTAGCTTTAAAGAAAAAATTTCAGAATTATGAAAAAACTACTATCAACAAAATTTGTATTAATGATCGGGGCACTGTTCATGTTCAGTCTGGCTTGTACAGACTTGACAGAGCGCACGCCCAGCTCATTAACATCGTTAGAAAGTGAAGAGGAATTTATCTCTGCACTTGGTGAAGCGTATGCGGTACTCGGTGGAGATCCGGGTTGGACATCGCACGGTGGATTTTTTGCGCTATCGCAAATATCCACAGACGAAACAGTAATTCCACGTAGAGGTGGAGACTGGTTCGATGGAGGTATCTGGATTGATACACATCGTCATACGATTGATGTGGACCACGATCCAACAAATAGCGCCTGGACCTATCTGTTTTCAGGAGTTAACGCCACGAGTCGGATTGCTGCACAATTTGAGCAGCTTCGTGATGACGGTGCCGTGGACGCTGAATTGGCAGATAACTTTATTGCAGAAGCAAAAGTATTGAGAGCATTCTATTACTTCTTTCTTTTAGATGCTTTCGGTAACGTTCCTATTATTGAGGACTTTGCTGCTGTAGAAGGAAATCCGCCAAATAATAGTGATTTTGAAGCAGGACGAGCAGAGCTGTTCGATTTCATTGAGACAGAGCTCCTTGAAAATGTCCCTCTTTTGGATGATGATGTGGCCGGTGCTTACGGTCGTATCAACCAATATGCAGGGCACTTTCTACTCGCAAAACTTTACCTGAATAGTGAGGTTTATACAGGAAACGAACGTTGGGTTGATGCAGGCGAACAGTTGGATATCATCATTGATTCTGGTGAGTTTTCACTTGAAACCAATTACTTCAACAATTTCGCTGTTGATAACTCCAATGCTTCGGAAACAATCTTCGCAATTCCATATGACGAAGTGTTTAACCCCGGTTTCAACTGGCACCATATGTCGCTCCATTACGAGCAGCAGGCACAGTTTAACTTCCAGGATCAGCCTTGGAATGGGTATGCAACTCTTGCTGAGTTTTACAACTCATTTGATGAAGATGATCTGAGAAGAGAAGGTCTGATGGCCGGTGTGCAAACACTTCCATCCGGTGAAGAGATCATTGATCCCGGTTCACCCGGTAATCCTGTTCTTGATTTCACCCCTGAAATCCCTGCACTGAATATGGAGTCATCATCTGAATTTCCAACATTCCGCCTTGCAGGTGCTCGATTTGCAAAATTTGAGTATGAGCAGGGTGCAACCCCAAATCTCAATAACGATTTTCCCGTTATGAGATATGCAGATGTTATTCTGATGAAAGCTGAGGTTGAATATAGAACCGGAAATGTTGCCACAGGACAGATGTATTTCGACATGATTCGACAGGGTAACCGTGTTGGTGATGTAGGAGTACTGCCGCTGAATGAAGATAATCTTGTGGCTGAACGTGGTCGAGAACTCTACATGGAGATATGGCGACGTCAGGACTTGATCCGATTCGAAGGTCAAGAAGGAGAAACAAGATTTAATGACTCCTGGTGGGAAAAATCAGTTTCTGAAGTTTATCGAAACGTATTCCCAATTCCTGAAGATCAGATCAATGCAAACCCGAATTTGAATCAAAATCCGGGTTACTAAGTAACGCTTCAGTAAATATTTTAAAAAGGGAACAGGTCATCGCCTGTTTCCTTTTTTTATTTATAGAAGTATCATAGACCTATTCAATGTGTATCAAAATTATAACCGTAAGTTGAATCGCATTTGCAGTATATCTTTATGAAATTTTTATATCGACTNCTCTTCNTTTTANTNGGGATATTTCTGCTTTCATCCTGTTCAACAGAAAAGCCAAAGAATACTCTGTTTGAACAACTCTCTTCATCTGAAACCAACGTAGATTTCGAAAATAATCTGACGCCTACCGAAGAGTTTAATATGTATATATTCCGGAATTTTTATAACGGAGGAGGTGTAGCGGTTGGCGATCTCACGGGTAATGGGCTACCCGACCTATTTTTTACCGGGAATATGACATCAAACCGACTGTATGAAAACCGCGGAGATTATAAGTTCGAAGATGTTACCGAACAAGCCGGTTTAGGAACAGACGGTTACTGGTCAACCGGTGCCAGCCTTGTAGATATAAATGGAAATGGGCTGCTTGATATTTTTGTCGCGCTATCCGGGCCACCCGAAGGTGATGATCGTCACAATCGGCTCTACATAAATAACGGAGATGGCACGTTTGATGAACGAGCAGAAGAATTTGGGATAGCCGATGAAGGACTATCAACGCATGCCACATTTTTTGATTACAATGGAAACGGGCGTCTCGATTTATACCTTATTAATCAATCGTTTCGCTCTATAGGCGATGGTTTTGGCGAGTTAACCGGCGATATCCGCTATGAATCAGACCCCATGGGGGCAAGCAAACTCTATCGAAATGATGGAGACCGTTTTACGGATGTCACAAAAGAAGCCGGCATTTTTGATAGTATCATTGGTTTTGGCTTAAGTGCAACCGTAGCCGATATAAATAGAAGTGGTTGGCCGGATCTCTATATAGCAAATGACTTTTTTGAACGGGACTATCTCTATATCAACAATGCAGACGGAACTTTTACAGAATCCCTGGAAGATAAAATTCGAAGCCTCAGTTTCAGCTCTATGGGTTCCGATATTGCGGATATAAATAATGATGGCTGGCCTGATATCTATGTGTCGGATATGTTGCCATTTACAGAAGAGCGATTGAAATCAAAAATGACCATTGAGTCATGGCCTGAATACAGAGAGCATGTTGAACGCGGATTCCATCACAAATTTACGCGTAATACACTGCAGCTAAATCGGGGAGATGGTAACTTTTCAGAAATTGGAAGATATGGCAATGCCTATGCAACAGATTGGAGCTGGGCCGTTTTAATGGCAGATTTTGATCATAATGGCTTTAACGATATCTACGTCACAAATGGAATATATAAAGATCTGCTTGATCAGGATTTTATTGAAGATGTAGCCAATCCGCGAAATATTCGTGAGATGATTGATTCCGGCGATGAAAATGTGATTATGAACTTAATGGAGCAGATGAGCACGGTGCCTCTTCGTAATTTCGCCTTTGGCAACGATGGGGATTTGCGTTTCAGCGACCGCACGGCCGAGTGGGGCCTCGATGAGCCGGGCTTTTCCAGCGGTGCGGCGTGGGCCGATTTGAACGGCGATGGCTCGTTAGACCTTGTGGTGAGCAATACAAACGGCCCGGCCCGGATCTATCGTAACCGCGCGGGGCAGCTGCACCCCGAACGCACCTGGCTTCGGGTTGATCTGACCGGTGAAGCCCCCAACACACAGGCGATCGGCGCCCAGCTGCAAGTATGGGCGGGCGGCGAGCAGCGCTACCGCGAGCATATTCTCCAGCGGGGTTTCCAGTCGAGCGTAGAGCCCGGCCTACATGTGGGCATGGGGGAGTCGGCCATGGCCGATTCGCTGATTCTTCGCTGGCCCGACGGGCGCACCACCCGCATCACCGATATAGAACTTCCGGCCCGGATAAGCCTCGATCAGGCTGAGGCCGAAGAGGGGAATCCGGCTCCGACCCCGCCACCGGCTCATCTGCCGGGTGATATGAAGGACCTGACAAACCTGCCAGAGTCCGAAGCGGAGCGAAGGTCCTGGCAGAGTTCGGATTCTCTAAATTCTTCCGACTCTGGCAGGAGTGCAAATGAGCACGCTCTGCCAGGTCGTCCGCTGCTGGGCCAATCAGATCTCACTCCAATCAGCGACCGGGCGCACGTTCGCTATGAGTATAGCGACTTCACCCGCGAGCGACTGCTACTCCGCATGCGCTCGACGGAAGGGCCGGCAACCTGCCGCGGCGACGTGACCGGCAACGGGCTGGAGGATGTCTACATTGGTGGTGCCCGCGGGCAGACAGGAGCGCTGTTTGTCCAGGATGACGATGGAACCTTCACCGAGCTGCCCCGGGACCGGTTTGCCCCTGGCGAGTCGGCCGAAGAGACCGCCTGCGCGCTGTTTGATGCCACCGGCAACGGAGCGGCCGACCTGTATGTGGCCAGTGGCGGGAACTCCTACGGCTCCGGCTCATCAGCCCTGCGCGACCGCTTTTACCTGAACGATGGGGAGGGACGCTTCAGTGAAAGCGACCAGATTCTGCCGACCCGCCGCGGCTTTGAGCCGACCAGCGTCGTACGAGCCCACGACTTTACCGGCGATGGCAACCAAGACCTGTTTGTGGGCGTTCGCCTGCGACCGTTCTCGGTGGGCCTGCCTGCCAACGGCTACCTGCTTGCCGGCGATGGAGAAGGAAATTTTGAGGATGTGACCGAACAGTGGGCGCCCGACCTGATCGAGTTGGGGATGATTACCGACGCCCTATGGGCCGACCTGACCGGAGACGGACAGAAGGAGCTGATTATTGCCGGGGAATGGATGGCGATCCGCGCCTTTGCCAACCGCGGAGATGGCCTTGAAGAGATCAGCGGCCGGCTGGGCCTTGAGGGGACCGAAGGGTGGTGGAACAGCCTTGCCGTAGGCGACGTGAGCGGAAACGGTCGGCTGGATGTGATCGCCGGCGGCCACGGGGAGAACTCGATGTTCCGCGCCACCTCGGGCGCCCCGGTGCGAATGTGGGTGGGCGACTTTGCCCAAAACGGGATGATTGAGCAGATTTTGACGACCGAGAAGGGCGGGGAGTATTACCCGGTGGCGCTGCGCCACGATCTGATTGAGGAGATACCCGCCCTTCGCGAGAAGTTCCCTGACTACGTCAGCTACGCCGGCCGAACAGTCGAGGAGGTGTTCAGCGCCGACCAGCTGGAGGCCGCCCGCCTGATGGAGGCGCGAGAGCTTCGAAGCATGATCTTTTGGAACGAGGAAGATGACGCTCCGCTGCGGGGTGAGCCGCTGCCGCCACGGGCCCAGCTGGCCCCGACCTACGGGCTGGCCACGGGAGACCTGACCGGCAACAGCCGCGATGAGATCCTCCTTGGGGGAAACCTGTACGGAGTGAAACCGCAATCAGGCCCATACGACGCCTCGCGGGGAGCGGTGCTGGCGGTTGATGAATCTACTGGTGGCCTTGGAAGCCTTCGCCCGGATCAAAGCGGCGTGGTCATTGACGGAGAGATCCGCACAATTGTACCGATAACCAGAGCCGATGGGTCGACCGTATGGATTATCGCACGATACAACGATACTCCCGTGGTTTTGGAGTCACAATACGAATGACAGAATAAAACAGAACCTTCTATTTGCCGTTTTTAACCAACACTGTATTTTACGCAAGATTTAACCCTTAAAAAATTTACCCCAATGAATAAGATATCTGCTGTAATTTCTACACTGCTATTAATGCTGCTTCTGTTTTCAAATTGTGAACAGGAGCCAACGTATGAGTCAATGGTTCAAGAGGGTAAAAATTCAGGTATAGAGAAGAATGATCTCTTCTTACAATATCAATTAGGTATGACCCGTGATGATTTTTTTAAAGTCAGCTGGGAAATGAACAAAGAACAAAAGATATCCGGGTTGGTGAAAATTGATTACGAATTTAACGAACTAAAAAGCCGTGCACTGATGCGATTTTACCCTGATTTTGTAGATGATCGAATTTCTAAAATGCCGGTGGATGTTCATTATGTAGGTTGGGCTCCTTGGAATGATGATCTCTCTTCCGACTCCTTGGCTGTAGATCTTGTTGAGTATTACGAAAAGATTTATGAAACCTCATTTAATCATGTGTATGTTCCACATCTGGAAAAAGAGGCGTTTGTCAGCGTAGATGGAAACCGTGAAATTTCGATTTATCCATTAACTGAAATGGTTACGCGGGTTGATTTTACTGATCTCAACGCTATAGACCGATTGTAACACAAATATTTCATCCGAACATATTCCCAATTTCTAAATAATTATGGCAGTAAGGCACTATTTATTTTTCAGCTTATTTATTTTGATTGCAGGGTTAACTTCTTGCAGCCCGAGTGAGGACCCAACTCTTTTCGAAAGCTTATCATCAGAAGAGACAGGTGTTGATTTTGAAAACCATCTTGAGTTTATGTCGGAGTTCAATATCTACAACTACCGTAATTTCTATGATGGTGGAGGAGTTGCAGTAGGAGATTTGACCGGTAATGGACTGCCCGACATCTATTTCATACACAACATGGGTGATAATCGGCTCTATAAAAATCTTGGTGACTACCAATTTGAAGATATTACCGATCAAGCCGGAGTTGCCGGATCAAAAAAGTGGTCAACCGGAGCTGCACTGGTTGATATAAACGGCAATGGGCTACTTGATATTTACGTAACTAATAGTGGCGAGCTTGATGATCGTGAAAACGAACTCTTTATCAATAATGGGGATGGAACCTTTGATGAAAAAGCAGAAAAGTATGGGTTAAATGATCCGGGATACTCTATTCAAGCTACATTTTTTGATTATGATGGTGATGGCTACGTGGATATGTATCTGATCAATAATGCGGATGAGGCCATTGGCAGTTTTAACCTCGAGGATAATTTGCGTGAGGAGAGGGATTATCTTGGAGGAGATCGTCTATATCGTAATGAAGGCGGAACGTTCAGAGATGTAACCGAAGAGGCGGGACTTTACAGCAGTGTTATTGGCTTTGCGTTAAGTGCATCCGTAGGGGATGTGAACCGGGATGGAAATATGGATCTGTTTATCGCCAATGACTTTTTTGAGCGGGATTATCTATATATGAATAACGGAGACGGAACATTTACGGAGGCAATAGAAGATAGCGTAATTCGGAGTATGAGTGCAGCTTCCATGGGATCGGATATTGCTGATATGAATAATACCGGCTGGCCGGATATCTATGTGACAGATATGCTCCCTGAAGATGAAGAACGTATTAAAGCAGTTACAATATTTGAAGATTGGCCCCGATATCGCGAAAAAGTTGAGTGGGATTATGGTCACCAGTTTACCCGAAATGTATTACATGTAAATGATGGAGGCCTTCGTTTTTTAGAGACAGGAAGATACTCTACGGTACAGGCCACGGACTGGAGTTGGGCAACGCTGCTCGCCGATTTTGATAATAACGGCTTTAACGATATTTACGTCACAAATGGGTTGGTGCAGGACATTACAAATCTCGACTATCTCGAGGAAATATCAGACGAAGAAACCATTCGAGGTATTATTACAGAAGAAGATGTCGATTTTAGACGTTTAGTTGATATTATCCCTTCCAATCCCGTCCGCAATTTTGCCTTTGGCAACGATGGGGATTTGCGTTTCAGCGATCGCACGTCCGAGTGGGGCCTTGATGAGCCGGGCTTTTCCAGCGGTGCTGCGTGGGCCGACCTTAACGGCGATGGCTCGTTAGACCTTGTGGTGAGCAATACAAACGGCCCGGCCCGGATCTATCGTAACCGCGCCGCGGAGCTGCACCCCGAACGCACCTGGCT
>SL_4KL_010_BRINEDRAFT_10002540_pt1 | contig 10308 bp, 13 predicted proteins | sample SodLak_010_BRINE_2_FD_10664 | JGI IMG/M metagenome (IMG submission 10664) | reverse complement strand
GACAACCAGTAACTCTTCAACTTAACCCTGCAGAAATATTAAAAGAAAAATCGCTTCAACGAGCAACAAGAACTACCTACAAAAGGAACAAACATGTTTAACTTGCCTATTTAGCCAACAATTTTCTTTTTATGAAAAGAAGTTATAACAATATTTTCATGAAATAAAAACAATATAAAAGACTTTAATAGTTCTGAAAAGAATGTGAAATCATTTAAACAAATTTAAATATTCTAAAACAAACCTAAAACCCTTGTTACGCTTAATAAAAGATTATTTAAGAACTAAAACACTAAAAATACAAGATGAGCTCTGAAAACAAACGAAAAATACCTGTAGAAGTAAAAGACAAAAGCAAATCCAAAAAACGTAGCATACTAAGAGTTGTAAAAACACTAATCAAAAGTCGAATACTCTACCAATTTGACGAAAAAATGCACCAAGCCGAAAAAGCACACCGATCCGCTAAACTAATAATAGGGTTAATTATAGGATTTCTTACCATTGCAATAATTTCTTTATCAATTATGGCCTTATCTGCACTAACCTGGCTTTCACAAAACACTGTTCTACCAGAACAATCTACAGCATTCGTAACCGGAGGACTATTAGGCTATCTAGCCGCACTAACAGCAGCAATAATATACTCAAAATACTACTAAACAAAAACTCTCAAAATCCCAAACAATAATTTTTTCCTTCTTTTTCACAAGCTTAGCGCCATTTAATACCGTTCATACGACTACAAAACTTCTAGCAGTATAGAATTATTCGATGCGAGGACGAGGATTCGAACCCCGGAACTCCTACGAGACAGCGCCCTCAACGCTGCGCCTTTGACCACTTGGCTACCCTCGCAACAAGCTTATTATTTATTTGAGTGCATCTACTTTTTTAACATGATGAGTGTAATGTTTCTTTGATGAACAGAGGCTCAGAAAGAATCACATTATCCGATTTAAGACTTAAAAATCACGATTTTCTAGTTGCTGCATCTATACTTGTTCCTTCAGCTTTAATTATTTTGATAAGCGTGAATTATGAGCTTTATTATGGTCTATCGGAGCTTTTTACACTGGTTATAACTGGACTGGTTTTCAAGTTTTTAAGCAAAGATAAAAGTATTTTAGAAGGTCTGAGATATTCTTTATTGACTACAACCTTTATTTTTGGATTTTTATCATTCTGGTATTTTTACATTGGTTTAGATAATTTGATGTCTCTTATCACAGTTGGAGAGTTTGTATTTATCTTTCTAAACCTGCTTGGAGTCTATTCGCTAATTAATTTGTGGAATCGCAAAAATCTTAAAATATCTGCTATCGTGGCTGTTTCAGCAACTTTACTGATTTTCATGCTAGATTATTTCGTGATTTTATACTTTTGGGCCATATTCGCTTTTGTATTTAACATGTTCTCTCTGTTATTATCGGTTTATGCATTATTATCTTTAGCAGAACAAAAACCTGTAAAAGAAGGTTTAGAATGGGCTGGCGTAATTCTAATTGTTATAGGTGTTTTCTCAATATTAGAACATACCGCTATAACTTATCTGACCCATTCACTTATTCCTCCATTATTGGGAATACTTGGAGAAAATTTTGTAGGTCTTGTCAATTTAATAGCGGGAGTGTTGCTAATATCCTACAGGTTGCTGTATGAGAAAGAGTTCGAGCTTAATCGACTGGATTATAGTTTTTAGTCTAGGACACACGTTCCTCGAACATATCCGTCTTCTCTATCTTTGTACTCTTTTGTAGCTTCAATTGCCTCATCAGATATGAACTCATCAGCGACATTTTCAGGATTTATAGAATCGTTAAGCTGTTTATAAAGTCCTTTAACAGGTTTTACACTATTATAGAATTCTTCAGAATCTATATTATCTTCTTCCAGCAATTTTTCAAATTCACGATTATTCTTAGACTCTATATCTTCTTCATACCAGCATGCTCTTGCCACAGTTGAATCCTTAGTGAGTGTTGCTGATAGACCTATCATTTGTTCTCCTGTCTCTTGATCGTAAATGTCTGGTCCTCTGTAGCCAGAACCTCCTTCTTCAGGATGTTCTAATTCAGGGTTGTATCCTAGTTCTTCCAATTCTTGTACTATTCTGTTGCCCCAGACTCTCATGACTTCTTTAGTATTTTTACTATTTTGGTTGGGAACTCCCATCATATAGCAGCTTGTGTTTTCGTGATACCATGTTAGGCCTCCGTCTTTTCTTCTAATTTCTGGTATTTCTTCGTTATCTTGGTATTTGAGTGGCTCTCCTCTTCCTCTCACAATGTTTGGTTCTTCTTGATGGTCTAAGAAAAGATGAGTTATTTCGTCTTGGGCTCTTAGATGTATTTCTTCTACTAGATCTTTGATTTTTTCGTTATCTCGTACAGTGTATTCAAAGGCTTCAGTCATTTTGGGTGTAACCAGGTAGTTTTCTTATATTTTTCAGCATATTTTTCGGCTTTTTGGTGTTCATAAGTTGTTAGTTTACCTTTTTCATAGTTTTTGTCTTTCAGTAGATTGTTTTTGAGTGCTTTTACTGTTTCTTCAAATGTCAAATTGGTTTCTTTGTTTATGCTTGTTACTCTGTCTTTAAAATCTTTTATTTGTTTGTCTTTTAGTTTTTCCTTGCTTGGAGACAGTATTCGGAACATTTCTTCAGCATCTACTTGGTAAAGCATTGTTCCTCCTATGTANAGTGTATTTTCTTTTTGTTTGATTGTTGANCCCGATAATTTTCCTTTTTGTGTTACTATGTCGTTTATAGGTTCGTGAGATGCTTTTATGCCAATATCTTTAAGATTTTGGGCTATTTTTCCGCATACTTTTTGATATATTTTGTTTATATCGTCAGGATATTGTTTTTTAGGAGCTACAATACCCCAGGTTATTTCACCATTCTCTGTTAATAGTGTTGCTCCGCCTCCGCCTTGTCTTCGTACCAAAAGATAATCTGATTGTTTGAAGTTTTCTATATTTACTTCTTCTTTGAATTTTTGACTTCTTCCTAGATTAACACAGCCCGGCTTCCATCCTGACAAGAATATGGTTGGCTTTGCTTTCCCTTCCTCCACTGATTCTATAAGTGCTTGATTCAATCCTGTCTTATAATATGGATTGTAATGCTGAAAGGGAATGTACCTCCAATTCATAGTTTATTATTGAACCAAGTACTATATTATTCTTCTTATCCTTTCAGATTTACGATAGCGCTAGTTTCTGTTTTCAACGACAGAAACATTATAATACTGTGAAAGATATCAGGACGCTATTTCAATAACGAGGGTTTTTCTCTTCTACATCATTAATATGGTTTTCATAGCGCCCCATTAGGAAAAATAAATCGCTCAATCGATTTATGTATGCTAAGACTTCTTCTCTAAGTTCTTCGTCTTGGTCAAGGACAACTATTTTTCTTTCAGCTCTTCTGCAAACTGATCTTGCAAGTTGAAGATGTGATGCGCTCTTACAGCCTCCAGCTAGAATAAAATCTCTTAAAGGCGGTAATTCTTTCTGGTAGAGATCGCATTTTTCTTCTAATCGATCTATGTTTTCTTGAGTTATTTTTACATCAGGTTCTCTATTGGCTAGTTCAGCTTGTAATATGTGTAATTCGTTTTGTATTTCTTCAAGTTCTTCTTTGTTTTCTTCAGTATATGAAGCTGCTAATCCCGTAATAGAGTTTAGCTCATCAACAGTCCCGTACGCTTGAATTCTTTCTGAGCTTTTGGAAACTCTCTGTCCTGAAGACAAGTCTGTTCTACCTCTATCACCACGTCCTGTGTATACCATATATCATAACTTGTTCTAGAATCTTTTTTAGTGTATTAGTAAATTTATCCCGTAAGAAAAACCTGCTATTGTTGAAACTATTTTTACTGCTATTAACATTATGAAAAGCCTACGCATTCCTTTTGATCCCATGCTTGTTGTAAATCTTTATGAACTGGTAGAATTTAAACTATTTTACTACTAAAACACCTTTCAAACAGAATGAAATTATTAGAAAAAGAAGGTAAAGACCTGTTATCAAAATACGGTCTAGAAACGCCTAATAAAGACGGAGAAGCGTATGTCGTAAAAGCACAAGTCCCTACTACGAATAGAAAGGACGAAAACGGCATCGTATTCTGTAATTCGTATTCTGAAGCTGAAAAAGCAGCAAAAGAGCTTAAAAATAAGGTCATCGGAGGATTTCCTGTAGATGATGTTCTTATAGAAGAAAAAATAGATATTGAGAAAGAATTCTATGTCAGTTTCTTGTACGATACTNATCTTAGAAGCATAGTTATGCTCTTTAGTGATGAAGGAGGAAGTAATATCGAGAATAAAAATATTTCTAAAATGATTATTGAGGAAGGGTATTCTTTCGAATTCATCGAATTTCTTACAAAACAAAATATAGAAACCGATATTCTGAAATTAGCAACAACGCTAAAAAAGCTATANTCCTGCTTTAAGCAAGAAGATATGCTTTTACTAGAAATAAATCCTTTAGCAAAAACCGAAAAATCCTTTGTTTGTGTAGANGCAATGATAGAATTAGACGATGATGCTTCCTATCGCCATGATAGAGAAAAATCAGATAGAAGTGTTTTTGGAAGAGATAAAACTGAAAGAGAATTGGAAGCAGAAGAAATAGATAAAAACGATCACCAAGGAATTGCAGGAAAATACATAGAACTTGACGGAAATATAGGGATGATGTTAGCTGGAGGNGGAGCATCTCTCACTAATATGGATGCTTTAATTAAATATGGAGGAACTCCGGCAAACTATACCGAGTATGGAGGAAACCCTACTACCGAAAAAGTGTATAAACTGAGTAAAATTATAATGTCAAAACCGGATCTGGAAGGGTTATGGCATGTTGGAGGTACAGCAAATAACACAGATATTTATCGTACTATGAAAGGTTTCTGTCAAGCACTAGAAGAGATAAATCCTTCCTACCCCATAGTTATTAGACGAGACGGGCCTAATGCAGATAAAGCTTTCAAACTACTTAGAGAAACGAAAGAAGAGTTAGATCTGAATATGAGGCTTTATCGAAACACAAAACCTATGACNGAAACTGCCAAAATTTTAATGGAGATGATAGAAAATGAATAAAATACCTGTATTTGATATTGGCGATACTTTACTNCCAGACNACCAAAAAATAAACGAAGCNGTANTAANGGAATTANAAGCNCATGNNNTTGAAAATCCTCCAGAATTACCTATAAACGAGTTTAATATCTANAAAACTAAAGAAGTAGANGAATGGTTAGAGAAAAATAATTTNCCNGGTGATGCNGCCAAAATTAAAGAATACTATCTCAATTGGGAAAGAGATTTTNTNAAAAATAACGTTATACCGGAATTAGAAAAGATAAACGATAAATTTGGACCTATAGGATTTATTAGCGATAATTCTGTTGCTGCGAAAGAATTTTACATAGATTTTTTCAAACAGTATAATATAGACTACAAAGGATTCATCGTATCTGAAGAAGTTGGTGTAGAAAAGCCAAATCCGCAGATATTTGAAGAGTTTCTAAATCAACGTGAAGAGCCTGCAGAACGGTTTGTTTATTTTGGAAATTATGTAGATCGTGACAAGGGTGCTGAAAAAGTTGGAATGCACTTTGTATGGGTTACTGAATTCCATTTATTCGATTCAAGTACTACAGGCAATCAAATCAGAAGCTTAAACTTTAAAAACGTGAAAAAAGCTTTATTTGAGGTAGAAGAATGAGCATATTTGTAAACGAAGACACCAATCTACTAATTCAAGGAATTACAGGGCGTGAAGCAAGTGAAAAAGTCCCAGAAATGATAGAATATGGAACCAATGTAGTGGCAGGAGTTACTCCCGGGAAAAAAGGCGAAACAGTTGCAGGAGTTCCCGTATATAATACTGTGAAAGAAGCTAAAAAACAACATCCAGAAATTAACGCTTCACTAATTTATGTTCCTCCTTTTGCCGCTAAAGAAGCATCTATTGAAGCACTAAAAAATAGTATAAATTTTTTAAATATTGTAACTGAGCGGATTCCTGTTAAAGACACACACGAAATTATAAACGAAGCAGAAAAACACGGAGCTCATGTTATCGGACCTACAAGCGTAGGCATAATTTCTCCAGGTAAGAGTAAAGTTGGGCCAATTGGAGGATCGTCTCCAGATAAAGTGTACAAAGAAGGGCGCATAGGCATAATTTCTAAAAGCGGCGGCATGACTACTGAAACGGCTTGGGTGATTAGGCAAGCAGGTTATGGTGTATCTACTGCAATTGGATTAGGAGGAGATAGAATGTTAGGAACTACTTTTGTAGATGCTCTTGAGTTTTTCGAAAAAGACGATCAAACAGAGGCCGTTGTAATGTTTGGCGAACTTGGTGGAAAATATGAGAATAATGCTGCGAAAATATTAGGAGGCAGTTATACAAAACCGTTAATAGCGTTTATTGCCGGAGAATTTACAGAAAAACTTCCAAAAAGAAACTACGGGCATGCCGGAGCTATAATAAGAGACAAAAAAGAAACTCCAAGCTACAAAAAGCAACTTCTAAGAGATAATGGCGCAGAAGTAGTGGAAGTACACCATGAAATTGGAGAGAAGTTAAAGAAAATTATTGATTAATTCTCTCCCTCATTTTCTCAAAGGTTCTATCATCTACTCCTAAACCTCTAGTAGAGATTTCTAAATTCTTAATTATTTTTTCAGCATCTTTTTCAGTAATTTCGACAGGAGAAACTCCCGCTCTTTCAGCAGCAGAAGATAAACTAGATTCCGCCACTCCTCGAGGTATTTCTTTGGACAAAATACTGACCATATCTAGTGCCAAGTCATTCATACCTTCTCTTTCTCTCTCGAACTCGGATTTAAGTGCGATAACAACATTTTCCATCATTTCTTTTAGTTCATTGAACTCTGATATCCTTGTATCAACTTTTTCAAGATTAACATCGCCGAATTCTTCTCGTTTAATCTTTTCAGCCTCATTTTCAAGTTCTCTAACAGGTCTACTTATGAGAACAGAAAGACCAAGTGCAAAGCCTAGACCTACTAAAACTGTTAGAGTTCCTGCAAATAGTATGCTAAAACTTAATGTTTCAAGGTTCTCGTTTAATGCTATTAATTCAGCTGTTTCTTCATCAACTACCCTTGCACTTACTTCAGTAGATGTTCTTGAAACTCGATTCAATTGTTCCTGAGAGTCATCTATCACAAAACTTCCTAAAGTAGTACCGTGTTGAACCGAACTAGTAGTATACTGTATTAGCGTTTCCATCTCATCTTGTGAAGCTCTTATTCTTTCTTTTTCTTCAGTGAAATTTGCCTCAGACTGCTCCATATGAGAAACTAACTGGTTAGTGTCTATCACGAATTGTCTGAAATTATCAGCAAGTTCATCTGTTTCCTGTTCTGCGGCCGATTGGTCTCCACTTTGTTGATAATCTCTTATATTTTCGAAATTTTGTACTATGTTGTCAGAATCTTCTACGCTTTGCTGCCCGAGTTCGGCAATATTATTTGTGTGCATAATTAATTGTTGGGACTCTTCACTAGTCTGTTGAACGTTATCATAACTAATATAGGCAAATACCGGTGTTAACATGGCTACAAGTAAGAAAGTTGCTAAAAGTATAGTTCTAATGCTAAAATTTCTGCCCATCAGATTTTCACCAGGTCCTTGTATTACCTGTTTGTTTTACTCATTAAAAAAAGATAAAGAGGAAAAATGATGAGTTCTTAGAACTAGTGATCAAGTTCTTCATCGTCAACGATTCCGAACGCTGCTCCTAGTGCTGTTGCTGGTGATGATCCGTGTTTTGCCCAGTGAGTGTAAATTCTCATATCGTCAGGCATATCTTCTATTGCTCCTGTTGCTCCTGCTCCTTGAAGCATTTCACGATTCATGTTTGCTCCTTTGTTTACAGCTACAACATTTTCAAATCCTTGATTTGTCATGTGTGCTGCTAGTTCCCATTCTGCCACTACTGGCGCATTATTCTCTTCTTGTAATGCTTCTACTTCTTCAGGACTGTAGTGATCTAGGTGACCGTGAGTTAAAAGAATTAAATCTGTCTCAGGCCATTCTTCAGGATTGTTTCGCCATTCATCTGGCGCCCAAGGATTAGTGTTGATCCATGGGTCGATAGCTACTGTGAATCCTTCAGGGTCTTCGAAGAACATTGACATATGTCCTATATAGTCAAGATCTACTCCTTCATGACTCCATTGTTCTCCTTCCTGATCAATTATGTATTCTTCTGCATCTGTGTCGCCTTCTTCTCTATGATGTTCTAATTCATCAATGAAGGTCTGTTCATCTTGATCCATGAAATCGAATGTCTGGTAGTGGATTGGTACCGCTATTTCTGGGTCGATCATTGATGCCGCCCATCCTGCTGTTTCTAAGTCCATTGTGTAAACGTTTCCTGAGGATAGGTATGCTACGTCAGGTTCTACACGATCGCCAATGTACTTATCCATTTCCCAGTGCACGTGAGTGTCACCAGAGATGTAATGTTTTTGTTCATTGGAAAATTCGATTGTGTATCCCATTCCTGAACCTGTGTAAAGAGGTTCTCCTTGACGAGAATAGTCTTGAGCAATTTCATCAGCAATTTGTGCAACGTCTGATTCAGTTATAACGTCATCAGAATCCGTAGTAGCTTCTCCAGCTACTGTGGTGTAAGCTGCAAAGGCTGCTAGAACTAATGCTAGCGAACCTATAGAGATAGCTATTAAGTTCTCTGTCTCCATATGTAATAAAATATATTAATTCCTCGTATTTAATACTAACAGGCTTGCTAACTGGTAAAACCGGACATATGAAAGATTTATATACCGGCGAGTACTTAGTTTGAATTATGTGTTTACTTTGTCAGAAAGCTGCAGGCACAGTAGAATCTTCAGCACAAGTCAGTGACTCCTTTGGAGCTGGTTCAGACTCAGCACAAGCTTACATGGAGTCAGGTTCTACAGAAACTGCAGAAGCCGCAAGTATAGGATTATTAGGAGTTGGAGGAGCGACAATTGCAGCTCTAGCACTTGCTTGGATTACTTTAACAGTAGGCCTAGCAAAAGGTACTCAAATCCTAAATAAGATGCATTAAGAACTATTTTACACTCTTCTTTTATTTTATATTCTTACCCAGAAAGTTCTAGAAACTTGAAAAAGTTTAACAAATATTATTAACAGGAGATTTTATTATACTGAAAAAGATTAATAATTCTTATGACTGAATGGGAAACGGAAATTTCAAGTGCTGGAAAAGACAGCGTAATAAGAGGAGTATCTATCGAAGAAGTAATGGAACTTAGTTTTACTAAGTCTATATGGCTGACTTTGACCGGTGAAAAACCATCAGAGGACGAAGAAGAACTTTTAAACGTAGTTTTATCTTCTTGTGTCGATCACGGGCTTGGCAATCCTTCCACTATTGCTGCAAGGACAGTACAGAGCGGTGGGAACCCTATGAACACTAGTGTAGCTGGAGGAATATTAGCTCAAGGAAATTCTCACGGCGGCGCAGGAGAAGAGTGCATGAGATTACTACAATCTAACAAGACCGCCAGAGAAATAGTTGAAGAATACTTGGAAGAAGATAAACGAATACCTGGTTTAGGCCATAGAGTTTATGATGAAGAAGATCCTAGAACAACGAAAATGTTCAGCAAAGCCAAAGAATTAGACTTAGCTGGCGAAAATATTGAGAAAATTAAAGAAATAAGAGAAATACTGGCTGAAAGAAAAACAGATTTAGTGATAAATATTGATGGTGGTATAGCTGGAGTTATGAGCGATTTAGGTTTGGAACCCGAACTTGGGAAAGGCATATTTATTATTGGACGTATACCTGGTCTAGTAGCTCATGTTAGAGAAGAAATGGATCAAAAACCATTTAGAAGAGAAGAAAGTTCATATAAAGGCAAATAAAATTTTTTTTAATCTTCTTTGCCGTCCGGAATAGGGCTTTCAATTCCTAGAAAGTCATAGATAAAACATCTTTTGATGCCAGCAGTATAAACTAAATATAGTGATCCGAATAGCATCAAGATATCAACATACAATGGCCAATTAAGCGATACAACCGAAGTGACGAAAAGTAATGCTAAGCCTACTCCTAGCAAAATTCTAGTATTAGACTCTATATTATTCATATTCGAACTCATGTTTTCTTTTTTTAGCCGTTGCACTATATAAATCGAAGAGAGGGAGATTTAAAAACCCTTTCTATTTCTAGAACTCTCAAAAAATATGTTTTATGATTAGAGGAAACATAATATACTAACAGGAGTATAAGAAGT
>SL_4KL_010_BRINEDRAFT_10002538_pt1 | contig 10310 bp, 9 predicted proteins | sample SodLak_010_BRINE_2_FD_10664 | JGI IMG/M metagenome (IMG submission 10664) | reverse complement strand
CCTCGAGGGTCCCTGCAAGCCACAGGATTAAGGACCCATACTTCACCATCACGAAAGTGCCACCTGTGGGCAGCAATGGAAACGGTGAGGGTTACCTTGCAACTGCAAGCACAAACTGTCAGATCCTTATTCTGCCTATGGACTGGTGCGCGAAGTTTAAGGCCCTTGGTCATCCCTGCACTATGCTCGCAGGCTCTCTCCCAGTCGTTATGTGGCATGGTAAGCAGCTCCTGTTTTGCAAGCCTTATCATGACAAGTAGCATTTGGTGGCAAATTTGTGCTCACAAGGAAGTGCTTGCAGACACGGATTGATCCAAATATTTTGGTTTGGGTGGTAACAAAAGTAGTGATTAAATGGTTTGAACTGCAGCAGGGGTGACAGGGGCTGACTTACCTGATCCAAATTCCATTTCGGAACAAGGTGCAGAAATTCAAGGTGCAAAGACTCCAAGCCAAACTGGGTGTTTAAGGTGGCAATTGCATGAAAAGGGGGGACAAGCACAGTGTTGGAGATAAAGATTCATGCTCTAGCCAACACTGGGAGATTGTGCGCGTATTTTTGTGGTAGGTCAGGTGGAGGTGCAAAGCAAAACACAAAAACTGCAAAGACACAGGCACCCAGCCAGAATAGAGAACCCAAGCCGACAAGGTTATGGTCATGGCGGCTGCAATTTAGCTGACAGTGGAAAGATCCAGTGTGAGGATAACGGCAAGACAAAATAACCGGGGGGTGCAAGATTCCATGCGGAACACGCGGATGACAGTGGTGATGACAAAATGTTGGCACAGAGGCTGGTATGAGAGGCGCATTTTGTGGAGGTGGAGGTGGTGCATCAGGGACAAGCATCACTTAATACATGGTGAAATAAGAAGTTGGGCATTCAGGTAAAGAATATGGAGATGGTTGGGCACCTGACGGCATCCCTGGTACAGGCTGGGGTGGAGGAAGGGCCAGTTGGGCCACTAGACTCAGGTGAGGGGACATTGCAAGCATCTGGCGTAGGATTTCAAACCAAAACAAATCAAGAAAATAGAGGTGAATCATTCCACATCTCTGCATTTGGGAAGTTGATGCAGAGGTCGTGTGTGTGCGATCACAATTGACCTTAACATATGGTATGTAAGGGGGAAGAAGGAAGGAAACGATATCCCTTGGACAATGGGCATTTTTTTTTGCGTCAGCCTTCTCAGGTATGAACAATGTAGAGGAAATACTGGTTTTGTATGTGATAACAAGGGACAACCGCAAGAACCATTAAGGAGCTGCCTCACAAGAGAAGTTGCAATTTTGTAGGAGCAGGTGAGGGCCCAAGCAGGGGAGGAAGCCCCAGCACTTGAGGGCGCACCCTAGAAGTATACAGATCAGGGAGGACATTTAGTAAACCTACGTTCACTAGTTATCAAACGCTGATGTGACGATCGTTGGGCTCTTTTTCTAGGCCCTCTCAGGCAGCGTTAAAATTGCCATACTGATATAAGCCAGGTTTACACTTGCTGAGATCTGCAATCTCTGACCCAATCAATCCCAAGCATGCTCAGGAAGTGATCAGAGATATCACACAATCCGGGAAAGTCAGAAGTTGTGGGTCTCAGTAAGTGCAAGCCTGTAATCCTCCCACAGTCTACATAGTATGCCATGGGTTGGCTCTATAGCTCTGGCTAAGGGATGTATATCTTTTATGCTTGAGGCTCATGGTGCATGATCTGGGTCCTGTGCCTCAAGCTGCATGAAAATAAGTGAATGTCCTCTGCCTTCATCTTTTAGGTATGGGCGACTCAGCTCATGGCTCCATCTCCCCTATCATCGACCTCATTTCCAAGGAGCTGGGAGTATTTGTGTTCTCTATAGCCACTGGGGAAGGGGCGTATGCTGACATGCTGAGCTCCTATTACGGGAATGTAAATGACCAGGTCAGTGGCTTGTTCTAAGATTGCACAGGTGGTTGCGTCCATTCAGTTTGCCTGGGATCTCTGCTTCTGTCATGCGTGGTTCGCACAGGCCATCCCTGTTGCCAAGCGACACCTTGCTCTTCTCATCCATTTTTCTTCCTGGCAACGCCAAAAGTGCCTGTATTTTGAATTCTTCCTATTAAAAGAGCTGAAAGAGACGGGGCTCTTTTTTTTTGGTCGACACATTTCAAGGCCACTTATGCTGTGCAGGTTGCCAAAGTATGTGCTGAGCTTAAGGGCATGCCCGAGCTAGCCAACGGCTACAATGGCGTAGGGTTCAGCCAGGGAGGACAATTTTTGCGGGTCGGTGCTACTGACCGTTGCTGTCTAGCAGCTGAAGTGCACACCATGGACCTTTGTCTAGCACGCCATGGAGCAACACCCAGAAGCTCTTTTGCACCTACATTTCTAGTTGTTGATTGCACCGCATGGAGCATTGTCTAGCTTTGATGCACCTCATGGAGCACTGTCTAGCTTTGATGCACCTCATGGAACACTGTCTGGCCTCAATGCACCTCTTGGGGTACTGTCGAGCAGCTCAATGCACCGCATGATGCACTGCTTGGAAGTGCCTGCCACGGCTCAGAAGTCCCCTGCCATATACTGATCAATCAATAGCTGTCTGCCCCTTCCAGCTGCGCGCCTGATCAACATACAGGCTTGCTTGAAGTGTCAGGACTTGAAATACATGTGCAATGCACGTTTTGTGCACCAAAACTTTGTGGGAGCCCTTTTGATCCATGCTAATAATTCATGGGTCTAGCTTAAAGCCAGCCTGCAGAACCTAATTGGCCCCCTTGTTCCATGGTTGCCAGGGCAACTGTTTGGTATCCATTTCTGGATAACAGCAGGGCCGCAAAAAAGCAGCAATCGTTCAACCGACTCACCCCCATGCAACAAACACACACAAAACTGGGCTAGTAGCATGTGCAAACATGCATCAGGCGCCGCTGCCTCCTTCCAATGCACAGGCAGTTGTGGAGCGCTGCTCGCACGATGGGATCCAAGCACATTCCCTCATTACCATTGGGGCTCAGCATCAGGGCGTGGCCAACGTACCAGGATGCAGGTGTGAGCCGTGGCTTGCACGTGCACCTGTATGCATCTTTTGTTTCGTGCGGTGGAGCCGCGCCAAGAAAGAGCAAGGGGATGAAGAAAGGGCAAATGTTGTTGGGAGAGGAAATTGCAGGCTCTGCCAGCTTTGTTGCCACTTCTTGGTGTGCACTCCTGCCTCACTCTGACCTATTCCTTGTATACTGCATCAATGCCCTTGTTTGATGTGTGCAACTGGTTAGGGGACACCACTTGTACGCCTGCCTGCACGGTGCTTCAGGGTCCCTCATCCACTCCCTGCTCTCCCAAGTGAGCTCCTATTGGACTTTTTGCTCTTTGATGTGCTTGGGCTCCAGAGCAATCGCACTCAAGCTTTGCCAAGCAAGCTCGAATTGGAAAGCTGGCCGGGCTGGCTGGCTTTGTTTGTACTTTGACCGCAGCACGGTACCCTCACGCCTGGGCCATGCCAATCACGATCCTGTCCTGAAGGCTCTAGGAGGGACCTGCGAAACCATGCAGGCCGTGCTCGCCCAGGTGTGCAGCTGTGCTGCTTGATGTGTATGTTTGCGCGTGCCTGGTTATGGGGCAGAGATACCGGCAAAACCATGCAGGCCGTGCTTGCCCAGGTGTGCAGCTGTGCTGCTTGATGTGTGTGTGTGTGTTTGCGCATGCCTAGTCGGGCAGCAGAGATGCCTGCAAGACTGTGCAGGCCTCGCTGCCCAGGCATTGAGTGCGCACTTTGGAGCACGCTCGCTACACACGAAGGCTTTTACATGCACTTGGCAGACCAAGCAATGTGCGGTGCCAAGAGAATTTGTTCAGGTTGCTTGCCCTAAGATGCTGTGATGCGGCTCTGCGACTTTTGATTTCCATGTGCCTGGCTGGGAAATGGGGCTAAGCGCCTGCTACACAATGCAGGCCCAGGCATAGCAGTGTCCTGGACGTGCCCTCCTGCTTGCTGCATGCTGTCAATAAGCTTGAGGCCACTCTGAAATGGCTCAAGCAGCTTTGGGACCCCCAGCTGCCTAAGAGCTACCTGCTGTGCACATTTTAGCAGAGTCAACTCCTGAACCCTGCCAAGGGTATGTGCTCTATATTTTTTAGCATCCGCCTTCTACACAGATCTATGATTTTTGTCAGTATTGAAAGTGTGTTAAATTATAGTGCAAGGTTTCTTACTTTGTACCGGTCCAGGTCAAGCATATCAAGGCGGCAGAACCTGTCCTATGCCTGGCCTATGGCTACAGCCACACATGTGCACGCCACGCCATCCCTGCTGTTGAATCCTGCCCCAATTTGCTGCACACCCCTGGGGCATGTGTTTGAGGGGCTTCTACAAGTGCCCTGTCTCTTCCTTGCATGGCTGCACTTTTAAACAGCATGCTGTTTCTATGAGAAGCCTTGAAGTAGGAGAAGCATCCCATCATAAAGCTGGTTACCGTGTATGCAATGTGCAGGGCGCATACTTACCTTGGGTTCGAGACCATGTTGTGCAAGCGCAATACTGGAAGGTTGGTATGAGGCAAAGAGCGTTGCTCCTTTGCTTTCAGATTACATGGAATCAGCTTGGGTGCTGGGCATAAAATGTTGATGCTTGAGCATTGGGGTCTCTGCTTCAACTATTCTTTGCAATGGTGCTCTTGCGTAGTTCTTATGAAGACGTGTTGGAACAGTTGCGCGTGTGCATCTGACACATAACATACATGGGCATGGCACACCTAGTGCAACTATTTACACGCTTGTGCAGCTGCAAAAAATTAACGCTCGTTTAAATCAAAGCAGGGTCTGTACGCCTCTTTGTATGTGCGCAGGACACAGAACACATGCAAGACTATCTTTCGCTAAACCCTTTCCTACCAGATATTAACAACGGTGAGCCGAGTTTGTTGACTTTTGATCAAGTATAAGCATGTAAGCTAAGCTGCCTTTGTTCAGCAGGTCTGGCTACATAAAGCTTGCCTTACTTTTGAACTAGTTTCCATCATTCATTGCACACAAGCAATCATTTGAAAGTGCAACCCCTTTATTTGAGATGGATCCTCACTTGGCTTTTTTGAGTTTATCTGGCCTCCTGATCCCTTATTATCCTGAGTGAATTTGAATTTCCATGCAGAACGGCCTGAGAAGAACCAGCAGTACAAATTGAACATGGCAGCGCTGAGCAGATTTGTGATGTTCAAGTTCACTCAAGACACAACAGGTATGCTGGCAGGGCACTTCTGTGTATGCTACTTTTCACGCTCTCCACAGAATCAATGCTTCATCAAAAGTAAGTCACCCTCTGCGTCTTCCTTTGTTCCTGTGCTTCGTGGCTGCAGTGGTTCCTGCAGACTCGTCCTGGTTTGGTGTGTTGGAGGGAGCACGAGTGGTGGACTTGCGTGACCAAGAGCTGTACAAGGTGAGGCTGGAACTGTCCAGTCACGAGTGCCTTGCAAATCCCTTGATGTTTTGGCCAACAAAAGCGGAAGTTTGCAGCCTAGCTCATGGCTTCCAAACGTGGCAGTGATGCAATCGAGTGCCAGTCCTAAACAGCCATGCAGGGAATCGTAATTGGAACCGGCTTTGCAAATTCAATACGTCGCAGGAAGACCACCTTGGCCTACGACAACTCGATGAGGCTGGCAAGCTGGAACTCAAGGAGATTGATGGAGCTCACATGCAGTTTACGCTTGCATTTTTTGAATCTGAGGTGCTGAGGCCCTATCTATCATAGTGCCAGTCGTTGGAGTGTCTCTGTACTGACTGACACGCTCTTACAGTGTACAGGCCAGCCGCAGCAGATGGATTTAGATTTCCAGGAAATTTCCTGCCCTACCACAACGAACAAACCTGTAAATTGTTTGTGGATGCATAAGTTTTAAAAAATAAATTTCTGAAGAACGACCATTGTCATGCAAGTCCCAACAAGAGCCGTCCGCTACACGGTGGATGGTATCGAGGAGTTGATCTCTGAAGAAACAATTCACGTAGATTTTGGTTGCGAGCATACTACTCCCAACGTTACCGTCAAAGCGTTGGCCCAAGCTATCGAACAACAGGCAAAGAGGAGCGGAGCTCTCCTTTCCGATTCTTGGAGGCTCATAATCTCATCGAATTATCAGGTATGTCTGCACCACGCTCGTATCCTTGGGTCGCTACCAGATACAGGGCCGGGAGGTGCGGCACCTCGGTGCACCTGCACCATTGTGCGCCACGCCCCAGGGAAATTCCTGGCTCCGATCCCTGATTGGAATACGCCCTAGAGTTTTGGTGTGGAAATACCTGAGAAAAAGCCACTATAAATGCGCTTACTTGCATGTTCAAGATCATGCATGCGCTTACTTGCATGTTCAAGATCATGCGCATATGCGCATGATCAGCATAAATCTGCAGTTGTCCTCGTGCGGTAAAGTTGCAGACCCTGCCCCTCGTGTATTTGACACACTCTGCAGGTGGAGCCTCTATCCTCCTTACCACCACCACCTTCCCCTTTTCCGTACATGCTCACCCCCCTCCCCAACCCTCCCAGCTCTAGTCGACCCCCTGGTTCTTCCTGGCCAGGGCCCCCTGGATTTAACCTTTGGCAAGTCATCCAAAGACCTGAACATGATCTAATTCCCATCCAGGTAAAAATGCAAGCTCTAAAACAAGCTTAAGCTTGCATGATAAGGCGCACTGAGCTCAGTTTTTGCTTGAGGAAAGTCTGCAGACTTACGATCCCCTGACCTTGCACAGCACCTTTATGAGTGACATGCACCTTAAGAGTGCTGTGCATGAAGTGCACAGCTCCTGGCTCATAGCGCTGTCCTGTCATTGATCTCGCATTGCAGGACGACGTTCCTCTTGTGCTGATCCTCGGCCACGGTGGGCGGATCTCCTGCAAGGCCATTGACCTCGCCAAGTCTGCAGCTTGCATACCAATGGAGGTCCAAGTTAGGACGCTGGCTGGGAAGGTCACCTCCGTCCCAATTGCACCCTGGCATCTCGTGTCAGACCTGAAGAACACCGTCCACAGTCTAGACGGTAAGGAAATAAGAATAAAGTACGGAGGCAGTGAAAACACCCTGCATTATTTAAGAAAAATGGTCATCAAGGGCGACCTTGGTGCATGCGCATTTCTCCTTATACATACAGTTGTTTTTGCAAGCCAGTGTGTCTAAAGGTCACTAGCCTGTGCCTCTTTCCGTCCACTCAGTTGGGGAGAACACTCGCTGCACTGTCCGCAGAGCAGCAGGCAAGGCACACCGATCCTGTTCAGTGCCTAACTGTACTTGCTACAGGTACTGAGCCGGCACGGCAGCGTCTCATCTTTGATGGGCAGCAACTGGAGGACCATGAGCTCTGTTCGTCGTACAAGATCAACGAGGGGGCAACGCTGCACCTTGTGTGGAAGCTGCATGGCGTTCCTTCATCCCCCACAATGTAAGTGGATGCCTCATGCTGCAATTAGTGGCCTGATGTGTTGCAGGTGACTTGGGTCAATAATGGGAGGCATGTGGCCTACCTTCCCACAATGAGCCAACACTTCATGCAGCATATACGCTTTCAGAGCTTCTGTTAAGCAAAGTCCTTCCTTCCTCAGAACTATCTTGTCTCTCATGCGATTGTGCCTTTCTAGTTTCAGTAAGTTAAGTTTTTGACACAGGTCGGCTTCAGCTTAAGTTGTCCTTGTTTGCAAAGTACAGTCACAAAACCCTTCCCTCGTCTTACCTTCAGACTCTGTTCCGGCTTTCTCTCTCCTAGCTCAGCAACTGAGGAGGCTGTCTGCTTCTGCACTATTTTTTACAGGGGTGAGAGATTCAGCCTCATGGATGGTATTCATCCAAGGCCCTTCTGCCAGATCACCATCACTCCAATTATGTCCAAGCCCATGGCGCTTATGGTCCCAGTTGGACGTCAGGGATTGAGTATGGTACTGCAAGCAATAACATGTGGTGGCTTCTTGCACTTCTGGCAGACCTCGACTCAGCAGGCGGAAGGCTTACCAGACATGCTTAGAGGGTGGAGCTGACGGGTTTGAACTGGAAAGGACAGGTCATTCGTGGGATACACAGGCCTGATTATGTGAACATGTTAAACGTGTTAGCATGTGCTGGAGTGCTGGTTTGCACACATATGTGCATGCACTTTCACGCGTGCGGGGTTGTGTAAAAGATTTGTTATTGCCCGTGCTGCGCGGCACAGGCCTTAGTGCTGGCTGCTCGAGGCATCATGTGCACCTGAGCACTGCAGAGGGACGAGATAATCCCTTTTGCAGCAACCTTGACACAAATGTTGACAGAAGATAGAATGAAGGAGCACAGGAGCAAATGTCACAGGCTAGGGGCTGACACAACTTCAGATACTGAAACAACTTCTTGAACGTTACCGACCACAAAGCCAGTGACCCATTTTGGACAAACCCCAGCATTGCACTGGCACAGAAAGCTTATGAAGCTACATTAAAAAATGGCTCACAGTACCGGCAGGGCTCCCAACTGCAAGTGCCCACTTTTTTAGCAACCCAATCAGAACCAATGTCTGGTAGACAACACCTAACCATGCGTAACATGATAACAGGGAGACACAGTCCTGCATCTAGGCTTTCAGCCTGATTAGTCATCACCTACGTCAGGTTGCCACAACTAGTGGACAAAATTGCTTACATCAGTTGCCTTGCAAAGAAAAGGAAAACTTAGAAAATCTAGGTAGGTAGTAAGATTACTCCCTAGATTGATTAAAAAAAAGGGTTGACCTAGGGCATGAACACTAATAGAAGGCTGAAAATACCAAAAATGCACTTGGCTCATTTCAGAACCCTCCTTACCCTTCCACTCCCTGTATGTCGGTGAAGCTTCACCTGGTGCTTGCACCAGCTGTCAACGTCTCCCTCAATTTACACCGACAGGGGTATTTCTCATGGGTATTTCTGCTGGTGTAGTCTTTCCTTTTTCTTTTTCTTTGTCATGTTGCCTTTGGGGGGCATCAGGCATGGAAGCGCCATCCAGACAGTCCACCCCAGTCCAGTTTTGTGTGAGTGGATTGCAAAAAGAATCCAATGTGTGCTGGGAAAGCAAATCTTGGGGTAGTCAGAGGGGAGGTGGTTTTGGCGGTGGTCCTGTCTTGCTTCAGGAGTGCTTGCAAACTAGCATTCTTTGCATATTGCCAATATTATATATTGCATCTAGCCACATTGGCTATCTGAAGCGTTCTAAAGTTTTGATCAGGTGACTTCAAGATGTGCAGTCTTGAGCTTTGTGCACCTTTGTCTTAAACAGTTCAAACAGTGTTTGTCTATCACAAAAAAAGCGTGATGTTGGTAGCTTATTTACTCTCCTTCAACACAACCTTTTTTATTTAGGTACTGGTCTCAAGCCAGACAGCTTAATTGCCCGCGTGTGGCAGGTAAAGCTATGCAACAAGGGCTCTGGAGAGTGACGGGGGCTCCTCGGAGTACCTTATTCCCGACCTTGAATACGAGCAGTGACTTGAGTTTCCATATGAACACATTTGGTACTCACAAGTTTGCTAGCATAGTATGCTTATTAACTTGTTAGTACTAATATCCCTAATCATCTCTTGCGTGCACTCTCTAGGTTCAGACTCTCCACTGGCAGTCACAACTTGAATGTCGAGCTGCTCCGGCAACGACACCACAGAGTCCCTTACAAGCTCAGAATCTGCACTAAATCCAGCTGGCGCTGTGCACACGTATGCGAGACAAAGAGCATGTCCTCATAGACTGCGCAAGTGCAGACTTGGTAGACTTGCGCATCAAGCAAAATCACCTCTTCCGCTTTTGCATGCTCTCAGAAAGAAGTAGTCGTTCCTTTTTCTACTTTTCTGCCAGTCCTCTTCTGCGGAGGCCCCTTAAATTTTGCATGCCTTTGCCCAGTTAGACTGGTGTGTAATTCAACCTAAACTAGTCAGACTGTCTTTGATGATTTCATTCCTCAACGGCACAACAAATTCTGCTATTTCATCTCAGACGTTATGGATTGTTTTGGCTGGTGAAGACAAGCAACAAAACAATCAGCCTAACGACCAGGCTGGTGATTAACCCTAACTTGAAACTATCAACTCTTCTGCACCCTTTTTTGTGGATCATCATTAGCCAAGCAGACACCAAAGGACTGCCTTTGTTTGTGCATGATTGCCTAGATTGCTCTGCCCAGGGTTTCATTACACCTTGCTTGCTTATGGCTGGTTGTCACAGAATTAGGCAATTTGCGCGAGAGCATCACTTAAATGACAGGCCACGTGCTCTTCTTTGGTTGGCTAAATGTTACGCTATCCCCGCCAGTATGTATGCTTGCCAGATCTATGGAACACGATTCATGAAGCAGGGC
>SL_4KL_010_BRINEDRAFT_10002535_pt1 | contig 10314 bp, 8 predicted proteins | sample SodLak_010_BRINE_2_FD_10664 | JGI IMG/M metagenome (IMG submission 10664) | reverse complement strand
TGGAATAAGCGAGCATCAAATACGTTTGAAATTAATAAGTAGACCTAATTCTGATTATCACCTATTGAATCTACCGCTGATAAGAAAACAAGCTATTTTGCCGTTAATCAATAAAAGGTGATGAAATGAAAAATTCTTACAGCCTTCTTAAACTAATTATATTACCTGTTATCATTGTAGCTTGTTCTACCCCTACCGAATCGGTCGATAGAGAAGCATATATCAACGGAACCGTTACTGAAATTGAAGAAAGCAGAATATTAGTAGAGGAAGACCCAGCTGTTAATGAACCGTTAGAAGATGGGGGCAAGAAAATATGGCTCACTATTTCAGATGAAACCAAGCTATTCAAGCAAGACAGAAGTGGTTCGCTTCGTAAAATAAATTCCAGCGATATAGAACCGGATGTTGAAGTGAAGGGATGGGTTAAAGGGGTAGTTGCAGATTCCTATCCACAACAGGCACTGGCAGAACAGATCACATTGTTAAACTAAATACCTCTATTGTGTACTACTTGATTTTTATCACTTTGGAAACTGACAATTGCCACATCGGTTAAACACGAAACCGTTATGTCTGTTAATTTTAATATAGATTGACTTATTAAATTCAATCCTTCAAATTACATCAGTATTATTAACCAGGGCAACATGTTATGAGATTTTCTATCCTCTATTTATTTGTGATATTTTTTTTAGTGGGAGGCTGTATCAATGACTCCTCGCCTGAGCTGAAAACTCCTGAGAATGGTAAAATTATTATCGACCAAAATTTGAAATCTCAAATAAACTCATCCCCTCCGTCCGTAGTAATTAATGATACAGAATACCGCATAGAATCATACGCCTGGAGAGACTTCATGCCGAGTATTAATCCTCCTGTCAGGTTAATTGTTAATACCACTTTAATCCGTACTGATGGAGAGCCTGTCCAAAATAACATAGAAATTCTCCGGCAATACGTTGTAAAGGATCATGAAATATGGCGTCCTGATGATTTGGAGACCAGGCAAAATCAAAGTAGCCCGAATCAGCTCAATATAATATCGCGGGAAGGCCCCACTTGGGAAATTGGCTCTACGGTTACTGTTGGCGTAGAAATAGAAAACGCGGATACCGGTAATGTTTATTGGTTTTCAGTGCCGGAAGTAGAGATTGTCAAAACACAATAATGCAGTCGAGACTGCTCACCATGCGGTTTCCAACAGGTGGATTCTGGAAGAAGATATCGGCAGAGAAGATGAGCGTGTGACAGGGCCCTGAATTTGGATAAACACACAATTTTTTCGTGAAAAATATCGTCGGATTGGAGGATCAAAAAAGTCGTAGTATAAGTGCCTGTATAACAACCGGTGATTTCGCAACGTTGGCTAATTAAAGTAAGAGAGAAATCAATCAACTATATCATCATGAAGAGAACATTTTCGCAGTATAACGAGACCGATACACTAAAAACCGTAATCATTGGCCGGTGGGAAGGATTCCATGAAGAGGAGGCATACACAACCTTTTTGGATGATAGCCCAAGAGATGATTATCCAACGGCAGATGAGCTGAAACCGGAATTTGAAGCTTTTCAGAAGGCACTTGAAGATCATGGCGTGGAAGTTCTGATTCCCGAACATGTAGGAAACTTTCTTTACGATCAGCTTACGCCCCGTGATGTAGCCACCGTTATCGGGAATAAGATGGTAATCTGTAATATGGCGAAAAGAAGCCGGAAGTACGAGGTAACCGGCATTTTCCCACTCATCAGTGATTTTACGGGTCAGGAGCCCATGCTACTAATTCCGCCGGTCGAATGCCTTATCGAAGGTGGAGATGTAATGATAGACAAAGGACGGCTTATTGTGGGACTGAGCCAGCGTACAAACATTAAGGGGTATGAGTGGCTGCTTGATACCTTTACCGATCAGATGGAAGTGATTCCCGTCTATTTAACGGACTTGAAAAAGGAAGAGAACATTCTTCACCTCGATTGTGCCTTTAACCCGGTTGGAGAGAACAGCGCGTTGATTTATGAGGATGGCATCAAACCGATTCCCAATTTTTTTGAAAAAGAGTACGACCTGATTAAAGTAAACAAGAAAGAACAGCAGGCTCTTGCAACGAATGTATTTTCCGTATCGAAAGATTTGGTGATCGCGAGGGATCATCCGCAATCAAAAAGAACAGTCGAAGAGATTAGAAAACGGGGAATTGAAGTGATTGAAATTCCTTTTGATGGAGCCCCTGTCACCGGCGGTTCATTACGATGCTGCACCCTCCCGCTGATCCGGGAATAAAATCTCCTATCGTTGGTATAGACAGGAGATGCCGGATCGGGGTCCGGCATGACATTTTTTTTGATAAACATCCTTTTTTAAGGCCTTTATGCACAGCATCCAGGGGGAAGACGCGCTGATCTTAGATTTATCTCAAATATTCATTTTTTAGCATTCAATATACCTCATAACACCCCTCGCATTCTGTTCTGTACGAACAGAATGATCTCCCCTCAAGGGGAGATCTTCAAACTGTGCACTATTGTCAGCCTTGGGAAATCGGCAGGCCGTCAGGTTAAGCAATATCGTTATCGCCGTTCACGAATATCAAACAGCATCTCATCAAACTCTTCGCGGCTCATGTATTCACCGTCGGAAACAACGCCCATAATTCGGTTATGAAACGGAATCGTCTCCAGCGGGTTGGCATCCAGAATGATCAGGTCAGCCCGGTAGCCTTCGGCAATTTTCCCGGCCTCATTCTCTTCGCCCAGGTATTCCGCCACATTTACCGTGCCGGTTTCCAGCGCTTCGTAGGGAGTTAACCCCGCTCCAACAAGCAGTTCCAGCTCGCGGTGTGCAGAATAGCCCGGTGGATTAAAAATCTGTGGTGCATCTGCCCCAAGCATCAGCCCGGCTCCGGCATCATGCAGCGCCTTGGTTAACAGGTCTCGCAGCTCCAAAAACCGCTCCGCCTGCACTGCATCATAATCGTCCCCCTCGCGCAGGTCCGTTACAAAATTGATCCACCCCTCCACCGTTTCGGGAGGCAGATACTCCATACCGGGCCAGTCCGCCATTAGCTCGGTCGGCAGGTTCGGATTAAACACGTTGTGCATCAATGTATTGGTGGGCACATTCCACACGTCCGCCTCGCGGGTCATCTCTGCAGCCTCTTCGATGCGCCCCACATCGGCATCGTGTGCAAGATCGTATCCAAAATAGATGATGGATGGATCTTCACGATCTTCCGGGTTCCCCGCCAGGAACTCCATGTATCTATCCAGGTGGTCGATGGTTCCCTGCCCCGCATCCAGACTGCGCTCCAACCCAACATCGTGGGATATGTGGCCGGAAAACTCTATCCCTGCATCGTTGGCTTCATCTGCTATCGCATCAAACTGTTCGAGAGTCAGTCCGGGGTGCAGTTTCAACAGGTCGTATCCCGCTTCGGCCTGGTCGCGCACCATCTGTCGCGCCTGGTCGGGACTCTCAACAGAATTTCCGCTAAACGACGGACCCGACGTAAAAATTCTCGGGCTGATGATCTCCCCGGCGGCGGCCTGTTCCCGTAACTCAAGGTGTGCCGGCTGCCCCAGCATTCCGCGGATGGTGGTAATGCCCTGCGACAGGTAGAGCGTCAGCGCATCAAACATCTGCTGTTCTCCTTGGTTTTCGGGCGGTATATGGGCGTGCATTTCTGCCAGGCCCGGCATCACATAGTAGTCTCCCTCCACCACCGTTGCATCATCCGTGTACCGCGCCTCATCGGCCGGCCCCATCCAGGTGATAGTTCCATCTTCAATAAAAAGTGTCTGACCCTCCCTGATTTGGTCATCCTCCATCGTGAGGAGGTTTACATTATGAATCACAAGATCGGGGGATTGGGGAGGTTCACAAGCTGTAAAAACCAAAAAGCCGGCGAGTATAATTGATGATAAGATATACCGTATCATAGCAGGATGGGTTTCGTTAACATTCTGTATAAACTCAACTTCACCTCCGCATTGTACAAAAATTTGGCTAAAGGTTCAGTATGTCACCCACGGCTTTTTACATCTCAGTTAAAAAGTATAACAGATTTCTTCAGCCAATACTCCCTGCCTACCCATTGGCAGTCATGATTCAACTGACACTTATAAACGGTGCATCGACTACATTTTATTCTTGCCGGGAACTTTTTCTAAGGTGCAAAAAAAGATATCCTCTCATTTTTTGATAATTAAATCTCAAAATGGTGTATATCTATTGCCTTGGCAGGAATAAACGTAGTCACCTCCATACAAAAGAGAGGATATATATTTATTGAGCAGTAATAGAAGCATACTAGACGTAACCTAAGGCAGGGTAGACTACCAGACTATCTGTATGATAGAGAATGACTTTTCAACAAGTCGGGAATTTATTTCCAAATCCAAACGTTAAATTTTTAGATAGTATATGATTGTGTGCATTAATAAATTAATTTATTTTTCATTATACATTCTATCATCAAGAGTAATTTTACGAGGGCAAATACATAAATCAAGAATTAACTCAATCTTAACAAACAAGCTATCCATCATGAGAAAGTCACTTACATTTATTCTGACAAGTGCGTGCGCACTATTTTTTCTATTCAGTGCCACCGAGTGTGTCGAAGCACAGCGTTTGGATGATTCGATACTCGTTACCAATCCGGGAGATATAACATTCGGCGCCGGATTTACCCGTGGGAGCAGCACAGGTTTATTAGGTAATGCTGAAACCGGTTTTACCGGACAAGCTTACTACACTGTAAACGAAGAGTTCAGAGGTGGCATAGATTTCACCTATTATTTCATAGGAGAACGGGATTTAAGCGCAAATGAGTTAAACTTTAACGTTCACTATTTTATACGTAACAGAAATAACTTAACNCTTTACGGACTTGGTGGCATAAACATATCAAACACCTCGGGCAGTGATCAGCTCTGGCGTGTGGAGCGGGAAATGGGTGATCCTAATACCCGAAAAATTGGCCTGAACGCCGGTGCCGGACTAGAAATCAATTTTAGAGAAATTGTTGTTTTCGCTGAACCAAAATTGACGCTGCTCGGCTGGAATCAATTTGCTCTGACCGGTGGAGTAAGATATATTCTCTGATATAGATGAACAGATCTGACTGAATGGATTTAAAATATTAGCAGGTTGTCAACTCAGTTCACACCTACGAGGGTACGGTTTGATACTTTTTAAAAGTTGTTCACTTTGCCCTTTAGCTGCAAAAATATTTGATACCATAAAAGCACTCTATGACGAAAATTGCCAACACACCTGAACCTCCCTATAACGCCGTCATATTCAGCAGCCGTCGTAATGCAGGTGATAATGGTTATAAGACAATGTCCGATCGGATGGTGGAACTGGCCGCAGAGCAACCGGGGTTCCTGGGAATTGAATCAGTCAAAGAAGAATTGGGAATTACAGTCTCCTACTGGGAAAGTTTGGAGGCCATAAAGAAATGGAAAAAGAACGCTGAGCACCGAGAGGCTCAACGGCTCGGACATAAGCAGTGGTACTCAAGTTTTCGTGTTCGGGTTGCAAAGGTTGAGCGAGACTACGGTATTTGATCAATCTATCCAGAATGTATTGATCATATAGTAAACGCAGGCTTTGCAGGCCGGTTTTCATGTTACTAATCATACCCGTCCTCCTCCATTATTCTGAGGTAATATTGGCGCATAACGTCAAAAGCCTCTTTTTTGATTCCGGTTTCCGATATCAACCCTTTGCGGTTAAACCCATCTTTAACGACCGGAAGAGGCCTTCGCGGTGAGCGAAAATCCATCAAAATCCACGGCGCGGTACCACTCAAAAATTCAACTTTATCAAACATATCCAGGGTATGCACGTAGAGCTCAGCCTGGAAAGCTTCCGACCATCGCTGTTCCGGCGGCACATCCCACCCCTGTTTGGCACCGGCCCCAAACTCACTCATAATCAGCGGTTTATCATAGATCGTATCCCAGGTCAAATGATCCATGGGCGCATTATCTCCGCCATACCAACCGTAGTACTGGTTCACGCCAAGTACATCCAGGTACTCACCAATTGGGTCGTCAATCATAAAGGTAATTCGGTCGCTATCCTCCTCATGGATCCAGCTGCTCTGTAGTGCGGCGGTTGTGAGGCGAAACGGGTCCAGCGTTTTCGTTGTCTTAATCATCTCCCTGAGGAAATGTACACGGGCATCGGTCAGTGGCACTTCATTCGACATCGACCAGAGAATGACAGCCGCGCGGTTTTTGTCACGATGGATGATCTCGGTAAGCTGATTGCGTGCATTTTCCAGAGTTTCGGGGTTGTCCCACTCAATCATCCAGTAGAGCGGCAGTTCCGACCAGACCATAATTCCTCGTCTTTCGGCTTCACGCACCATATGTTCGTTGTGGGGATAGTGCGACAGCCGCACAAAATTGCCCTCCATCTCTTCTACCCAGTTAAGCAAAATCCGGGCATCATCAATACTGTGGGCACGGCCGGTTCGGTAAGGCGCCTCTTCATGGATATTCACACCCCTCAAAAATATCGGCTCCCCGTTCAGCAGAATTTTTGTCCCATCCGTTTCGATAGTTCGAAATCCGATCTGATCCGTTATCTGATCTGTTTCAGCGACTATTTCTACATCGTAAAGATGCGGATCTGTAGTTGACCATCGTTTCAGATCTGCCGGAAATGAAAACGACGCAAAACCATCTGCATCTGTTTCAACCCGGTGCAGGATATCTGTCTCCGGTATCCGGATTTCTACCGGCTGCTGTAGTTGATCACCATTCAAACGCACCCATCCGACCACTTCATTCTCTGAATCCTGGTTCAGTTGAACATAATAGTCCTGCAAAAAAGTCTGCTCCGTTTCGATGAGATTAACCGACCGCGTAATGCCGCCGTAATTGGCCCAATCGGTAATCATGGTCGGCACAGCTTCCGGTTTTCGGGTGTTGTCAGCCATAATCACCACAAAATTATCCCCGTCATTCAGCAGCTCTGTCACCTCAAAATTAAATGGAGTAAACCCGCCGATATGTCTGCCGGCAAAGTCTCCGTTTACCCAGACCCGCGCATCGTAGTTGACAGCACCAAAATAGAGAAACACCCGTTTATCGTTCTTAATCTCCCACTGGAAATCCTTTTTATACCAGATGGTTCCCTCATACCAGTGAAGCTTCTCCATCTGTGTATTCCAGTCGCCCGGTACTTCCAGTTTATAACTAAGGTCAAAATTGTATTCGTACGGGTCATCCGGTTCCACATTTTTCCGGTTTCGAAAAAATCCGTCCGGATTCGGCTCGGATCTGTAATCGTAATACCCGGTTTGATACGGATCGATAATGATATCCCAGGTGCCATCGAGGCTGGTTGCTTGCCGATTGAATGTGTTGATGATCAGATCGGACTCCATTAGCGTCTCCTTGTTAACTTCCTGCGCAATAGTGGTCTCGATCCCCATTCCAAAAGTGGTAGTTAGTATAACCAGAAGTGAAACGCTGATATATTTTAACCGGTGATGATTTGTGCTAAAATTTTTGGAAAGTTGTCTTTTAAAATAGGCCTGAGTTATACAATTGATCATAATTTACTCCCTTGAATGTTTGATTTGAGATAAACTCGTTCCTGTTAAATAAGAAATTTTCTCATAACGTGGCGTGAATTTATTAATAGATATTCAAGTAATTCCCCAGGTCTTTTTTACTGTAATTATTGAAAAATAATTAGAGATACCGATATAAAAGGAAGCATCAACAATCAGTAATTTTAACAACATTATCCCGTCTATATATAACGTTTAGAATGAAAAGGTTTTTCATCTTTTCTTACAAGAGAAGCGCACTTAAAGAAATACCTGAACACACTTTTTCTTAATCTGATTTCAATACAGACTTTATTTTCTGTGTTGAATAGATGNTAAGAACCTATTTATNACTAATGAGAGATAAACTTTTACTATTAAATTTNTGCTCCTGCCTTTATCGGGGTGAGTTAANACCAGCTTCAGAGAACTGGACAATCAACCGTANACAGATCGTATCAACGAATATAAAATAGGTTCTTTACTATCAGTTAAATATGAGAGTGTGGGAATTACACAAAAATTGTAAACCCAACAGTAACCGGAGAGGAAGCTACACTCCGGAAGTATTCAAATAACAGAATACCTATACGTTGGCAATTAAGAGAGACTTCTACAATGACCAAACCATCAACCGAGTCTTACCTGTCGAAAACAGTTGGCGCCTCACTTTTAATCTTATTCATATTAGGTGCTAATTCTTGTGCTAATATTGAGAATACAGATCTAGTTCAAATTGAAGAACCGGAACCAATCGAAACCGATTTTGGGGAGATACAAGAAAGAGGCACTATTCGAATGATCACCCAATACAGGCCCACATCCTATTTTCTACTGGGAGGAATGGATCGCGGTTTTGAGTATGAATTGGTGTCGCGCTTTGCCAGAGAAAACGGATTGAAAGTTGAGGTAGTTTTGATCGGTTCGCATGAAGACCCAATCCAAATTTTAGAAACCGGCGAAGGTGATTTGATCGCAGATCATTTTGCAATAAATGAACAACTGGTGAATCGGGTAGCCTTCAGTACTCCATACAACTTTATTAATCAGATTTACGATATCAACGAAACAGAAGTTGAAAATGTATCGATGTTGAAATATTCGGGCGAAAATATAGTTGATTTTAAAACTCCTCAATATAAAACCGAAGCTCGTTACCACGGCGAAAAATCACCGGAAATGACGTTCACAAAAAGTGAGAGCATCGCATGGGCAGTTCGCAAAAATGCTCCGATGCTGAAGCAAAAAATGGATGAATTTATTGGGAAGCATATTAGGGTTCGGGAGTCAGACGGGCGTATTCTCCGATCGGCTTATTTAAACAGTTTACAGCGTCGATATTTTGAACGTGACCGGTTTGAAAGTCGATACCGCGATACTGCCTATGACACTTTTTATTCGGGTTATTTGTCCCCTTATGATGAAATGGTGAAATCGATAGCTGATGAAGCGGGTGTAGATTGGAAGCTCGTTATTGCCGTAATGGCTCAAGAGTCCGCATTCGATCCAAAAGCAGAAAGTTGGGCAGGTGCAGTTGGGTTGATGCAGATTATTCCTCGATTTTCTCAGATTACAAATAAAATGGAGTTGTATGAACCCGAAAAAAATATTCGCGAAGGAGTACGGTATCTACAAAAACATTTAACTCGTGAAGCGCACCTCGATTCGCTAAATCAACACTCCATGGCTTTGGCCGCATATAATGTTGGCATGGGCAATCTCGCAGACGCAAGGGAGCTCGCCGTCCGGATGGATAAAGATCCTGATGAATGGCCAAATATAGCCGATGCACTCCTTAAGCTGATGCACCCGGAATATTACCAGCATGCTCGTTTTGGTTACAAGAGAGGCACCGAAACTGTTAATTATGTGGAGGATGTTTTAAACCGGTACAGCCGCTATCAAACGATTTATAAAATGGCTGTCAATTTTAATGAGAACCAACCGGAAATGATTGTGATGAGGCAGTAACCGGAATTTAATATCTCATAAAGCTCCTTCATATTACTGTCTGGTGATTTACAAATTGTCATATTTTAATCGTCATCATCATCATCATCGTCATCGTCATCGTCATCGTCAAAAACTGCTATTACATCTTTATCTGAATCCATAATGATAGTTTGTGGATTGGCACTTCCACTCAAATCCCCTTCCCAGTGGGANAAAATAGAATCATCATCAGGTATTGCNGTTAGTACTACTTCGGTTCCCGGTTCAAANTCACCCGATTCCGGTGAAATTTCACCGGANCCATCTCCTTCGGTGTCAGTGGAGAGTTCAAAAAAGATGATCTCTTCAAAGTTTGCAGTTACTGATTTATCAGAGTCCATNGTAATCGTCTGTGGATTGGCAGTTCCGCTTAGATCTCCATCCCAGTGGGAGAAAATAGAATCATCATCAGGTATTGCTGTTAGNACTACTTCGGTTCCCGGTTCAAAGTCGCCCGATTCCGGTGAAATTTCACCGGACCCATCCCCTTCGGTGTCTGTGGAGAGTTCAAAAAAGATGATCTCTTCAAAGTTTGCAGTTACTGATTTATCGGAGTCTATCGTAATCGTCTGTGGATTTGTTGTACCACTCAGATCGCCTTCCCAGCCGATAAATGACCAGCCTGGATCAGCCGTAGCGGTAAGTTCCACTTCCGTGCCCTCTTCATAATCTCCCGAACCCGGAGAGACCGTTCCGCTACCATCGGTACTAACTGTGAGTGAAAAAATCTCAGGATCTTCATCAAAAA
>SL_4KL_010_BRINEDRAFT_10002534_pt1 | contig 10316 bp, 8 predicted proteins | sample SodLak_010_BRINE_2_FD_10664 | JGI IMG/M metagenome (IMG submission 10664) | reverse complement strand
TATATAGAACCGCAAACCACGAATAAGTGAGGAACTCAACAATGTCACAATCTGGCCAGCGACGCATGGGAGGACAGCCATTATTTATTCTCAGTGAAGACGCAGAACGAACACAGGGCGGTGACGCCCAATCATCGAACATTACTGCCGGAAAAGCCGTAAGTGAGGCCGTACGGACGACACTCGGCCCACGCGGCATGGACAAGATGCTCGTCTCCGACGACGGAGACGTCGTTATCACCAACGACGGTGCAACCATCCTGAACAAGATGGATATCGACCACCCGGCAGCGCAGATGCTGGTGGAAGTCGCCGACACACAGGAGGAGGAAGTCGGCGATGGAACGACGACCGCATCAGTTCTTGCCGGTGAGCTACTCTCGAAAGCTGAAGATTTGCTTGACGATGATGTCCATCCAACCACCATCGTCGAAGGATACTATCAGGCATCACAGCTTGCTCAGGATGCGATCGAACAGCAGGTGCTCGACGTCAGCCTCGATGACGACCTCCTCGTACAGGTCGCCGAATCGAGCATGACCGGAAAGGGAACCGGCGATGTCGCGGCTGTCGACCTTGCACAGACAGTTGTCGACGCCGTCCGACAGGTCGAATCCGATGCCGGTGTCAACCGTGACAACATCAGCATCCACACCCAGACAGGGGCATCCTCAAGCGCGACCGAACTGGTTCAGGGTGTCGTTATCGACGAGGACCGGGCAAGCGAGGAAATGCCACGTGAGGTAACCGATGCTGCAATCGCGGTCGTCGAAGCTGACCTCGAAGTCAAAGAGAGCAACATCGACGCCGAGTATCAGGTCTCGAACGTCGACCAGCTTAACGCGGCCATCGAAGCCGAGAGCGAACAACTACGCTCGTACGTCGACGCAATCGCCGAAACCGATGCTGACGTCGTCTTCGTGAACGGCGACCTTGACGACCGTGTTGCGGCACAGTTCGTCGAGAAAGGTATCCTCGTCTTCGAAGGTGTCGACGATGACAGTGTCAGTTCAATCACCGCTGCGACGGGAGCAAGCCGCGTCGGCTCAGTCGATACGCTCGAAAATGACGACCTCGGTCAGGCTGACTCACTCCGCGTCAAGAAGTTCGGTGACGACGAACTGGTCTTCCTCGAAGGCGGCTCCGCTGCCGAAGCGGTGACAATCTTCGCCCGTGGTGGTACCGAGCACGTTGTCGACGAACTCGAGCGCGCACTGACTGACTCACTCGATGTCGTCACGGCGGCACTCGACGCTGGCGGTGTCGTCCCTGGTGCTGGTGCAACGGAAGTTGCTGCGGCGAACTACGTTCGCGAGAAATCCGCCGGTATCGAGGGGCGAAAGCAACTCGCCGCGGATGCCTACGCCGATGCGCTGGAAGTCCTGGCCCGCACACTTGCCGAGAACACGGGAATGGACCCAATCGATGCACTCGTTGACCTCCGTGCCGAACACAGCGATGGTAACATTGCTGGCATCATCAGCGAGGGACAGACTGGCCGAATCGCTGACCCGGTCGAATACGGCGTTCTCGACCCCGCGGCAGTCAAACGCGAGGCTGTCCAGAGCGCGACCGAAGCCTCGACGATGATCGTCCGAATTGACGACGTCATTGCGTCAAACTAAGGCTGCTTTTCCACACCTTCGCGTTTTTTGTATATTCGTTCCGTAGCTCTTGGTATGGAACTACTTGCGCCGCTCGCGCTCGCTGTCGTTGTCGTGTTGATATTGTTGCTCGCCGCAACGTGGGTCTATATCGATGCGCCGAACCACGAGATGAGTCCATTAAAGTGGGCCGCAATTACGTTTTTTATCCCGTTCTTTGGGTTTTTTGCGTATATTTTCGAGCGCGAAGAGCGGATGCCAAACCCTGACGCAGAGCGCCGCGATGAGCATTTCGTCGATGGCGCCTTCGAGGTTCACAAATCCCGTGCTGATGATGCACCGTGGGTGTCTGATAACAAATCGGTCGACCAAAACGAACGAAAAGGGGGAGAGAAAAACGAAAACGAATAAGCACCAAAAAACAGTGCTGTCTTGATTACTCCTTTTGTGCAACACCGACAGTCAACAGCGTCCCGTGTTTCCGGTAGCGTTCGACCATCGCTTCTCGCGTCTCAAACTCATCCGTTGGAAACTCCGATGCGGTCGGAATTTCAGTCTCTCGGTCGGGAATCATATCCTGTTCGGCGACAGTAAACCCAGCATTCCGAAACGCCTCACGATACGTCGGTGCATCCCAGAGCGTCATCTGGACGCCCAAATTTTCCTGCCAGTGGTGAGTGTGGATACTTTCCTCGAAGAAATTCACAGCACAGTAGAAGGTGCCGCCCGGTCGAATAATTCGGTTGAGTTCCGCGAGCGTATTTGCTGGGTCACGAGCATAATAAAAAGCCTCCATCGAGAAGACATGGTCGACGCTATCCGTCTCAAATGGAAGGGCATCAAAATCACCACGAACGAACTGAATTGCATCATCATCGGTGTACGACCGGGCGTTTTGCAGCATCTGTGAGGAAGCATCGAGACCATACCCTCTTCCGATATTGGCGGTTTCCCGGAGTGCCCGAAGAATATAGCCCGACCCCGTACCGAGGTCAATGACGGTATCTCCCTCCTCAACCGGCATTCTGGCAAGTGCGTGTTTGGCTGTATGCCAGTGTCGGGTTTCCATCCCCTTGTCTTTGCCTCGCCGGGCCCACTCGTCGAACTCGTCTCCAATGTTCATATCCATAGCTGGGTTGGCAGGCGATAAATTCCTTCGACTTGGGTCGAACCGATTCGGCAAAACCAGCCAAGCCGATTCACATAAATCGTGGCGTCGATTCGATATACTCCCGATAGGCCTCCTTGTCGCTCATCGTCTCCATCACTTCCTGTTCCTCGACGATTGAAAGCCGGTAATAAAAATAGGCGAGCACCGGGAACATGGCAATCGTCAGCAGTGACGGCCAGTGGACGAACCAGCCAAACAGAAACAGGAGGAAGCCGAGATACTGTGGGTGACGGGAGTAGTTATAAATCCCGCTCGTCACGAGTTCCTGGTCAGTCCGATAGAGCGTTCCCCAGCCCCAGGCAATCAACACCGTGCCGAGAATAATCAACACCGCACCGACTGTTTTCCAGAAGGTGAGGGCCATCCCCTGCCCGAACATTTCGAACTCAAAGAGGACCTCCTGTCCAGCGGTTGCCGACAGCCCCGCTCCGGATGGGACAGCTGCGGACGTAATGTATACTGTCAGCGGAACGCCATACATTTCGACGAACAGTGAGACGATAAAGGCAGCATAGACGCCAAGCGAGGCAGATTGCCAGTTCACTCGCCAGCGGAATCCTGCGGCAAGCGGGACAGCGAAGGCGATGAATACGCCCACGTTCAACGCGACGAGGTCCCACCGACCCGAAATAATCTCTGCCTGGTCGGACATGAAAAACCAGATATGGCCGAAAAATGACGGCACAAGCGAGGTTCCTTCGACGACACCGATGAAGACGACCAACGAGACTAACCCGATAATTCGTCTTCGGGTCAGTGCAAACCGTGACTGGTCGTGCTGTGCTCCTTCCATATCAATCAACTAGGAGTCTGCTTATTTGAGGGTGACGCCTCAGGAAGCGCAGCGTGTGAAGGGACTCATAAGAACCGATTCACCACTTCGAACAGAGTGAAAAAAGCGCTAGTTACGTGCCAGCGGCCTCACTGACAGGTGCAACGAGACTCGTCCCAGTTACATGGGCGAAGGGATTAGAAGTCGCCTCAGTTGTATCGTCGGAATCCTCCTCTTCCGTCTCCTCATCGTCTTCGATATCATCCTCATCGATTTCGCCAATTGGGTCCTCAACATCCTGCTCGTCACCGTTGGTCACATCGTCGATATCCTCAACATCCTCCGGTGGGTCCTCAAGCTGGATTTCGATTGTTTCGCCGAACTGAATATCATCTTCTGGGACTGAGACGTTCTCAGCCATCTGGACGACCGAACCATCCTCTTCAGCTGATTCGACAGCGACATCATATCCGCCAGCATCGTCGCTCATGTGAACACTCGAGTTAGCATAGCCATCCTCAGTGTTCAGTGTTTCATCCGTTGGATACGGAACTGTTAGCTCGAACTCACCGTCATCGTTGACCTCAGTCGTCTGTGTGTACTCGAACGGCCGCTCGTTGCCAGTTTCGAGTGGGACCGCTGCTGTCACGGTCTGCCCCGGTTCGGCAGTTCCTGTCAACGTTGCACCCTCCACACGGTCGAACGTCTTTACAGATGCCGTGAGATGGCTGTCGACGAATCCGAAACTATCTACTCTGTCTTCGGAACGGGCTTGCTCCGTTTCTGAAGCAAACATCTGCGCTTGCTCGTCCCACGTGCCTTCGTGAACTGGCACTGACTGTTGTGCGCCCTCAGTATTGAAGCCGACCAACGAGTATACTGGCGACTCATGGATTAACCGGTAATGCTCCATCCCGTCCGCATCGTCAATATAGAGACTGGCGAGCATCGTGTCGTAGTAGTCACCGCCGACGACGAGGTTCTCAGGCTCGTCTGCACCGACATCAATTGCCTCGGTCTCAACGAGGTCTTCATACTCTGTATCGACCCACTGCGCGATAGTCGAGAATATCGTTCCGGCCGAGCGGTCATCTATCATGACGTACTCGATGCCGGGGTCGTCGCTGTCTTCAACTGTCTCGCGTAGTTCATCATCATCCTGATCCCCGTCGACACTTTCACCGGCAGCAATCGCATCAAGATACAGTTCAGCCTGCTCTTCGTCCTGTGACAAGAGAACTTCAGCTGAACTACGGGCGTTCTGCTGGAACGGGTTCGAATGCGGTATCCGCTCACCCTGCACCGTTATCAGATGACCATAGTCCCACCACGATAAGATGCCATATGCGCCCTCAGGATAGTCATAGCTGCCATCTGCAGGCTCATCATAACTCCCAAAGTAATCTAACTGTTGGGCGTTATCTGCCCCGTCGTGTTCCCCAAGTTCCGGGGTGTTGTCAGATACCCAATCGTTTGCTGGCTCCCATAGCTCCGTATACTGTGCTGGTCCGGTGTTGCCCTCCGCTCCAGCCTCCATCGGTGTACCGTCCGCAACTGGTGGGAGAAGAGGCACAAAGAGCAGCATGACGACAACAGCGACCATCAGTATCTGGTACGTTTCGACGTTTTCGAGCATCTCGGTCGGATTATCGAAGTTACGAATCCGTGTGGAGAGCCCGCTTCCACGAATAAGGAATCCAACGAGGTATGCGTTCAAAACGGCCACTGGAATAACGGCATAGTAGCTAAATCGAAGCTGTGCCGCGGCCATACTGAACAGGAACAGGGACCAAATAACAATAAGGATGTGTTCAGCACGCTGTTCGCGACCGAAAAACGGACGGAATATGAGGAGCGCCATCCCACCGAGGGCAGTAAAGAATGCAAGTCCCGTCTCCTCAGTCATTCTGTCGAACAGGCCATCCGGCGGCGGAGCAGCCTCTGCAATCGTTGCCTGGCTATCACCAGCCCCGATCGGGGTCAATCGACCCTGTACGTTCCCAATCAGGGTACTGTAGAGGTCAGGGAGTATCAACCACATCAGCGCCAGCGCACCGATTATCGAGACACCAATTGCGCCGGGGTAGTAGATCCGCTCGATATCTCGTGTCTCCCACTGACGAGCGAGAACTGCCATGAACGCACAGCCACCGCCGACAAGGATAGCCAACACTGGTGGAAGATAATCCAGACTCGTTGCGCTGAATCCGGATTCCTGAATGCGTGTCAATGCCCCCAGTGTGAACACAGCCATACTGACGATACCGACGAACGCAATGTGGTCAGGTGACCGGCCGCGAACGTAATCGACCGAAAGCTGGACGACAAAATACACGCCAAAGATGCCAATCAATACGACACCAGGTGGCCACGCCCAGATGTACAGCAACAGGACGAGACCCGCAATTGCGCTGAAGATAGCAGGGCGACGGAATTCCTGCCAGTTTCGCTGGACGGCAAGTTCCCAGATTGGTCGTTCCTGTTCTGCAACCCGCAGCGCAATCATCATCGCGAGGACCGCAGCCGTCATCAGCAGGACTTCAGCGACGTGGTGCTGGAACTGACCGGCGGTCGTCCGTTGGAAGAATTCGCCAGTCGTCAACGCGAGAAATGCGACGCCTGCAAGACCACCAATGCGTCCACCAAGCCGACTCCCGATATAGTATGTCGGGATTGCGACGAGCGCGGCAAGCGCTGGCACAGTGAGTAACGCCGCGAGAAGAATATCCTGCTCACCGGGACTGCCAGCGCCGATAACCATCGCAAGGGTAGCGACAAGCCAGTCAAAGATGGTTCCGAACTGGCCAACGAATCGTCCATCAGGAAATCCAGTGAATATTTCATATTCCATCATCCACGGATAATTTTCGACGGTCCATTCGGTGGTTCGCCAGTGATACCACGAGTCGACTGCTTGAAAAGTGAATCCCTCACCATCACGCTGGAAGGTCGCATAGTTCTGGAAGCGACTCCAGAACATATAGAGGACCAACAGAGCAAGGACAGGGATATGATACCATCGTCGAAAGAATGTACTGACATCGGCGGCGTCAATACGGTCTGAGTCTGCGCTCATTGTTCAAATGGTAGCCAATACGACGAATAAACCTTTATATTCCCTTCCGCATCAGGTGACTTCGCAGGATGTCGGCTTCCCGGTTCGCAGCGGCAGGGTTGACAAATAGAACCGTTTCAGTGTCCGCAAACTCCCCCGCCTCGGTGAGAAGCGAGATGCCGGCTGCAGCAACGCCGCCTGTCGCACTGACTGGAATACCGTTCGCTGCAAGGCTGGTTGCCGCTTCAAGCAGTTGTTCGTCTGTCGGTGCAACAACACCACCATCTGTTTCGGTAAGTGCAGCGAGCACTTTCTCCCCACCTGCAGGGTCAGGGATTTCAAGCGAGCCACAGATTGTATCTGGATACTCGATGGTGCCGTGGGGAACTGTTCCCTCCTCAAAAGCCTCAACAATCGGTGCACAGCCTTCCGGTTGTGCTGCATAGAGACGGGGCATCGATTCGAGTATGTCAGCCTCGACGAGTTCGCGAAAGCCACGCGCGAGCCCGACGATTCCGAGACCATGCCCAGTTGGGTAGACAACTGCATCGGGAGCAGCCTCACATTGTGCAACGAGTTCGTACGCAACCGTTTTTATTCCTTCTTGGCGGTGAGCTGTCTCGAATGGTGCAAGCGAATAAAAGGCAGCTCCAGACGCATCCGCTCGTGCCTCCTCAAATGCTTTCAACGCATCGGCATACCGGCCGCCGACCACGTTCATTTCGCCGCCGTGGACGTTTATCATGGCCTTGTTTTCGAACGTCGTTCGTGAGGGAACGAACGCCTCTGACTCGATGCCAGCACGAGCAGCATAGGCAGCAGCCGATTGCCCACCGTTGCCAGTTGTGGGTAACCAGACTTTCTCCGCCCCGTTAGCGACCGCTTCGCTCACGCCAACAGCCATCTCTCTATCCTGTATTCCACCGGTTGGATTCTGCCCCTCATCCTTACAGAAAACCGTGCCAACCCCCGGGGTCTCAGAGAGCGACGGACATTCGATAGCAGGTGTCTGTCCCTCAGTCGTCGTTACAAACGTATCTTCGTTCACTGACAAGACCGGGGTAAACGGGGTGAGTCCAGCCGAGTCAAAGCGTGGCTGTGTTGTGAGTACCTCGTAACACGAGCGGACGTCCGTTCGTTCCATACGTAGTTGTTCGGTCCAACAGACTAAGCCCTGTCCGTCTGCATCGACAGCGGTCAGTCGTCTAACTGCTCAATCTGCTCTTCAAGCCGCTTCTGGTCGATTGTCCGGCCGGTAAACGGCAACAACCGTTGCAAATACAGCGCATGTCGATGCTCGTTGAATCGCTCCGCAAGAACCGGGACAGCAAGCGCTAGCCCAAACAGCCCCGCATAGCCAAGGGTTCTAAACCACGCCATTACGGGCACCTCCAGACCCGCCATAATCAGCGTCACATCGAAGACGATGAGTGATTCAATGATTCTGAACGCGAGTAACGCAGGAATCAATAAGATAGCAAACAACACGATGGCTCCGCCAGTCGGCTTTGGCTGGCGGTCGTGAATGAACGTCCATGTGATGATTCCCCCAAGGGCAGCTCCCGTCGACATTGTGACGTAATATTCGGACCCGAGAAGGATGGCTGTCACCGCAAACAGAAACGCGAAGACGAACATCGTAAAAATCGACCGTGGCTCACGGTTGGCAAGCCAGATTGCAAACCAGATTAAAAAAAGACCGAGTGCGGCACCCAAAATCACGTCACCAAGATAGTGAACGCCGATAACGACTCGGGAAAGCGAAACCAGCGAAATAATGATTCCCGCAACGAGATATCGCTGCCACTTTTTTCCAGCCTCCATTGCAACAGCAAGTCCTCCGTAAATAGCTGCCGACCCCATTGCGTGGGCACTGGGTGTACTCAACCCCGGGTAATCATCCGGTGCAAACGCCAGTTCGGCCACTGGGCGAGCGACGTCAAAGATGCCCTTTAATCCAGCACTCAACGCGAGAGTTGCGACCGCAATTGCCATGAGCATCCCCCGTTTTCGCCAATCTGTCCACGCTCCAAACCAATAAAATAAAATTGCGAGCGTGACGACCGTGGCCCCGTCACCGAGTCGAGTAAATAGAGCCAGGAAGTCGATAAAAACGCCGGGTAATGCATCGCGAATTATTTCATTCGTGTTGGAATCCCACAAAAACGTGGGAAGGTCTCGCGAGCCAGTCATACCAGGTGGTTCGGAATCCACCCACTAGTGTGTTACGCAGACTACCCAGAACTATAGCGCACTCGATAGGTTACGGATGGAAACCGGAAACCAGCACTTACTGATACATTCCAAGCGGTTTCGCCTGCGTGCTCTTTTCCTCGTCTGCCTGTTGCATCTGTTTTGCGAGTTGCTCTCTTGCCTGTGCAATTTCCTCTGCCTGTTCGACAAGGTGGTCAGTATCGATATCGATACCAGCAATGGGTTCAATACCTTCGATGAGGAGTATGCGAGCGGCTTCCGGGTCGGGGAACTGTTGGTTTGCTTCGACGACCAGTCCAACACCGTCGACTGACTCTTTGCTCATCTCGGAGAGCAATGCACCCGTCGGCCCACTTATCAACCCACCCTCAGATGGCGGGTCGATACTGTATTCGGATAACAGTGCGGACCCATCACCGGTCCCGATTCCGTACATCGCCGGAACCTCATCCTTTTGACGCGGGAGTCCGCTCATGCAAATCGGTGTTACATTTTCTCGTTCGAACCATCCCGTGACGCAGGTCGCAAACTCCGGTGCTGCATGCGGCGATACCGGTACATCGCTTTGTAGGGCAAGGAGGTCACGTTCCTCATCGGCATAGATTCGAACCGGCGGATGTGAGTCATGAATGCCTTTTTCGTAGGTGGCTACTTTCGGAAGTCCCTTGCAGTGGACCGCACCGTAATAACGCATCTCGTAGGCATCGATGAGGTGGTCTGTTGCGATTTTCCCAACAAGGCCAACGCCGGGTAGCCCTTCGACGAGAATCGGTTCTTCGAGGTCAAGGTCAGCCTGCAATGCAATATTTGCCATATGCACAGTGAGGGCTGGTTGCTACTTAATTCTCCTGACGGGTTAGCAAAAAATGAACGAAAACAAGAATGGTCGAGGTCAGCCGAACATCTTGCGCATCATCGGATGCATCTCCATCAACTGCTCTTCGGCAATTTGCTCGTAGAGCTTGTAGGTAATGGAGACTGTCAGCAGCAGACCCTCGCCGGTCACGCCGCCTATCGTTCCGAACATGTTTGCACCGACGGCAAGCACACCCACCAGCGCACCACCGATGACCGTCACCTGTGGAATATACTGCTCAAGAACGCGTTCCATCGATTGCGTATTCCGGCGGAATCCGGGGATTTGCATCCCGGAGCCGTGAATCTGCTGGGCCGTCGCTTCCGGCCCCATGTTGGTGGTTTTCACCCAGAAGATGGCGAAGATAGCACCACCCACAATCATCACGGTCAGGTCGATGCTCACGCGAAGCATGATTTGCCAGATCTCTGGATCACCGATTGGCGTCGCCCCCGCGAACCACATCCAGTCATCCGGTGTCTGGATTGGTGCGAGATAGTAGAACAGGCCACCAGTGACCTGTCCGTCACCATCGTATGTTCCGAGTGCGGCTGGCATCGCTGCCCACTGATTGTCGAGAATGCGCCCGATGAACTGAACGTTCATCTGGAGCGCACGAACGAGAATCATTGGCAGGACGCTCG
>SL_4KL_010_BRINEDRAFT_10002531_pt1 | contig 10328 bp, 3 predicted proteins | sample SodLak_010_BRINE_2_FD_10664 | JGI IMG/M metagenome (IMG submission 10664) | reverse complement strand
ATGACACTGGCCAAATCACGGAGATTCTCGACGGTGAAACAACACTCGACATCGATGCTGACACGTACACGCTCGAGGTGAGCGCCGATTCGGCTGCAGAGGAGTTCGANCTAACCGTCGAAGACCTCTTTGCCGACGGCGACGGGAGCGAAGACGACCCGTACGTCATNGAAGAGTGGGAGCACCTCGACAACGCTCGATTCACCCTGGACGCGAACCTCACCCTNGCGAACGACCTCGANGCCGACACACCAGGCTACAGCGGCGTTGCCAGTGAAAGCGCCAACGACGGTGACGGGTTCGAGCCGATTGGAGAGAACCTTGATGCCTTCGAAGGCTCGTTCGACGGGGACGGCTCGACGATTTCGGATCTGTACATCGATCGCACTGAAGAGGACGACCTCGTTGGCCTCTTTGGCCAGACGGGCGAGATGGCCACCATTGAGGACGTCCACCTCGAGAACGCGACTGTTCGAGGTACATCGAACGTCGGCGGGCTCGTCGGCGCTGCAGACGGCACGATAGCGAACGTCAGTGCGGCGGTCGATGTCGAAGGAGACCCCGGGGCTGAATTCGGCGGTCCGTTCGAAATCGGCGGCCTCCTCGGGACCAACAATGGCCAGGTCGACAACGCTTCGGTTGAGGGATCGGTCACGGTCGAAGACGGAAGCGAGGTCGGTGGCCTCGTCGGATACAGTGCGGAACTTGGCGGCGGAATCGGCGACATTACGGATTCCCACGCGACCGTCACCGTCGACGCCGAGGACAGCACGAACGTCGGTGGCCTGCTCGGAAACGCAGGTCCGGGTGGCACAGTGAACGCCTCGTCTGCGACAGGCACCGTCGAGGGCGAAGAGAACGTTGGCGGGCTCGTCGGCATGACCCAGAGCGACATCGACAATTCGTTCGCCAACGGGACGGTTAGCGGGACCGAGAGCGTCGGCGGACTCGTTGGATCGAACAACAATGGGATCGTACGGAACGCAACAGCTAGCAGCCCCGTTGCCGGCGATGAGAACGTCGGCGGCCTGGTTGGGGAGAACAGCGGTGATCTCTTCCACACGATTGCTACCGGTGACGTCGACGGTGACTCGACTACTGGTGGCCTCGTTGGGTTCAGCGACGACGGCTCAGTCGAGGATTCCTACTGGGATATCACGGCGACTACCCAGTCCGGCTCCGCTGGCGGCGAACCACTCACGACCGACGAGATGCAGGGTATGTCCGCCAGCTACACCATGGACGCACTCGAGTTCGAACACGCGTTCGTTGCCCTCGAGTCGACGTACCCCGAACTCATTGCGAACAGAGAGACGACGGCTGTCCCGGCCAGTATCGACACCGCTGACTCGAGTATCGAGGCGACCTCACCACACGAACCGGATGGGGAGGACGCCGCAACCGTCACGGTGTGGGTCAACGATAGCGCAGGCGATCCAGTCACTGGACTCGAAGCGAGCGAGTTCGATGTCGAGAAAGGGAACGCAACGTTCGACACTGAACCAGGGGAGGTTGACGAAGAACCGGGCGTCTACACGTTTACGCTCACGAACGAAGTACGTGAGTCCACAGAGGTCACCGTCGATATTGATGGCAACGAATTGGAATCACAGGCAGTAATCGACTTCGAAGAACCTGCGTTCTTCGAGGTCGACATCGGAGAGACGAACGCCCCGGTCTTGGAAGGTGAGTCACTCGAGGTAACGGCAACCGTGACCAACACCGGCGATCAGAAAGGCACGCAAACGGTGAATCTGACGACGGATTCGACATCGACCGCGCTAGATGAGACAGATGTGACACTCGAGGGTGGTGAGCACAATGATTCAGTCACGCTCACGTGGAATACCGAAGACGGTGATGCCGGGACGTACGATGGAACAGTCTCGAGTGTGAACGATACCGACACCACATCGGTGACCGTCGAAACACCACCAGAAGCCGATCTAACGGCGCTCGATATCGCAGACCAAGGAGATGAGTCGACGATCCTCGAAGGCGACGCGGAGAACGTAACCACCACAGTCGAAAATATCGGAGAGCGGGAAGGGTCGTTTACTGTGTCACTCGAAATCGGTGATGGCGTCGTCGAAGCCACCGAGGAAACCGAGGTACTCGACGGAGGTTCTGAAGGGACCGTCGAGTTCGAGAACGTGACCGATGGACTTGATCCAGATGAGTACGTGGTTGTGGTTTCGACAGACGATCAGTCGCTCTCCGGTAACCTGTCCGTCGAAGCACCCCCAAATCCCGTTCTCTCGTCTCTTGATATCGCTGGAAATGGTTCGGAGGCCGCGATTACGCAGGGAGACGACGCAGACGTCGACGTGAACGTCACAAATGATGGCGACCGAGACGGGACGTTCGAGGTTTCACTCGAGATTGCAGACCAAGTTACTGAAACTGTAGACGATATATCGGTCGAGCACGGAGAGACCGTTCCTGTCACCTTCGAAAACGTCACCGATGGTCTCGAGGCTGGAACGTATACGGTCACTGCCTCGAGTGATGATGCGGAGAAAGTCGGTGATCTAACGGTTGAAACACTACCAGCGCCAGCGAACGTTTCAATTGTGGACGCGACACTGAGTGACACTGAAATTGAAACGGACGGTTCTGTAGACGTCGAGGCAACACTCGAAAACACAGGGGACCTCGAAGGGACAGACACCGTCTCGCTGCTGATCGACGGGGAAGAAGTCTCGAACGAGACGGTCACACTCGAAGGTGGCAAAACCGAGACCATCAGCTTCACTGAACCGTTCACAAACACCGGTGACTACGAAATTGCCGTCGATAACGTCACCGCAGGAACGCTGACAGTGACCAGCCCACCTGCACCACCGTCCCCCGATCCCGCCGATATTTCGGTGACAGAGGCAGCTCTCGAGAACACGACCGCCCTCGTGAACGACTCAGTTCCGGTGAACGCCACCCTCGAGAACGACGGAGACGAAGATGGCGAGTATACGGTCGTCTTCTCCGCTGATGGCGATTCGTTCGCGAACGAAACCACAACGGTCGAAGGCGGCTCGAGTACGACAGTCACGACGAACGAAAGCATCGACGAGGTGGGCACGTACACCATCACCGCCGACGACGTCGAGGCAGGAAACGTAACCGTTGATCGCCCCGCATCCTTCGACCTCGAGGAAGTATCGTTCGCCGAAGACGAGGCCGAACCTGGTGAGGTCGTGACACTCACAACGACGGTTACGAACTCGGGAACCCTATCGGCTGAGCGAAACGTCACCGTCGCCCATCTCGAAGACGGCGATGGAAACGAGACGGGTGAGGACGTAGGGAACGAATCGCTCACCCTCGAGGGCGGTGAAAACGACACCCTGGAATTCGGTTTCGAGACACCCACCACAGAGGGGAACGCGAGCTATCTCGTCCAGACGGGCGATGACGAGGCCATGGTAAACCTCTCACTTGTCGAGGACGAACAACACGAGTTCACCATCATCTACGTGGACGCAAACTACGGCATTCTCGAGCCCGGCGACGAAGAACGCGTCCTTGTCACCGTCGCCAACGAGGGCGACGAAGCAGGCGACGCAGACGTCACGCTCGACCTCGAGGGTGAGACCCAGTCAGAAACCCTCGAATTGGATGCTGGAAGGGCTGGCGACGCCGAGTTCTTCGTGCGTGCCCCCGACGAAGGGGGTGAATACGAGTACACGATTAGCGTCGGTGAAGAGGAGACAACCGAGACGATGATCGTCGAAGCGCCGGAACCACCGGAACCCGAGTGGCGCGTGAGTGCCATCTATTCCGAGCCAATCACGGCTGCACCCGGAGAGGACGTAGACATCTGGGTCACAATCGAAAATGACGGAGACGAAGACGGGACCGTCGAGATCGAGTTCTATCTCGACGAGGAGACCTCCGAGATCCAAACCCTCGATATCGAGGCCGGGGATGGTGAGCTCGCCGAAGCGACCCTCCCCGCCCCAGAAGAGGAAGGGACGTATGACTTCGGGGTCGTGGTCGCGGAAGGAGAGACCTTTGTAGACGAAGTGGAGGGGACAAAACGTGTCTCCGAGGATGCTGGTGACGACGATGACGGGACGGATGATGACGGTGATGATGGATACGACGACGGACAACCTGGCTTCGGAATCGTCGTGACCCTCGCCTCCCTGGCGTTCTTGCTGGTCATCGCGATTCGTCTCAGACGGGAACCGACTTCACGCACTGAACCGAATCGTTAGGTCACTCGAGGAGTCGAAATATCGAAGCTTGAAGGAAGGCACTCCCGTTGCAAGGTGAGCGCTCCCGCTCCTACCGCACAGGCTTTCATCACGGTTCTTCGTGAGATCGCGTCGCTGGGAGTGGCCCTTTCGGCAACATTTTTTCCGTCAGGGTTTGTGAGCACTCAGGGAGATGCTCTTCACGCCGTACTTCTGACACGCGTTCGAAGCCTGGTCAGAGATGAACTCGTACTCGGTGTTCTCCTGAACCTCGCTGAGGTCAAAACCAGTAGCTTCGACCAGCGAGGTGTAGCTATCGACCTGTTCAGCCCCACCGATGCATGCGGCCCAGAGATCGGCGTTGTTTTTCGTGCTCTCGGGAAGTTGGCGTTCACTGATAATGTCTGAGAGGACGAGCCGCCCGCCCGGCCGCAACATTCGATGTGCCTCTTCGAACACGCGGTCTTTTGCTGGCGAGAGATTGATCACGCCGTTGGAAATCACAACGTCGAACGAGTCGTTCTCGAACGGCAGGTCCTCGATATAGCCTTGGTGGAAGCTGACGTTGTGGAAACCATTGGCTCCAGCGAGCTCGGTAGCTTTCTCAACCTGCTCGGGCGTCATATCCACACCCGTAACCGATCCGGTTTCGGTGACGTTCATCGCGGCATAGAAGGCGTCCATCCCGGAGCCGCTACCGAGGTCGAGGACGTCCTCACGCGACTCGAGGTTCGCCATCCCGAAGGAGTACCCGACGCCTGCGAACGAGTCGATCGCTTCATCGGGGACGGAAGTGAGGGTGTCCGAATCGTAGCCGAGGCGTTCGGCGAGTTCGCGACCTGTCTCGAAATGAAACTCTGCGTCGGCTGTCTCTGCGACCTCGCGATACATCGACTTGACCTCAAGTTCGAGTTTCTCTGTGTCGAGTGATTTACTCATAGGTTGTGTTAGTGATCCCCCGCTACCTGAGCAGGCGTATCGATCGTCATGTCGACGTCCTGAGCGAGCGAGACGAACGTATACACTGGCGCTCGACGTGCCCATTCATCAACCAGATCCTCGTCAATGTCGGCCCCATCGATTCTGATTTCGGCGGTGAGGTTTTCGAACACCGAATCGGCCGATTTCAGCTCTTCGAGACTGAAAAGCACCGCTGGATCGAAATCGGTCCGGACGTGCGTCTGGAGGGTGTCAATCTCCACGTCGTTAGCGGCGGCGTTGATCGTAATGCCGACGTTAATACAGGCGGCCAACGCCGACAGCGCCGCTTCTATCGGCTCGAGGCGGTCGGTCGCGCCAACCCACCCGCCAGCATCCAGCACTTCCTTCCAGGCGCCGTAAGGAATCGCGTATTCACGTGTTTCACGAGCTATCGTTTCGCCTCCGAGTTCGTAGCTATCGACTTTCGCCAGGCTGTGTGCGGCCGTTCCCTCATACGTCGCGGACGCGTTGAGGCCGAAGTGGACTTCTTCGGGATTTTCTGCGGCGTGTTCGGCGAATTGGCCAAGCGTTTCGAGGTCTATTCCGTGGCTGACTTGTTTATTCATCATGATCGTTCACTACATTTCTGCAACCGAGACTACGAAGCGGGGACTGTTGTAGCTATCTCGTGCCATTTCGGTGGGTATTGCCACGTTTGCAGCCATTGAGAAAAACGCAGAAACTGCAATTCGAAAACTAGAGTCTACACTGCCTCGAACAGTCCTCAGTTGATCATCTGCTGGTATTCGAGCGGTCGAGCGTCGGCTTTGTACCTGGTATAGACCGATTCTGCCCACTCGTGTGCCTGTGGTGCATCGGTGTCGATCAGTACGCTTACTCTTGTGGTGTCTGGGTCGTAATCGTTCACAGCGATTCGATCGTCGAAGAAACTGAGTCCGTACGGAGCCAGATTGTCGCTGACAAGTGGCGTTAAGTTACCGCTTTCGAGGATATCAGCACAGAGCTCGGGGTACGTCGAAATGACGTATCGGGCAGCGGCTGGGGGATTGATGATTTCAGCCTGCATTCCGTCGAGAACCCGCTGGCGAAACTCCTCACGGCAGGGTTCGAGCAAGGCGATATCGACACCGAGGAACCGAAACTCATCGGCAGTCTGGAGCAACGATCTGAATCGCCCAAGCGGACGGTACGGGGTGTCGTGAGCAGCCATCGTCACCGTCGTCTCCGAACTCGTCTCCATAGCGAACTCGAGCACGTCGTTCGGAAGCAAATGCTCGACATCTCGNAGCTTCCGTTCGATGTCGACTCGTGCGAGCAACTGCTCCATTCCAATGGCAATATGCTCGCCCAACATCGTCACGACGAACTGGTAGCCATCTTTCCGGATCCAGTTTCGGTCCTCGAATTCATTGAGTGTCCGTCGGATCGTGGACGACGAAACCCCGGTCAACTCACAGAGTTCCGAGCGGCTCCGAGGACGCTCCATCAAGGCGACGAGCGTCGAGACGCGATGTTCGGACCGAGCCAGATAGGCAATATCGTCGATTGGTGAGTCTTGTCTATAGCGACCCATGTTACCAGCCCTCAATAGGAACACGCCAACAACGGTCAAAACGGTTTGCCTGCTCACCTGCTGAGATTGCCACACCCACTATTTCGGACTCGAGGCATGCTCTACCTCGAATTTCCACACCCTACACGGGCGAGCCGTTGCTTACTCCTGTTCCCTCGAGTTTGTTCTTTACCTAACAGATCAGTACCTAGTTCAATTGAATCACGGAGCCATAGCGCTATTTGCGGATTTCGAACCGACTTGCCCTCCTACGCACTGGATTGCGTTGGTGCTAGGGTGGCTACTGGTGAGCCGATTGAGTAGCTGGCAGGAGTCAGAAAGGAAAACGCTCCAAGGCAGTCAACCGAAGACGACGGGGCTCCACGGGTTCGCGTGTTACGGCGACTGGTGCTCGAGAGCGTTAGCGAACGAGTCCTGTCCCCGACCGAGTGCGAAACCAACAGCAAGCAGGGCGAGTACTCCGATAACGATCCCAAAGCCGGGGATGCCATCATCGGCTGCACCCCCGGCGTCGTCGGTATCGTCAGTGTCGTCGGTGTCGTCGGAATCAGCAACACCATCATCGTCTCCCCCAGCATCACTATCGTCGGCCTCAGATGGCGGGGCGTCAGCCGGGTTGACGGTCACGTTTGTGTTAGCTGTCGCAGTTTCACCCGCATCGTTCGTAATGGTCAGGGTCACCGTGTGCGTTCCTTCGTCATCGATCGCGGTGTCGACCGACTCACCCGTCATGATGTCGCCGTCGACATCCCACTCATAGTCCACTATGGTGCCGTACGTGTCTGTAGAGTCACTCCCATCCAACGTGATTTCCTCGCCGGACTCGACTGTTTCAATAGCTTCGATGGTGGCCTCAGGTTGGCTCGTCGCGCTCACACCGATGGTTGAGAAGCCTGGCGTGTCGGCCTCGAGGATTACGCTTTCGTCGCTTTCGTTCGCGACCACTGTCTCGAGGGATTCCCAATCGCCGTTTGATTGGTGATAGAGGTCCAAATCGGCGGTTGATACGTCGACCCCGGTGAGGTATTCCGTCGAGAGTCGGTACTGTATGGTTGCGTTCGAATCACCCAGATCCTCCGAAACCACGACGTACGTCGCGTTCACGACCGCACCAGGCGGGTTATCGCCACTAGTCTGGTTTGTCTCGAGTTGGACAATGCCGACATCGTCGTCCGATTCAACGCTCGAGTTGAGGTGTACAATCGGTGCCTCATCGGTGAACGTGGCGACAGTAGTCCCGTCATGGATTTCCGGAACCACGCGTTCGGCGTACGTCGGGACCGCGCCCTTGGGCAGATCGAACTCGTCGAGGATTTCATCGACATCGGTGAACGTCTCAGGTTCTGGATCTGGCGCTGGTGGGCTGGGGCGAGGCGCTGATTCGATTGTGAACGTCTCGGTCGAGGCGTTCGCACTGCCGTCGTCGACGTCAAAGGTGAGCGTGTACTCGCCCGTAGACCCAATCTCGAGGTCGTCGAACGTTGCAAGTCCACTCCCGTTCGTCGCGTGCGTGACCGTCCCGTCGCTGAACGAACCGTTTACCGATACCGTCACGTTGTGATCCGGAACCGGGTTTCCGAAGGCGTCCGTAACGTTCGCCGTTGGCGGTCCGCCGATTGTCTCGTCTTCTTCAGCATCTTCGGGCTGCGTCTCGACTGCGACGGAATCCGTATGGGCCGGTTCGACAGTAACTGCCGTCGTATCCGAGTCAACGCCATCAAATGCGGCACTGACGTTGTAGGTGCCAGCGGTCGTCTTCTCGAAGGTGCCGTTATCAGTTGCGTGCGTCCAGCTGAACGCTGAATCTGCGGTTTCGTTCTCGTTGTCGAACTGGTCGTAAGCGATCGCATTGAACTCGAGCGCCTCACCCGCGGTAATCTGTTGGCCTTCACTGGGATCGAGTTTGACTGTCTCGACGGCCGCAGGGTCAACGGTTACCATCGTCGAATCCTCAACACCTGCGAGTTCGGCTGTGACTTCGTGCGTGCCAGCGGTGGTGTTCTCGAAGACACCATCCTCACTTGCGTTCGTCCAGCTGAACGCTGTGTCTGCGGTTTCGTTCTCGTTATCGAACTCGTCGTAAGCGGTCGCGCTGAACTCGAGTGTCTCACCCGCGGTTATTTGTTGCTCTTCGCTGGGATCGAGTTCGACCGTTTCGACGGCTGCTGGTTCGACGGTTACGGCTACCCCGTTGGATGAGACGCCGTCAAGCTCTGCGGCGGCTTCGTAGACACCGGCGGTTGTCTCCTCGAAGGTTCCGTTTGTAGCCGTGTTCGTCCAGCTGAAGGCCGAATTATCCGTCTCGTTCTCGTTACCGAACTCGTCGTAGGCAGTTGCGTTGAAGTCGAGCGTCTCACCAGCAGTGATCGTCTGGTCGCCTGCGGGCTCGAGTTCGACAGTGTCAACCGAAGCCGCCTCGACGGTCACGGTTGTTGGGTCAGATTCAACGTCATCCAACTCGGCAGTGACGTCGTACTCACCGACATCAGCATCGTTGAACGTGCCCGCATCGGCGTGGCGCCAATCGAACTCACCGGCGTCGTCCGTGACGACGTTGCCGTACTCATCGGAGGCGATCGCGTTGAACGCGACCTCATCGCCGGCAGTAATCGTCTGGTTGCTTTCAGGCTCGATTGCCACCGTGTCAACGTCACCGGCAGCGAAGGTCGCCGTTGCAGTGGCATTACCAGCGTCTTTCTCACTGAACTGGACGTCGAACTCGTTTGCGTCGGTCGTGGTAGCGGTGAACGTTGCTTTCCCATCGGCATTGGTATCTGCCGTCTCACTGGCGTCGATACCGTCCAGTTCGCCGACGTCAAAAACGTTGTCGACCATCACAGTCGCGTTCTCGACAGGATTCCCGAATTCGTTCGTCAGCGTGACCACGAACGCAACCTCGTCACCTGCGACGGTCTCGTCGCCGGTTGCATCGATGTGATCCGCTGGTGCAGCCTCGATCGTAATTCGCTCCTGATCGGTGTCATCGGGACTGCTAACAGTCACGTCGCCCTTGTCGACGATACCCGGATCGATATTCCAAGTAAGTGTTACGGGCTCTGAATCACCGCTGTCGAGGTGGACCGACGTGTTGTGTACCTCATCGCCATCGAAATTCAGCAGTTCGACCTGTTGAGCGTCGCCCTCTCCGCCCCAGTTGGTGACGTTCGCGGTCACCTCGAGCGTCTCTCCCTCAGTGATCAGGTCGGTTGTGTCTTCGATAGTCACGCCGTAGAAGGGATCAGTGTCTTCCCAGGCAAGTGCGGGGTAGTCGTCGGTGACATGCCACGTGCCGTTCCCATCTGCAAACGCGAAGCCAGCCATGCTCTCAGTAGCGTCCAAACCAGTCATCTCGCTGGTAGGGTCAGTGTCTTCCGTATCGCCGAATCCCTCGAGTCCGTCGGTACTGCCATCGTTTTCGCCAATAGCGTCCTGCTGGTTTGTTGTGGCCCGGTCCCAGTAGGACTCAGTAACGTTGCCCTCATCGTTCGCCCCGACGAGACCACCCACAACTTCGTCGCCGCTGACATCGCCGGTGGCATACGACTCACTCACACCGCCGCCGTTATTCCGCCCGACGAGGCCGCCCACACGGTTCTCGCCGTCGACATCACCGGCGG
>SL_4KL_010_BRINEDRAFT_10002530_pt1 | contig 10328 bp, 11 predicted proteins | sample SodLak_010_BRINE_2_FD_10664 | JGI IMG/M metagenome (IMG submission 10664) | reverse complement strand
GGGACGACGTCGATGATCGGCAACACCACCGGCGGCTGCGAGCCCATCTACAACGTCGCCTACTACAAGAACGTCTCCGACGACGTGCAGGGCGACGAGATGCTCGTCGAGTTCGACGACTACTTCCTGCGCACCTTAGAGGAGAACGACGTCGACGTCGACGCCGTCAAGCGGGAGGCCCAAGAGCAGATGGCCGCGAACGAGTTCGACGGCGTGGACGGATTAGAGACGATCCCGGACGCGATCGGCGAGCTGTTCGTCGTCACGGGCGACCTCTCGGGTAAGCAGCACGCATCAGTCCAGTGCGCCTGCCAGCAGGGCGTCGACTCCGCCATCTCGAAGACGTGTAACTTCCCGAACGACGCCACCGCCGAGGAGATGGAGGAGGTGTACCGCTACATCTACGACCACGGCGGGAAGGGCGTCACCGTCTACCGCGACGGCACCCGCTCGAAGCAGGTGTTGACGACCCGTGCAAAGAACACGGAGTTCGCCGACGAGAGCGAGGCGGCAGAGACCATCGTCGAGCAGATCGGCGAGGTGTTCGGCGGCGTCGAGGCGTTCCTCGACAACGAAGACGTGCAGGCGGCGATCGACACCGAAATCGCGGACCTGCTCGAAGCCAGCGAGCAGCCGCGGATCGACTACAGCGAACGAAGCCCGCGTCCCGACTCGCTCTCGGGGGTTACTCAGCGCGTCGAGACGGGGTACGGGAAGCTGTACGTCACCATCAACGAAGACGAGAACGGTCGGCCGTTCGAGCTGTTCGCGAACATCGGTCACTCCGGCGGCTACACCAACTCCTTCACCGAGGCGCTCGCGAAGGTCATCTCGACGGCGCTCCGTTCGGGTGTCGACCCCGAAGAGATCGTCGACGAGCTGCAGGGCACCCGAAGTCCGAAAGTCGCGTGGGATAAAGGCGAGCAGATCCAATCGATTCCGGACGCGATCGGCACCGCGCTCCGCCGCTACCTCGACGACGAGATCGACAAGGGGATTCCCCAACAGCAGAGCCTCGATGACGTCGAAAACGACTTAGCGAACGAGTCGGCGGCTGAGCCGTCGAGCCAGACCGACGGCGGTGCGGCGGTCGACGTCGGCACGGCGACAGACGGCGTCGAAGCTCCCAGCGGACCGAACGCGAGCGACGCGGACGACGCCATGCAGGAGCTTATCGAGGCTGGCGAATCGCCCGAGTGTCCCGACTGCGGGAGCATGAGCCTCTACTACTCCGAAGGCTGCAAGACGTGCGAGTCGTGCGGCTGGTCCGAGTGTTAGGTCGGGCGTAGCGGACCGACAGAGGCGACGGTAGCGGTTCGGACGAGACGACGGCTCTGAGCCGTCAACGCTGCGGTTCGTTATTCGCCGTTCTGTTCGAGAAACGTCTCGACCTGCTCACGCGACGGAAGCGCCGTCATTCCACCGACTTCTTCGACCGACCGCGCCGCCGTGGCGTTGGCGAACGCGAGCGCGTCGTCGAGGTCCGTTGCTCCCTCAATCAGGCGTGTGAGCAGTCCGGACGTGAACGCGTCGCCGGCCCCGGTCGTGTCGACCGCGTCGGCGTCGAACCCCTCGTGTCGGGCGGTCCGCTCTCCCCACGGCGAGGCTGCCGACCCGGCTGCTACCGCGCCCGCGGTACCGAGCGTGACGACGGCCGTGTGTGGGCCGAACGTCAGGAGTTCCCGAGCGAGCTGTTCATCCTCTAGCGAAGAGATTCCAGCGGCCGCGATATCCTCGTCGCTACAGAATACCACGTCGCTCTCGGCGAGTATCTCTCTGACTGCCGTCACGATTGCTGACCGCGACGTCTCGGGAACGAGGTCTGGCCGGTAGTTGACGTCGAACGAGACCGAACAGTCGTGTTCCCCCGCTTCCGCGGCGAGCGCTCGGCTCGCTGCGCGGCCCTCCGGATGCGTCAAGGCGACTCCCCCGAGGTGGAGCCACGAGCACTCCTCCAGTGCGGCGGTCGGAATCGAGCCTGTCTCGAAGCCGAACGTCACGTCCCGCGAGCCGTAAAACCGGAAGCGGCGTCCGTCGACACCGGGCGGAGAGACGACTGCGAGCGTCGTGTTGCCGTCGCTGACGCGTTCGAACCGCTCGGGAGCGACTCCCTCCGCAGTGAGGGTCTCCCAGAGAAACTCGCCGAACGGGTCGTCCCCGAGTCGCGTCCAGAAAGTCGGGTCGATACCGAGCCGAGAGAGCCCGACGCTGACGTTTGCTGGCGCGCCGCCCGGTCGGTGCGTGAATCCGTCGATATCGTGGAGCGTCTCACCCGCTCCGGGGAGTAGGTCGACCAGCGTTTCTCCGACCACGAGAATCTCCGACATTGCGTCAACGAGCGGTGTCGACGGGTATGAAACTACGGTTTGATGCGCTGGCGACAGGGCGGCCGTCGGGGGTCGTGGACGAAAAGAGCGCTCACTGGTCGTCGTCTGCGACCGCGTCTCCGCTCGCTTCTGCATCCCCGCTCGCTTCGGCGACTGCTCCGGCCACCGCCTCGAACGCCGCGAGAATGACTCGCCGGCAGGCCTGTCCTTCGGTCGTCCAGTGGTGAGCGTAGTCGAGCATGTCGTCGTAGATGTCGGGTTTACACCCCGCGGCCTGCGGGTGGCCGCCGCCGTTCACCTTGCCGGCGACCTCGTGAGCGTGTTGGAATCCGTCCGAGCCGCGGATCGACGCCGAGCCGGCTGGTTTGACGATGACGGCCGCGTCGGCGCCCTGCTCTCGAAGGCTCTCGGCGACCTCGTTCTGCGAGCAGCGCCCGTACGTGACGGCGACGGTCCACGCGCCGATCTCGTGAGTGACCGCGCGGTCGACGGCAGCGGCGATGCGGGCCTCCTTCTCGACGCGGCGGTCCGCGACGTACGCTTGGACCGTTTCGGGAAGGTCGGCGCCGTACGCGCCGATGACCGTTGCGTACTCCTCGCTGCCGGCCCAGTAGGAGTAGTCGGCCAGATCGTCGGAGCGCGGATCCGCTTTGATCCACAGATCGTGGTCCCGCGTGACGGCCGCCAGCTCCGCCCACCGATCGTCGAACGCGTGATCGATCGAGCGGAGCGCCACGTCGGCGGTACACTCCTCGTCGGACTCACCGATCACGAGGTCGACGCCGAGGTCGCGGACGGCCTGCTCGGTCGACTCGTCCCACTGGTGGTGGTCGAACCAGCGGATCGAGTCGGTCGACTCCGCAAGCGCCTCCAGCGGTTCCGCGATCCAGTTGTACGCGTCGGGACACAGATCACAGACGAAGAGGTCGATATCGTCGTCCGCGTAGGCGACCACGCGTTCGAGCGACGTGTCGAGCGAGTACGGTCCCGCCGCGATCAGCCCGACGGGTGACTCGGTGTGTGCGTCGGCAGTGGGGTCACCGTCGGTCAGGTCCCCCTCGCTGCCGCCTGTCTCGTCTGTTTCGTCCTCGCCCTCGTCCCCCAGCCGCGCCGCGATCGCTGTCTCGAAGTCGGTGGCATCGAGGGCGGCGTCGTACGCCTCTCGCACCATCGCCGCGCAGGCGAGCCCGTCGGCGTCGCCGTCGGCGATCACGACCGCCTCGCTTCCCTCGATCGTTTCTCGTGCGCGCTGTTCGGCGCGCTCCTCGTCCAGCGAATCCGGATAAAAGAACCCCTTGCCGGGGAGCCGCGTGTACCGCGATCGAGGGATCCCCGCCTCGTCGATGAGATCGTCGTCCATACCGTTGAGCCGAGCGGCAGCGGGAAAACTCCGCCGTTCTCACACGCNCGACGCTTCGCACTGTCGGCCCCCGCGTCAGATAGTCACGCGACGCGGATCCTCGTCGGTGAGCTGTCGGACGGTGAGGACGGGAACGGGACAGGTTCGAACGACGCGCTCGGCGACCGAACCGATGAGAAAGCGGTTCTCACCGTGTCGCCCGCGCGTCCCCATCGCGACGATGTCGGCGTCGACCGTTCGCGCGTATTCGGCGATCTCGGGGGCCGGTCGTCCCTCGCGTACCTCTGCGGTCACTTCGAGGGCGTCGTCGCGGGCGCTCGCGGCGTCGGTGACCTGATCGAGCGCCGCCTGTCCGCGGTCGTCGAGGGCGTCACGGAGATCGCTGCGCACCTCGTCGGGGGTGGACTCGACCTCGCCGCTGTCGACGACGTAGACGGCGTGAACGTCGGCCTCGAAGCGGGCGGCGATATCAACCGCGAGATCGACGGCCCGGCGAACGCTGTCGGAGCCGTCGGTCGCGACTACGATCGTGTCGAACATACTCACCCGTTCGACGAGACGGGAGTTAAAAACCGGCGGTCGCCTGACGGGTCGGGTCGACCCTGCCGAGCTCCGTCAGGCCAAGAAGACGTGGCGCGGACGGTCGGCGAGCACGTCGCGACCCCACTGGACCGTCTCGCTGAACTCCGCAGAGCGGAAAAAGGCCATCGCGTCCTCCTTCGCGTTCCACTGGCTGGCGATGAACATGTCGTTGACGTCCTCGGCGTTCACCATCAGGTCGGTCTCGACGTGGCCGTCCATCTCGGCGAGCAGTCCGCCGACTTCGTCGAACGTGTCGACGAACTCCGTCTGGTAGTCCGGCTTCACCGTGTAGAACATCCCCATCGTGCCGAATCCGGACTCTTCGCCGGCACGGGCAACGATCTCGGGGAGCTCCGAGAGGAACCCGGCCGCGGTCTCGGCTGCGGAGGCCGTCTCCCAGATCGAGACGACCGCGGCTCGATCGGTGTGGCGGCCCTCGTAGACGGCCGTCTTCACGTGTGTGCCGTAGTGGTCGAAGTTCCCGCGGAGCCCTTCAACCTCGTCGAACAGCCCGTCGACGTCGGCCTCGCTGTACAACACCGTCGCGTACACGTCCTCACCGTGGGGTTTGCCGGCGTAGATGTCGAGGTCGGCGAGCTCGCCGCGGATGTCCGCGTCAGAGGCGTCGGAAGCGTCGTTATCGCTGCCGCGTTCGCCGTCACCGCCGGTGTCTCCTTCGCCGTGCGGATGGTCACCGTCACCGCTGGTGTCTCCCTCGCCGTGCGGATGGTCGCCGTGTGCTGCGCCGCCACCGCTCGCGCCAGCATGGTCATGATTCCCGCCGTGGCTGTGGCCGTCGCCGCCGTGAGCACCTTCACCACTTCCGTGGTGGCCGCCCTCGCCGTGTGGGCGTCCGCTTTCGGTCCGTTCACCCGTCGGAACCGCGTCACCCGCGAAGTACGCACCGAGGTCCGCGGGCGGGAACCGCCGACCGACGTAGAACTCGCCGAACTCCCCGTATCGCGAGGAGGCCGGATCGAAGCGCATCTCGTAGACGATGTCCTTGATATCCGTCGGATTCGAGGCGAACAGGGTAACGCCCCACTCGTGGTCGTCGAGGCCGACGGAGGAGGCGATCACCTGCTTGATCTTCCCGGCGTACCCTTTGCCGACCTCGCCGTGGCCGGCCATGAGGTCGGCCCGGTCCTCGAAAGAGAGGTCGTACCAGTTGTACTCCTCGCCGCGTCGCTTGCTCATCGGATAGAAACAGACGTACTCGTCGTCGGGGATCTCGGGAGTCAGCTTCCCCTCGATGTATCGACGCAGCCCCGCATCGACCTCCTCCGGCCCTTCCTCGAAGTAGGCGTCGGAGACGTAGCCGGAGACTTCCGTGACGGAGACGTAAGACGTCGTCTGTTCGGTGAACGACGCGAGCGCCGTGTTCTCGAACCGGCGCTCGATGGCTGACAAGTCGTCCAGCGTCGGCCGAAAGTGAACGAACAGCAGATCGCTTTTGTGTCCGAGCACGGAGAACAGCCCGGAGTCGCCTTCTTCNGCATCGGCGATCAGCTCGCGGTGTTTCAGGAACGCCTCACCCTCCTCGATCGCCTGTCGTCGCTCGCGTTCGGGGGCCTCGCGCCACGCGTCCCAGTCGATACTGCGAAAGTCGTGCAGCGCGAACCACCCTTCTTCGGTCTGTGGTGCCTCGACCATACGTCGGCTTGGGTCGCCGGGACTTAGGGGTTTGCGGGTCGCGTGCGAGGCCCGTTTCGCTGCCGCGACCGAAACCCTTTCACGACGACTCAGCAAGGGAGGAACGATGCGGAAAAGCGGCCCGCCGAAAGGACTGATCTCGTATCTCGTGTTGGAACTGCTCGACGAGCGCCCCCGATACGGGTACGAAATACTGGGCGAGATCACCGAGATCAGCGGTGGCCACTGGGAGCCGTCGTACGGCTCCGTCTACCCGATCCTCTACAAGTTCGAAGAGAAGGGTGTCGCCGAGCGCGTCGAGCGCGCGGACGAGCCCGACCGAAAGTACTTCGCGCTCACCGACGCGGGTCGCGAGGAGCTCGGCGAGAAGCGCCGCGAGATTGGCCGTGAGGCCAAAGACTTCGGCGACGTCGTGCTCGGCTTCTATCACCTATACGCTGCGCTCGCGACTGACGATCGGTTCGCCGTCGACGACACGGACGGCGACTGGGGGTTCTCCGAGCGCTACAGCGCGTGGATCGTCGAACAGACGATCCGACACCACGAGCGCGACTTCGGCGAGTTCGAACGAATCGAGGCGACTCCAGCGGAGTTCCATGCGGACGCGGCCGAAACCGAGCCGGACAGCGCGGAATCCGGTGACACGGATTCGGCGGAATCGGAGGAGTCCGAGCCGGCGTCGTCCGGAGCCGCGGACTAGCGTCGTCGGTCGATCAGCCGCCCGAGAAAACCGCCGGGGAGCCCGGCCCGAATCAGGCGGTCGTACAGTCGGTCCGGTAACACGATCCCGACCCGTGGGAGCCATTTCGCGCGTCGGCTCACGCGATAACGAGTCCGTGGACGGTCAGTGGTGGCCGCGACGACGACCCGCTCAACGACGCTCTCCACGTCGCTTGCGGCGGGAGCGTAGCCGTCGAACGCGCGGTACGCGTCAGCGTACGGGCCGTCGGGATCGCGCTCGGCGCTTGCTCGAGTATCGGCTGCCGCCCGTTCGTTGAACCCGGTTCGGACTGGCCCCGGCTCGACGAGGGCCACTGTCGCGCCACGGGGCTCTACCTCGCGACGCAGGGCGTCGACGTAGCCGCGGACCCCGGCTTTCGCGGCGCTGTACGCGCCGTGATACGGGAGTGACACCGATCCGAGCATCGAGCCGACCACGACGATCCGCCCGCCACGCTCGCGGATCGACGGAAGCGCTGCACGGACGACGGTGTGGACCGCCGTCAGGTTGGTGTCAAGCTGACGGCGGAACGACTCGACCGACGTGTCCTCTATCGCCGCGATCTCGTACCCACCGACACAGGAGATGACTCGATCGAGGGGACGGTCCGCGAGGAGATCCGCGACGGCGTCTCCGTCACGGAGGTCGATCGCGTGCGTCTCGATACGCTCCGGTAGTTCGTCGAGTCCGGACGCGTCGAGATCGATCCCGGTCACGGCGTGTCCGGCGGCCGCGAGCGTTCGAGCAACGCCGCCGCCGATTCCGCCGGCAGCTCCGGTTACGAGGACGCGCATGGTCGCGGGTAGACGGCCGCGACAGTAGACGGTGACGGTTCCGTGCAGGGGTGATCCCGGCGGTGGATCGGGTGGCACGCGTACGCTCCCGAAGGCCTATACGGGGCACCCACGAGTACTCGAACGATGTCTACCGACGAGCCGTCCGTCCCGATCGTCTGCACCGAGTGCGGGACGGAGACACGCGTGCCGCTATCGGACGTGGCCGACACCCTCGATCGACACAACGACGGCAAACACGACGGCGAGGAGATCGCGGAGGTGGCGCCCGCGATCAAGGACCGACTCGCCGACCTCGTCGCCGAAGACCTCGGACTGTTCGACGACGAAGAGCCGGCCCGGTGAAAGACGAAATCGCCAGGCTCTGACGGGGTCGCTAGCCGTGATACTGAACGGGATCGCGAGGAGAGGCGGCTACGTGTCGCGGTCCGCCGCCGTTTCGACGATCGGGAGCCGACGCCAGTCGCGGACGCGACCGATATCGGCATCGCCCCCTCCGCGAGTAGGCTCAGTCGTTCTGCGCGAGTGCACCCTTCGGGTGACCCTTATGTTGGAGATTTCGGTTGTCGCGCTCCCGCGTCGCTGTCGCCGGAATTACGTCGTCGACTTCGTGCCGAGGCCGACCGGTGTAGCCATGGTCGGGGTGTTCGGTGCAGTGGGCCATCGCGTCGTGCGACCCTTCCCACGGTCCGGCGCTGCAGTCGTCCGCCGTACAGACGAACACAATGTCATCAGACATGTTAGCAGGGCGTTTCTGTCGGGTGTATAAAAACGTCACAGCTAGATTATCGTGTCTGATACCTACAGGTAAGCGAGGCGGTTCACGCGAGGATGGCTGGAGACCGCTACGTACTCGGCGCGACCGTCAGTCGCCGGCGGCCGGAGCGCCGAACAGCTCGACGCTCGTCCCGTCGTGTCGACACTCCTCTAAGGCGTGTTTGGCCGCGAAGCCGGCCTCGTGGGCCGAGGCACCTCGGCCGACGCCGACCTGTAGCTCGACGCCGACGTCTTGTTCGACGTGTGCCACCGCGTCGGCGAACGCGTTCTCCGGGAGATCCGGACAGACGGAGATGATGTTGTCGCCGCCGACGAAAAACGAGAGCGCACCGTGCGTCTCGCGGAGGTATCGCATCAGGGAAGCGTACGCCTGTTCGATACTGATGAACGTGTCGAACTCGTTGATCTGGTCGGTGTACTTCCCGGTCGCGTTAACGACGTCGAAATGCGCAACCTGGAGGTCCGAGCGAGCCGTTTCCGTCAGGTACTCCCCCGCGAGCACTTCGGTCCGACTCTCGTCCTGAGCGCTGCCCTCCAACTGCAGGTGTCGGTTCGCCGCCTCCAGCGCGTCTATCGGTCGCTCGGCGACCGCGGTGCCGAGGCTGACGCTCACTGGGTAGCGGTTTCCGATCGACTCTTGGAGTGCCGCGTGGGCCGCGCCGTCGACGCCGTTCGTCACGGCGACCATGTTGTCGAAACGCGTAAAGAAGACGTACGCGTCGCGGTGGCCGACGAACTGAGCGATGTCGGCGAAGAGACGCGACTGGAGGGTCTGCAGATCCATCTCTCGTCGCGGCTCCGGCGTCACCGTCCACGGGCCGTAGTTGTCGATCTGGATAAGAGTGACTTGGGTCGTCGTCACAGTACTACCCGATAAGCGACGATGCCGCTTTACCCTTCCGTTATCCCGAAGCTGAACCTCGTACCGAATCTGTTGCAGTTCGCGTTCCGGAATCGGGATCGGTCCGCAACCACTAGGCCCGTGGCGCCCTGACAGACCCCATGGAGTTCAGCGGGGCAGTCCTCGACGTGGACGGGACGGTCGTGCGAGGCAACGAACCGATACCGGGTGCGCCGACGGGCTACCGACGGATACGCGAGGCCGGGATCGAGACGCTGTTCGTCTCGAACAATCCGACGAAGGCGCCGCCGGCGTACGTCGATCGGCTCGGCGCCGCGGGGTACGACGTGGACGCCGAGCACGTGTTCACCGCCGGAGCGGTGACGACGCGGTACCTACGGGAACACCACGCCGCCGCCGACCTGTTTTGTATCGCCGACTCGGGAGTGGTAGACCAACTCGACGCCGCCGGGCTCGCGACCACCGATGACGTCGACGCCGCCGACGTGCTCGTCGCGTCGATCGACCGCGAGTTCGACTACGACGACCTCTGTGCGGCGCTGTGGGCGCTCGAACGCGACATCCCGTTTATCGGGACCGATCCCGACGTGGTTATTCCGGCTCCCGAACGCGACGTGCCCGGCTCCGGCGCCGTCATCAACGCTATCGCCGGCGTCGCTGAGCGGGAGCCGGACGCCGTTCTCGGGAAGCCGTCGGACACGGCGATCGAGATGGTTCGGGAGCGGCTCCCGTATCCGCCCGAGGAGTGTCTCGTGGTGGGCGACCGACTCGACACCGACATCGCGCTCGGAGAGCGCGCCGGGATGACAACTGTGCTCGTTCGATCCGGCGTCACCGACGACGACGCGCTAGCGGCGTCGGACATCTCGCCGGATCACGTGCTCGACGACCTCGGAGAGATCGATCGGATCATCGGCTGATCGACCCTCCTCTCGACGGACCGCTCGGAGCGCGGTCGCATCCGGCGACCGCGCATCCCGAACACTCACTTCCGCTGTGTGGGAAACGCTTATATCCGACAACGGCGACAGTTCGCCTATGACAGTAGTTGACTCACACGAAGACGGCTCCGACGACGAAGACGCGGAGCAGACCGTGCGCGTGCTCGAGGGGCACGCGGTACAGTTCAACGAGTACCGGTACTGAGGTCGCAACGAGTACCGGTACTGAGGTCGCAACGAGTACCGGTACTGAGGTCGGTTGCGTTCTCCCCGGTGCGGGTGGCCGAACCTGGTGTCTGTCTCACAGAGCG
>SL_4KL_010_BRINEDRAFT_10002528_pt1 | contig 10334 bp, 10 predicted proteins | sample SodLak_010_BRINE_2_FD_10664 | JGI IMG/M metagenome (IMG submission 10664) | reverse complement strand
CACACACGCACACACACACATACACACACACACACACACACAGGCGGGCACTCACACAAACATACACACACAGGCACACTACGAAGCATCCTTGCAGAGAACAGTGTACATGTGAAGTGCAGGCGGCTGATCCTTGCTGTGAATAGCGTGTTGTTACCTGCCGTGTAGCTTTCATTTCTGCGTGCCCATCATAAAGAGGCTTGGCCATTCATTTTTTATGTCAGCCCTTGGTGGGGTTAGACCAGGGTTGGGTCATGCGTATCTTATCGCATTTTACGTATTGATACAATTGCCTTAGATTCGCAAATTGAAAAACCTCGCGTCCAATGCGCCCCCCCAACCTCCCCTGGGTTAGGCCTAGGGTTAGGGTTCAGGCAAGGCCTGGGGCGTTTCCCGTGTTCCTGCTCAGCCTTGCTCAGTGGAGCACTCCTTGGCGGTGGCGAGGCGTTGCTTGCAGTTGCTGATGTTATGCTGTCGAGCTGGAGCTGCGCTGCGCTGCTGCTGCTGCCTTGCTGAGCATTGACGGGCCCAGGCTCTCGCCTCATCCAGCCCGGGCTCTCATCTTGTCCAGGACAGGCTCTAGGACTGCTTCATCCGCTGTGCTCTTCACATACCCTCGAGCTGAATTTATGTGCAGGAAATGCTTTCTGATGCAGGACGAGCTTGCATTACTTGTGCAAAGCATGCTGGTGCACGGGACTTGTCTTTCAGCTCAATGATCTTGGCATGAACGCACTTGTCCCCCTTTTCTTGGCACTTTGAATGTGTATGTACTTTTAATAATGCATTTTGGTGGTAACAGGTAGCTGGGGGGGCAGTTGATGGCCCGCATGCCCCCCCAAATCCCCCAACCTCTACCATCAAAAATGACCCCTGAATGCGGATGCATTGACGCTAAATACGCGCATTGTTTGTATCATACGCGAAATGGTCTGGGCAAATGAACGCATGACCCAACCCTGGGTTAGACATCCGGTAACTTGGATTAATGTGTGTCTTTTTCCTTAATTGATATAGGGAGTGTTTCACTGCCCCATTGCTTTATATCCTTTCTTTTTGTCAGCCCCTTGCTGGATTACTGGATTACTTAGTAATTTGCTGCAGAGGAAATGGCATGCCAATTCAGTTGGGCTTTCTTGGCTCAATCTTTGTGCGCCTCATGGGCAGGAAAATACCCAGGCTCGTATGTGGCGCCATGGAGGGGGCGGTGCTCTCAGCCATAACCTCCAGCCACAAAGCCCAGCAGGTGTGGCAGGAGCGGTGCAGAGCTTGGTAAGGTGCAGTGATGTGGTGTTGCACTATGTTATAGGCCACAGCTGCGCAGATCTAATGCGCAATGTTACAGGGCACAGAAGATCTTTCATCCATGTGCTATGCTGGCTACCTTAGTTGGCGCCAAGGAAGTCAGTTGCATTTGTGCAAGTGCCTAGTGCATGTTTTGTGGCCAGGTCTTCCGGCTGAGGAAACAGGCCAGCACCTAGACAGTGGACTAATTGAGAGAGTGCTTGCCAGTGCCGAGGTTGCCAGGTGTGGCAATAGGAAGACCCAGCCCTTCCATTTATGCGCAAGTGCACACCCATACCTGTACAGAGACGTGGACATGTACATGCAGATGGTGGTTTGTGCCGGCATCGGGGCAGACATGTCCGTAAAGGCAATGCTGAGTGGTGCAAGCCTAGCAGTTTCCAATCCTGGCTGCGCACAGCATTTTGCATGGCATGCTGCCTTTGCCAAGCTGTACACAGCCCAGCAGCTGTGGGCTGATGAGGTTCCCATGTGCTGATGTGCACCTGATCATATGCTGAGAAATGACCTGGAGTGCTAGAATCCAAAGGCTTCTTCCTGGATCTCTTTTCAGACTAGGCTTCTCACCCTTACAGCTGTGCAATGGGATGCGCCCCTTACATAAGTGTAGCATAAGTTGCATTCTCTCTGTGATTGTGCAATGAATTGAGTGATGGATCCTCTCTGCGCAGTCCTTATGCAACGAGCAGCCAGGACCCTGCTCCCAGCAGGGGCTCTTCAGTGGCACTTACACCCTAGGATCGCTGAAGCCGGAGCGAAGGTGGGCAATTGTGTGGCTCAGCGCAACTGTGGCACAGCTGCGGCGCAGCGCATGCATTGTTGCCTCATGCATAATTGCCTCACAAAAGCCAGTTGGTGGCAGTCAGCCCCATGTGCATCTTAGATCCTCGGGTAAGAGGCTGGAATCGCACTAGAGTAGAAGCAAGTGAGCATCCCGCAAACTGCTGACTGTCTCCTCCACTGGCAACCGCCCTGCAGGCCATACAAAACAGACAGCCAGATCTTTTTATCACCTCCATCAAGCAGCTCCAACGTGCAGTTGCCAGGGCAGCTTAAATCCTTGGACCAGCTTAGGGCCCCTGCACTGCAAGTGGTTGAGCAAAACAAAGCAGGAGACGGAACTCCGCCGCCGGGAACTTTCAGCCATGTGAGGAGCTTTGGATCAGAGAAAAGTAGGTGGATTTCTGTGGCGCTTGTTGTTTCTCTTGAATTGCAGCCCTGCATGTGCATCATGGGAGAATTGATATATGTTGTGTTGATTTAAGTGCACGCACATATACATAGACACACAAATGCAGACACACACACCACAGCGCTTGCGTGCAAAGTCACAAACATACAGGCTTGTGCGCACACACACACATGCACACATGCAAAGAAATCAAGTATGTACACATCAACACCCCACAGGAAAAGAGTCCCATGTGCCCGCGAGCGCCCCTCTTCTTAAAGTCCCATCCTCAGGATCACCAGGGTCTAGCAGCGTGTTTGCTGCAACCGGGTTAGTGTGATGAGCACATTCACATGTACTTGTTGTGCATTATGCACAGGTAAACCACCGTGAAGAGATCATGGCTCATTTTTTCATTGGAAGTGTTTTGTTTTGCATTTATTTGCCCTACGAGAGTGTGTTCTTCTGCCCTTTATAGTGGCACCAACCCAAAAAATCAAGTTATGGCAAGGCGTCTAGAATCAGCACGCTGGACATACACCTGGCCATGATCTGCATAGAATGTTTAGCAACAGCTTTGACTGTCAAGCATGCACATTCGATGTACTGGATGTGCCTTATGACTTTGAAGGCAACCCTTCCACAAGATTCAAGGCACTATTCCTACTGCAGGGCACCACTCTCTTCTGGCAGCTATGTGATGCTGCGCAACCCCAAGGGCTGTCCGGGATGTTAAATCCAAGATACATCGTGGATGAACCAAACGAATAAGCATTTGTGTCCAAGAAGTGTGTTTAACTTTGGTGCTGCAGGGGCGACATGCGGAGTGCCACGCTCAAGAATGCTGTAACCACAAGCAGCAAGGCCCATGCATCGATCCTCCAAAATACGCTGCCGCGCCGAGAGTCTGCAGCACTGCCAGGCATCCGGCTGCGTCCCTCTGGCGGCAGCAGCCTTCAAACTGGTAGCGATGCTGGTACGCTGCCGCTCCGTCCTCCACTCGAAGCAATGTGTCCTGAGGGCCCATTGTCACCTGCCTGTGCTTGCATGGACCTGCTTTGTGCCACGTGTAGCTTATGAAGACATTGTAGTGGCATGGTCGTCGGTGTGGCAGGAGCCACATGCACCAGAACTAGCGCGTGATGCACTTGAACACGCACAGGCGCATGCGCATGTACATGTGTGTGTGTGTGTGCATGCCACTGACAAGGGTGTGTGCGCATGCCACTGACAAGGGTGCACAGGTGTGGGCTGTTTATGTGTAATGGTAAGCCGTGCTGGCCTGAACAAGCAAACCACGTTGGCTAGCAAGAGCTGCAACCAGTCAGCAGGAAGGACTGCTCTGCAAGTCGCAATTGGACCTCAGGTTCCTGCTGCGACCTCTCTGCTGGCTACGCATTGCGACTTCCAAGCTTCCTGAAGGTGCCCACCTTAATCAAATGTGACTCTCCAGCTCAACTTTTCAGGCCCCCCCCCAACAATGGGCAGCGTCGGAGCAGGTTACCAAGCCATCACACCATTGCCTTGACAGTGGGGGCATGTGGCTAAGGCAGCGCCAGCACCCTCGCATGCATCCCTATGCACGCAGACAGGCAGGCGCTGGTGCTCATGCATGCGCACTCACATGCCCCGCCATGCACACAAGGTAGGCATGTGGCGGCCGCTGTGCCCGCAGGGAGCCAACACGGCAGCTCGGAGTCTGACAAGCAACCTCATCAGCAGTCGCTCGATCTACGCGGTGCGGAATCGAAAAAACCACTTGCAGTGTTAATGATGCCGCATCGCATGCACCACATGAGTGCAGGGCTTGGTCCGGCACCTGGGCCTTTGCATCAACCTGGTGCGTTGACACAATGTGCAACCGATACACTTGATCTTTCAACCTGCTTGCAGGTCTGTTGCATGCTTCATCACTGCAAGGACCATTGGTGATTGTAATAAATGCCAATTTGAAACCTGCCTGCTATAGCATGCGCAATGTCATCACAAGGACCCTGCCTGCTATAGCATGTGCATTGTCATCACAAGGACCCTGCCTGCTATAGCATGCGCATTGTCATCACAAGGACCCTGCCTGCTATAGCATGCGCATTGTCATCACAAGGACCCTGCCTGCTATAGCATGCGCATTGTCATCACAAGGACCCTGCTTGCTATAGCACGCGCATTGTCATCGCAAGGACCCTGCCTGCTATAGCATGCGCATTGTCATCACAAGGACCCTGCCTGCTGTAGCATGCGCATTGTCATCACAAGGACCCTGCCTGCTATAGCATGTGCGGCGAGGTATGGGCCTCACTGGAATGGGCCTGGCCCCACAGAGTCTGCGGGCCAAGTTGGAACAAGTCCTTGCTCAATTGTATGGCTTCAGCAACTGCATGGCCACTGTGGCAAGGCCGACAAGCATTCAATCAGGCTGTGCTCATGCGTGCGTGCCTGTGCTTTCCCGCGCAGATAAGAGCCCGCTCAAGGCAAGGCTTCCCTCAGGGCCGCCCGCCTCCAAAGCGCGCCATGACAGCTCTTGTGAGGACCTACGGGCGACCAGGCCCCTGCAGCATGCATCCTCTGCATCACCAAAGGGGGCTGCGCTGACTGCCAAGAAGAACAGTGCAGGTAGGGCAAGTGGCTTGCTTTGCCAAAGGTGTTGCTGTGCGAGCGGGGATGGGGGGATGTGCACGTGGCGTGCCTAGCTGTGCCAAGAAGACAAGCAAAATTGGGACAGGACGCTGAAATACAAATACCCTTGCGTGCACATGGACAGCTGTACCTGCACTACATCAATTGGTGGCAACGGCGTGGCAGGGCAGGAGCGCTCAGCAGGACAAGTCTGCTGCTCATCAATGCATGTACATGCGGTTGTGCCTTCATGCCTGCAGGTGGTGGCAGTGGCGCTGCAAGGCAAGGGGTTACAAACGAAGAGAGCACTCTAAGGCAGCTACACGATGCTCTTCATCAGTTTTTGGAGCTCGTCCCACGCAGGTGAAGCGGGCAACAAGACTGCAGTAGATGAGAAATGATACTGCAGCAGATGGCAGTATACCCTGCCAATCTACAGCTTTGGCCCATGGATTTGTAGGCATGCATTTTGTGACCAACTGCTTAGCCTCGGTGCCAGATGCATGCTGGACTTTCCAGATGATCAAAAAGTTGAACAGCTTGTCATTTATGTCGCAGACCTGACGAGCATGTTGATCCATGGTATGCGGGTATGAGCTGTGAAGAGAGGGGATTATAACACATAGGATTATAGTCTGCACTGGATCATTCTCAATCTGAACAATTGAACACGCTATGTTGTCAGTGTATCACACAATCCCTCCCATGTCATTCTTGCTGCTTCTTAGTGAAGCAGTCTTTCTAATAAGGCACAGCAGGCTCTTGTTTCATGCTCATCGCTCCATTCTGCGTGCATGCAAAGTGAGCACACGCTAAAAGCTTACTCACTCAAACTCGTGATGTGATCATACTTTCACGAAGTCATAACACGATGACACTCACAGATTTATAACACTCAACCAAAGTCGAAACAAATACACACAAATTTACAGCATGAACGCATGCTCACACCAAGTCGCATGCATACACAAAGCAAGTAGGTTTGCACCAGGAAGCACAGACATGCAACGATGCTGCTGTGCCTGCCCTTGCAGGCTCTCGCACTACGTCCCGATAGGCAAATTTTGGGTCATGAGGAGGCAGTCTTGGCCTGGACAGGGTGCCGAGGCTGGCAGCAAGAGCTCCACTGCTGAATCAAACCAGCCTGCCTCAGGTGAAACGCTAGGAGCCTTCTGACTGTCTGCTGCTGTGGCTGTTGCGTGTTCTCACTTGTATGTGACATACATGCCAAGCCAGTTTCAATGTTTCAATGGAGTGGAATTCAGTTTGGAAGGCTGCTGGCCGAGCTTAAACGGTCCATCCCTGAAGCAGAACAGATGATTGTTTGCAAATTCCCTTTTTTTAAGCATCCTCATTCATCCTTGACCTTTCCTCTCTTGCCAGTCTTTGGAAATATGTGGCGTGCACTTGTAGGCGTTTGTCTATGTTATTTTTCAAGCAACGGGCCCCTACAGTCGTGGCAGTGGTGCGACTGGGTCAATGATGTGTGGTATGGAGTTCATTTGTGCAATGTTGTTTGAGCAACCATAAAGAAAAGACTTTGGTATTTCTAGGCAAGCCACCTTCCAGGAGTTCGTGGCTAGTAACAACAACAAGGCATGATGTTGCAGCCACAAGCTTCATGCAGAGTGTCCCGCATCTTGCAGTGCAATTCCTCTGAGCCTGCTTCTCAATCTGTTCAACATTAAGGCAGTGATAAAACACTTGTCTGCAAGTATCCCTGCATGTGAGGATGGCACCAATTATGGGCTTGCAACATGGCAATAGACATTGACACATGATCATGTCTAGCTGTGGAAAAAATTCTGAATGGCAACTCTGATGGTGTCTGCTCAACACTATAGGTTGCATTTTAGCTCATCAGTTCCATTGCTACCGACACATTTTTGCTTCTGCAGTGAAGAAGGGCGCTACCAGTCCAGAGCCTGCACCAAACAAAGCTGCAGGCTCCACCAAACAAGTGGATGCTTCTGGTCCTGCAGCTCAAGCAGCACAGGCTGGGATGCCAGAGCCTTTGGTGCACCTTGAGCAGGTAAGCTGTGTGTGGAAGGAAGTGTAGAGAGACAAGCTTGGCTGTACGAGAGCATGACGAGCGAAGGACATTGAGCATTTTCCTCCTTAGTCCTGCAAATATGGACCCGTCATGCGTGTTGTGTCAATAGAGTATTACAAGCTTGTCCTCGCTTTGATTGTCACTTTGGTAGTTTATGATTTGCGATTCATTGATGCCGCTAAAGAACGTATTTTGGGGGACTTTCACTGCTCAATTTGCACTGATTGTTTTAAGTGTGCAAGTTGGAGTTCTTGAATCTCAAGAGCTTAACTTCCGTAGAAAAGTCAATAGCATTTAACGTGAGCCCTTTGGTCATGTGAAGCTCCGTCCAGGCAGTGCGAGAGTAGGTTTCTTTCATTGCATTGCTGCATGCAACACCCTCAAGGGATGTAGCAGCTACCGTATCGCTCCTGGGTTATCGCATGTAATCTGATACTTATTGGGGGTCTCTGCGCTATGAACTCTGTGTAAACAACTTAAAGAAAGGCTTTGCAGACTATTAAGGTTTAGTCAGGGCCAGGCTCAGGCCCGATTATGGAGCGCCATGCTCCATAGGGGCGAAGGGCGCTATTTCATGTAAGTTGCACAAAGCAGAAGCGTTCAGAGGAGGATAGGCAGCCCAGGGAGCTCTGGCTCAACTCTTATCCTGATGTTGCTTTCAAGGTTGAGGAGCATAAGAAGCAGCAAGCAGCCGCCATTGCATCCTGGCCCCCTCCTCCCAGGCCTGTGGGCAGGCCCAGGAAGCTGCCTGTTGTTGAGGCAGGCACAAGAGAGAATGCCTTCGAGCCAAGCAATGGAGGCAGGGACAGGGGTAGGGACAGTGCTTATGAAGGTGTCCTCATGTCAGAGGAGGTCAAGTCTTAAGAGGACACAGGTATGCATGAGTAAAGACTGCCACAATCAGGCAGGGAGTGCCAAATTGAGCGAGTTTGTGTAAAACGCAATGTATTGAGGGGCCTGGCAAGCACCAAAAACTTGGGAATACTTATGAAATTATTTGTGGACCTTGCATTGAGTATAATATTGCGATCATAGGAGCGATACGGTAGATTAGGAACCTGAGGTAGAGGAGAAGTACACAATAAAAATTGTCATTGTGTCCCTCAGACCTTCGCTTCTCTGATTGGCTTTTGCCAGGTGGCTGGGAGAGATGTCTTTGGTTGTGCTTCTCAATGGTTGAAGTCTGACAACACGGAGCTACTATACGCATGGGAGCGCAGTTTAGATGAGATAGAAAGGGACCTAATGGAAAGCTTTCCATGGTAAGTGGGACATAAAATGGTCTAGCAGACGTGGCAGGGCTGATGTGTGACAGTCTTTTCTGACATGCTGCGATTTTTTAAATGTTAGCTGCAATTGAGCATATTACGCAGAAGCTGGGTAACACAAAGCCAGGTTTTTTTCTGGTAAGCTAGTACATTGCAAGTGGAGTTATGGAGGTGATAACCTGTACATGTAAGTGCCTCTGTGACACAGTGTCGTGGATATATTTTGGTACACGAGTCATGCAATAAAAATGGAAACCATGCTCAGCAGACCAATTTGAAGCTTCTTTGCAGCAGCCTAGTTCATACAGACACAGGTTCAGCCCTCTTTTACTCTTTTGTCACTTTAAGCTCTGTGTATAGTGAAGAGGTGGTGACCTGGGTAGAGACGTGGGTTGTTTGGTCTGAACGCTTGAGCAGCAGCGTGCATGTCCTCTGAGCACATACTGATACTTTTGTTTGGGCTGCAGACAATTGCTGTGATTATCATATTTATACATACATAATTAGGGACAGGTCCACTCCTTAATTTTCAATCCTTAATTTTCAATTTTCAAACTCGCCTGCCATTCTTAGGAAGATTGAATTTGCATTGAGATACCGTGGTTTCTCAGTCCTTTCTCTATCTTGCTAGATACAAATGGGCATGGAGTCAGAAATGCATTGCAATCAAATGGACTGGCTTGAGCACCACTGCTGAACAATGGGGTCTGTTTTATAAAGCATTTGATGTTTCATTGTTGCATGCTTTATTTAGGCATCCCTAATTTTCTGTGACAACTGGCAAACAAATGTGTCCGCAGGTTCTCTTTTGAGAAGTCCTTACACACGAACGACTCCTTGGAGCAAAAACCAAGGGCGAAGCAGTTGCGGATCTCAAAGTTGGACTGTCTGTAGGCATGCTTCACGCTATTACTGGCGTCTTTTAATTGAGGCTTTTGATGTTCTTGGTCTAAGCATCTTGGAGCCCCTCTGTCCCTCACCGAAGGTGGAGTACCAGGACGACCATGTTTGGGCAGTGTACCTCGAATCCAACTTCTATTTTTGAGGTGAGGCGGCTTAGGAACATGAGCTCTATACCCTAGAGAAGCTCTTCACCCATTGTCCTTCACTGCAGCAGGCCAAAGGGTACTCGACTTTCATGGCGGCTACCTTGCTTAGCTGCGGGTTTTGCTCTCTGCTGATATGATGGTGCAAATATTGTTGAGCACACACAATAGATTGTCTTATTGATGACTTGCGTGTACAAATGTGTGCATGTGCAATGGTGGAGATGGCCACCTGAGGTGCAGAGAGGCTAAAAGGCTGTGCTGTTTTGAGTGCCTTGATAGACATGGCCTTCCATTTAGCCTGATTTGGTGAAGTCACCAGGGATTTCGGGCACTGGGAAATGAATCTGCTTTTGAAGGAGGAGAATGAGTTTTGTTTCCACCATATTTGATGTATTCCTCTGATGCCAATGCACATGTCAAGGAAAAGTCCATCTATGACCATTTTCTTATTTGTAGTGTCCTTACATTTTACTTACATTTTGTATTGATGACATTTTATCCTTTTTTTGCAAATTGCACGAGACAATTTGTATGCCAATAATTTTCATAGTTCATGACGGCTTTAAGGCACTAAGCAATGCATACATTGTGGATACTGTACTATTATGAGCATTAATTGGTTGTGTGGATATTGAGAGCACACATGGTTTTTGAATATCTTTTTTTGTTGATAGATTTGTTGATGTTGTTGATGTGTATATCATACATTGAGTGCACTTTGCCTGCATTGATTTTGTTTGGGAGCAAATCATTTACCAAAAATGAAAGATTGAAATGTGTTGTAAAAAGACAGAGCTCCGTCTTGGATACCGCGCTTGCCAATCGATAGGGATATGTATCGTTACATTCCCCCCTGTCTAGGTACGGACGTC
>SL_4KL_010_BRINEDRAFT_10002526_pt1 | contig 10338 bp, 5 predicted proteins | sample SodLak_010_BRINE_2_FD_10664 | JGI IMG/M metagenome (IMG submission 10664) | reverse complement strand
AAATAAAACCACAGACAAATAGACATGAAACCCCAAAACGAGCAGTATACCGACTATATCGTAAGATCAACTTGGTGCGAGTACTCAAACACTTCGTCGAACACCTTTGCGGCCTCCTTGACCATGTCACCTTCGACGACGACGCCGAACTCAAAGTTAGTCGAGAGACTCGTATCGGTCAGGTTCGCGCTTCCGACGTAGCAGACCCTGTCGTCCACAATTACGATCTTCGCGTGAGTCGCAAACGCCTGAGAACCCTGTTTCTCGTCCCATCGGTAGAGGTCTCTCACCTCAAAGTTGTCGCGGTAGTCCTTGTCGATCAAGTCCCACATTTTGTTGAGCGTCGTTCTAGTATCGCCCTCCTCGTCTGCGGTCTCTCGGGTCAGCAGTTGTGTTTCTACCCCCCGTTGAGGGAGACTCGCAAGGTCGGACACGAGTTCGAGTGATGGATCGAAGTACGGGTTGGCGATCCGTACCGAAGAATCGGCGTCAAACACCTGGTTACGGATCGTAGAGGCGATGTCGGGGATCGAACGGACTAGAGCGGAGGTCGGTTCGAATCCTCCCGGAAGTGTGGCCACGAACTCAACGACGTCGTCCTGGCCTGTCTGGGAGGAACGACTGTCTGCTGCAATCACCGCCGCTTGCTGGGTCAGTACTCGGTTTACTTCGAGAGGGTCGACCTCAAAAGTGTAGGCCGCAAACCCCCGCTCGTCGGTCGCCGATTGAGTTGCTGCTCCGTTCTTCTGAAGACAAGTGAAGAGGGCAGCTGCTTCTCGGGTGGTCAGCGGTTCTTCTAACCCCCCGTCTACGTCGGTCCGAGTTACGTCGCTCCGATTAAGGGCCAAAATGGTGTCTCGGATAGCGACGACACGCTCAACATGCTTGAACTGACGGACCACCGCGAAGTTCGTACAGATCGCGTTACTGTCGTCGGTCACACGTACTCTGACTCCCAGAACGCGGGTATTCGATCTCTGTCGTTGCCGACCAGGTATCGCCGGTCAAGGTTTCCGTTAGCGCTCTCGCAGGCGACTTCACTCATATGGAGACACGCATGACAGGCACCGTCCTCATGTTCACACACGGGATCGTACACGCACTGCTGGACGTCCGCTATCGTCTCGTCCACCCAAGGGTGAATCCTCGTCTTGAACAGTGTGTGCATCCCACCTAAGGAGAAGTGTTCGGTGCTGCTCGCGTAGAGGAAAATCGCTGGAATGCTCGGCATCACGTACTCCGAGATGCTGTTGCTGTCGAGACCACACTGTCCGCTCGCCGTCCGCATCAGTGAGTGGCTTATTGAATGGAGGAGCGTGTAAACCTCCCGTGTGAGATCGTCTTCAATGGGAGAGTAGTGGTCGCGGAGTTCGTTGGTGTCCACGTTCTCCAAGAACCACTCCTTGAGATCACTCTCATCGTCTGTATCGGGACGTTCGACACCACGTAGTGATCCCTTCTCGTCCAGCCACTCGATGATTGCGGACCGGTCCACTTGGAGTACAATAGCCTCGGAGGGTGTTTGATCAACGTACACGGGGGTACTGTCCTCGTCACGCGGATGTGGGAACGGCTGTAGGTCCGTCCGCGACCGTTCGGGGCGGTCACGCGTGAACCCGAACGTGTAATTCAGAAGAGGGAGATTGTCCACGACCCACGCCGACGCGATGTTAACTCTCTGGAGTTTTTCCGGATATACCTCTGCCTCTGGATTCGATTCGAGGAAATCTTCCTGCTCCAGGAGACCGTCCAGGGACAGAGGTGTAGGCTGTCGATCCATGCCCTCCGTCGTGTCTATGTTTCCTTCGAACCCCTGGGTTGAACGAAGGTAGGTGAAGAGTTCGTGAGAGAGCGTTGAGTACGCTTCATCTACATCACCTTCGGTATCTCGCTGTGAGGGAAGTTGGACACGCTTGCGGTTCTGTTCAACGACCTCTTCTCGCGTCGAACCCTTTATTGTGTCTTCCGCGACATCGAAGACATCTCCGAGATCTACACCGCTCTCAATCATCTTTTCAACCTGTTCTGCCCCCACTTTCTCCTTCAGTTCCTCTATTTGCTTCTCCCGGCGTTTCGCGTCGCGTTCGTCCGTCGTCATTCGGCCGAGTTCCTCGTATGTCTTTCCTTCCTCCTCGACGATGTCGTCAAGATCTCCGAGGTGGGCGGCCATCAATATACGGGCCCAACTCTCCCCGTATTCGATGTCGCCGCTGTATCGTTGATCGATTGGAAGGTTGACGAGGACGTCGCCTTGGGAGTAGTAGACGGAGTTGCTCGCTATCGGACGGAAGTACACCCGCTCCTTGTTACACTTAGTACATCTCTTCGACATGTTGCCGCAGAAGTCGCCACACTCACCACAGTAGAAGTACCATGAGAGCGGGTCGTTGATATTCTGCTTGTTGAGGTAGATGTGGTCGTAACCGTGGTTGGGATTACTGCAGGGCTGCGGATTGATCGCCATCATGTTCCCGCAGTCGTGGACTAGAACGAACGCGAGCTGACGGAGGTCTCCACCACACTCCGGACACTCACCGTTGGTGTAGACGAAGTGGCTCGGTTCCTTCTTGCTCACGACCCGGTGGCAGCTCCGGTTCTGACAATACATGACCAGCGGATAGAGGGACCCGACGACTCGGTTCGGTCGCCGGAAATCAACGTCATCAACAGTGAGGTCCATCCACGGCTCTTCGTCTTCGTTCCGGAAACTGGATGCATGCGTAGCGATCTGCTCCGTGACGTAGTTTGCGTCAAGAGAGCTGATCTTGTCAGTCTCCCACCGGGACACCTTCATTGACAGCCCCCGTCGCCCGTAGTCGAAAAGCGATTGGGGACCGAATCGATACATCACCTGCGCCAGTCCGCGTTTCATTTCTGAATCGGCCATTGTCACTGCCTCCTATCGAACATGTTCAGCACCTGTGCGGTTCCAGTATTGACGTCGATCGGTAGTTGCTCGTCGATGTCTCGTAGACTCCGCATCGGCCCTCGGTCGTCGTCACTTCGTTTGATCATGTTACCGATCCACCCCTGATAACCGTCCTTCGGATGCCCGGACATACACCGTTCCCAGATGTCCTCAAACTCCCGTTCTACCTTCTTCTCGTAGAGGTCCACCGTTCGGTCCTCGGCCCACTCGGGGCGCTGTTCAGAGGTGACACAGTACGATCGCTTGACGAATTCGAGAAGCTCGTCTTTGTCAATATCCCCCGCACGCTGTGCCTCACGGAACGAATCGTAGAGGTATACACGCCCGACGGACGATTCAAGTTGCTCGTCGTAGTACTGTAACAGAGTCGCAGCAAAGATTCCGGGCATTGTACAACTCACAGCGAACTCGGCCCACCGCTCCAACGGGGTCGCTTCAACGAGGAGATCTTGGAAGTCGTGGTAGCGGTCAAACCGCGTGTAGTGTGATCGGTCCCGGACGTGGACCGGATTGAAGAGGTCGAACACGGTCCCGGTGACGTGGCGACCGACACGAGAGTACGCCTGGATGTACTCCGCGGTCTGCCGGGGCATCCCGAAGAACGAAATGAAGTTCAGCGTATCCACGTCAACGCCGTGAGAGATCATGCTTGTGGCGTTCACTATGTCTACCGAATTCTCCGGGTCGTCCGATTCAAGACGCTCCAAGACGTCCCGAACGACATCAAAACCAGTCTCCCCGCTCATGACGACGGAGTTCAAAGCGTCGCGTTCCTCCTCTCGTGTTTCCAGCCACGGATTGATCATCGAGGGGACCGCACGCTGGAGGCGATCACTATCTACTTTCTGGATGTTGTACGCGACTTGAGTGTCGTAGTAGTCAAGGATATCCAGAACGGCGTTATTTCTCTCTGATCCGTTCTCCGGTAGACCGAGGTCAACGACATCGCCGTACGGTGTCGTACGATGACGTTCGTTTTCCAGCTCCGCTGAAAGCTCTCCTGGATTCCGTTGATAATGCTGGACGACGTCGGCGTACTCACGGAGAACTTCGACTAGCGCGTACGTCCGGGACACGTTGTGTGGGACTGAGCCGACGATTCGACGTCCTAATCGATGAGGATCTTCGTACGCGTAGAACGACTGTTTGAGCAGTGGACCCGGTGACGGGTACGTGTTCACGTCCTTCCAGTAGAGGGCGTGAACTTGATCTTCGGCCCCTTTGATAGTCGCCGTCGCAGTGACGTTCTTCATGTCCCAGCCGTCACCGACCCGGTTCGCCCACTCCTGTAGGAACGTCTCGTAGTGGGAGTCGAACGCCCCGAATTCCTCCCGGAGAAGGTGAAGTTCGTCTTGGATCAGAACCGACGGTGGGTCGACGGGATCGACGTCCTCCACGTCTTCGTCACAGCTGTACCGTGAATAGTCCCGGTTGGCAACCAAACACTGTCCTTCTCCAGAGAACCCGTGCTTCGGACAACGCTTCTTCAATCGGCCGAATAGGGTCCGGAACCGCCGCTGCATACCGACGACGGCAATCTTGTCGATCGTACTCACGACGAACGTGGGGGCGTACCGATATACTTCACGGTCGGTAACGTATATCGGGAGTTCCCCCTCGTCACAGTCGTCGTTCGTACATATGTGGAGGAGTCGCATCCGGTCGTAGTCGCCGTCAAGCTTGATCGAGTCCTCGCCACAGAAGGGGCAAGTCGTCACGATCTTCCACTTCTCGGCGTACCGACTGTCCTCATCCTTCACAAGGCTGATGTTGTCCGTGAGATTCCCGTCCTCGTCCGTATCCATCAGCTGGTTCGGGGTATTTCCACTCCCAACGAAATACCCGAGACTGAACTCGTCAGTATCCGGGCACTCGCGGCGACGGATCAGCTCCGCCTGAGCGAACACGTCCGCGATACGCTGAAGCTGCTGGAGGGAAAGCAGACGGAGCGGGAACTTTGTTAATGCGGTCGTCCCGTGAGCCTTGCCGCGGAGCCGGTCTCTGAACGCGGTGAAGACAACGAGCCCGAGATACGCCTCAGTCTTCCCACCTCCCGTCGGGAAGTAGATCACGTCAACTTCTTCCAAACAGTGGTTCTCAGAATCAACGTCCTCAGTCTGGGCAACGATGTCCGGGATGCCCATGACGATGTAAATGATCTGGAAGAGGTACCACTCCTGGTACTTCTCCCCCATTTGGTCGAACGTCTGGTTCATGAACTTGAACGCGGCACGACTGTGTCCTACGTCCTCCCGGATGAGCTCTCGGCCTTGATCGAACCGGCGGCGTTCCTTCTCAAACGCCTCCAAATTCTCGTCGAACTTCTTCCGCGCTTCCTCACTCCGTCCTTCCAGGACCTCGGAGCGCATTGATTCGTACTGTTCACGCGCTTCTCCCATCTCCTGGGATATCCGTTCCAAGTGGGTCTCGATAGTCCCCCATGCGAAGTCTTCGAACGGAGCCGAGAGTGTCTCCCGGCTCCGATACTTCCGTTGCTCGTGGATAGGGACAGTCACAGTCTCTATCGTGGTGGGGTCAGCACGGTTGACGCTACAGTTACGACCCAGGCCATCCATCTCGGGGTCGTAGTGGTATTCGTGGCGTATCTCGTCCGAGACGAACGGTTGGATTGGCGTTTCCTCAACCGCAACATCGAAGTTGACGTCGAAAAAGAACGCGCGCCACTCCTGCCCCTTCGGATCCAGCGCCTCCGGGTAATCAACGCCGTGTTTGTTGACGAAGGATACGGAGACGATTATGTCACCATCGTCGTACTGCGCCGTGAGGGAAACCTCGAAGTCCCAGACCGGAGTCGGGGTGTCCCCGCTGAAGCGCTGCTGCAAGAACGATTCGAATGTCTCCTCATCTTTGAGTGCGGCCTCCGGGATCTTGTCCTCGTTACGACTCTCTACTTCGTCTGGTGCTTTCGGCTCCCTATACCGCCGCTGGTCCTCTCGGTACGTCTCAATTGCCTCAGTCAGTGCTTCGTCGTCAGTAAGCGGAGACAGCTTACCGTCCGACTTCGCCGCCCGTTTCAGTTCGCCCGCAGTGACAGTCAACAGACCCGCATCGATCGGAACTCGTTCGTACACCGGCCGTATTTCTTCCAAAGACGCGTCTTCACCAGTGTGCCCGCCTGATCCCTCAGATTCGGAATCTGCCTCCTCGTCACCTTCGTCTTCTTCAGGAGCGGTGAGAGCATCGTCTTCGGCAATTTCGGGGTCAAATCCGACAGATCCACCGAACTCCTGCTGTTCCTTGTATGTCGGCAGTCGCCGGTAGAAGACCTTCGCTGTCGGGCCGATGGTTACCGTCTCGTCGTCAGGAACAGACCCGGGGAGCTTGAACTGGAGCCCCATAGTGAACGGCGCTACTCGCGTAGCGATGTTCCCGAATGCGTCGTCCGAGTCCTGTGCCTCACGATATTGATACTGACTGGCCAGCGCACCCGCGAAGAATTGATCTTTTGGGTTAATGTCGTAGACAGTCTCGCCGTAGTCGCCGCGACCAGTGATTCGTTCGGTTAACCGTTCTAACAGAACGTTGTTGACGGCCTGGTGCTGCTGATACTTTTCGTCCTCCCCCGTGCCCGTTTCGTACGCATCGTCCGGCGGTCTAACGTATCGACGAGAGTCAGATTGTGGTGGAATTTCCCGTGGCCCGAGGCCCATATTCTCTCCCGTGGCTACATAGTGTCATAAAACTAGCCACTGTCATCCACAGAAAAATGTGGCACAGTAGGTTTTGCTGGCTCACACGATAACCCAACTCCAGATCAGATTCCGCGGAGCCGACCAATTTGTGTGCTCTTCGCTTCGACATTCTCCTCTACCGACTGAACTTCCAGCCGATAGAGGTACTTCCCGATCTCAAAGTCGCTGAGACGGATGTCGGGGCTTTCGGAGAGCATCACGTCGTCAAGAGTGTCATCCGCCGCAGATCGAAGGGCAGTCTTACGTAGGTTTCTCTTCAGGCGACTGTAAATCGTTTCCATCTCTTGGACCGCGTTCCACACTTGGTTAAAGTTCTCCTTGACGCCTTCAAGCTCATACGCTTCGGCGATTGCCCAGAAGCTCTTCTTCGATCGCGTTCGGTGGACTTCCATCTCGTACCATCGCTCGTACGTATCCCGATTCTTGTCCAGCCCCTGTTCTTCCATCTTCGCAACGAAGTCGTCAAGATTGTCCCCGGTTTCCTCCAGCGCAGCTTCGAGATTGACCTTCCACAGGTTCGCGTAGTAGTATAGTCCAACATCACCGCGTTCGCGTATTAATGAGTAGAGCTGTTCACGCATCGCGTCGGTATCCTCCAAGTGTACTACGACGTCGTGTTTCTTGAGCCGTGATGCGTTCTTTTTGAATAGCTTATTGTGGCCCTCTCTCACGGTGTACACTTCGGAAGCCTTGCGAAGGTACATCGACAGCCCATCCGTAAATTGGACATCAAGACAGTCCACCTCGGTCCGTCCACCCGACGTAGATGTTTGGATTGTGGAGGTTGTGTCGTAATCCGAAGGGTCGAATCCTCCACTGTCCTCGTAGTCTGTCTCGTACCCTCGAACTATTTCGCCCAGATCTTCTCCCTCAGCATCGTCTACGGATATGTCTCCGGCGAGTTCACTTGAGCTAGTCTCTTCGTATTCGGGTAGGTCAATATTCACCTGCTCAATATCTGCGGGTTCGTCCGTAGCAATCTTGGTCAGCTTATCAATGACCTTCCAGAATTCAGTCTCCGCTATCGACTCGAAAGAATTCTCCACCGCGTCAACCTGTGAATTGAGAAGACCCATCTCAATCGGGTACGCCAAAAAGATCGCTTCTTCTGCTACATCCGTTCGGAGCAGGTCTCGATCGTTCCATCGTAACGCGCCGTATAGTACGACATGGTCTGTTGGTGCGGCCGAGCGAACACTGCGGCTGTCATGTATCGAGAGATCGTCGCCTAAATCACGGTACAAGGCGGGATGTTCCGACTGGAGGAAGGTCATGAGTGCCTGTTGCTGGCTTTCCGTAGCAGTAACGACGGAGATGGAGTCGCCTCTGTCAAGTGCACCGTAGAGAAGGTTATCAACGAGTACGCCTTGCTTCTTACCACTCGCTGGAGCATTGTCCCATAGGGCCTCCAGTTCTTCTAGTGCCGAAACCACATCCCTAAACGTTCCTGTGGCAGGATTGGCCTCGGGATCTGACGCAATTCGGCCCGCAAAACGATTCAATTGCGATAGTCGGCTTGAAATCGTGGTTCGGCGTGCGTGGAAGTCAGCGAGGTCAAGTGGGGTCAATAATTCACGAAAACTTCCGAGAGCGTACCGAACAAGCTGTTGGCCTCTACGGAGGATGTCCGCGTCCAGTTCACGGGTTAAGTATTCGAATTTTATCCGCCGATCGTTCGCTCGGCTCAAGGCTTCCAGAACGTCTCCCTCACCGCAGGTGTGTACATCAAGCGAAAGACCCGAGACACGATTCTGTTCACGTCTGGCGACGACCTGCGCACGCCTAGTTGTCGGACTTACTTCCTCGTCGGCACGCATCCAGTCTGCCTCATCGTTACGATCGCCCTCTACAACTGACGACAAGAGTCTCGGGGGCCACGTCCATACAAACGCCCGTTTCCTCAACTTCTGCACTAGATCAGACGTCGGGTTGCTTGTGAAGTAGACGATCGATGGCACTTCGTTCCGTTTCTTCCACTTCAAGAGTCGGCGTAGGCGATCCTCGTCGTATTTTACAGAATCGTCGTAGATGACACAGCGAACACGATCCGCCACATCATCAGACGGGATTCGGGTACTCGTATACGAGTAGAGAAATCGAGCGGGTTTGTCCGGGTGATTGAGGTTCTTCGTGACCTTCGCAAGTGACCCGTCTGTCGTCACGTTAGCTATGGGTGTCTCTTCACGTGCGTACCGCGACTTGTCGTGAGGAGGACGAATTGATGTCGGTGCGAGTTGCCGGAAACGTTCTCGGAACTCGGTGTTAGAACTGAGAAGAAAGACCGCATTCCGGTCTTCCTTACGTGGGCCGAAGAGTGCCTCAAGAGCGTGGAGATGTAGGAAATCGGCCTTGTCTGCCGGAGTGACGATTACAAGCTCCTGCTCACGCTCAATCATTGAGCTAAGCAGACCTGCGTGTACTTCTGCAGTCTCAGGGAAGTGGACCAGTCGCTCCTCATCAGCGAGGTTTCCTGATGATATGAATGGCGAATTAAGCAATGGTGTCTTGAAGAGTGCGCTGATCGGCACAATTCCAAGAACGAAGACGGGTAACAAATACTTTGTCAAGCTGTAAGATGAAGGACACTCTAAGAGGGAGTAATTACTAGGTATGTGTGACTTCAAATGCAACGTTGGTGTATACCCGGTAGTGTTCAGATAAGCTGATTCCAAGCTAACGAGGGCGAACAGCTCTCCAGTTGAGATTTCCTCCTAAGTCAGCACGATCCGGATGTGCCACCAATCGGCTGCTCTAACCGCCACGTGTTGCTCAACACGGTGTCTTTGTCGTCGGTACCACCTGTAGTCAGGATTCCGAGGTGGTAGAGTTGGTATTTGAATTGGAAGTGCATGCCGGATTTGTAGATCGTAGGGTCACTCAGGACGGACTGGTTAATATCGCCGTCTGCGGTGAGAACGTCGTCGCGTCGATTCTGGGTGAAGAACACTTCGACGGCGAGTGGTTGGTTGATGCGTGTGGTTTCGAGTGCGACGTCGGTGAGTGACGCATCGGGCATCCCATCTTGGTGAAGGCGTTCGAGCGCGGTGATGATGAGTCGCGTGGGTTCGTAATGGATGGCGACGGAGCGTGCGAGTTGTGCACATCTTGGGGCGAGTTCGGTGAACCGTGTTCGGCTACCGGTCCACGTGTCGAATTCGGTGAGCGCCGCGGTTACACTGCCGTGCTGGTCGCGGGCGAAGCGGACGACTTCTGCGCCGAGGTGCGTCAGTGAGTCGCCGTTGGGTTGCTCGTCGACGAGGTTCAGCAGGATTGCGCCGCGTCGCCCGCCGGAGATGGCGTTGATGACGTTGTCGGCGTATACGGTGTTGGTGTCAGCGTCGACAACGATTGCTCTCTCAGGCGAAGCGATCTCAAGATCGTTGGTACCGCGCTCGATTGCTTTGAGCGTGGTCCCTTCAGCATCGGCGAGCAACTCAGTGAGCTTCTCGTGCGAGATGGTGTTGGTATCTGTGGGGCTTCGCGGCTCATCTCTCCTTCTCTACCCGGTTCAAGAACTGATTGGTAGGCGTTTGGGGACGATTACAATTCAAGCAGCGCTTCTTGGACTTGGTCTTGCATAATCTCAGATCTATTATTTGTTTTACTGTTGAGATAGATGAGCATTGTGAACCACCACTTCGTTTCAGGATCGACCGCACTCAGCCCTTTGAAGAGTGGAGGTTGGATCCTCGGAGA
>SL_4KL_010_BRINEDRAFT_10002522_pt1 | contig 10342 bp, 10 predicted proteins | sample SodLak_010_BRINE_2_FD_10664 | JGI IMG/M metagenome (IMG submission 10664) | reverse complement strand
ACCGTCAGTCGTGCTCGGTCGATTTCACCTTCGTCTTCATTGCTGACCTCGCCAGTCTCGCCGATGATATTAATGTTGTTTGCAACCTGATCCGAACTATCTTCTCCGGTCTGTTCGGCCTGGGTCTGCAGGAACCCTGCAGTGTTAATCAGCACACCCGCCGCAATGGCGGCAACAAGTACCAGCGCAATGAACACAATCAGTGTTCCAATACCAACCTGACCGCGATCGTTCCGTTTTATGTAACCTTTCATAGTTGTCTCGTCTGCCTTACTATATGCAGACTTACTCATCACTTTCTAGCTGATACTAATAAGGGTAATCTCCCAATTATCGCCTGTGAAAACACCCAAATTCAAGAGTATATTTGATGATAACAGTACGTACAAATGCTCTACATATATTATTCACTCGATCTGCTGAAGAACCAAACAGCAGATTATTTTCTTTTCGAATAACACGTTGCCATCTAATCTTCACAGTGATGAACTCGAAAAGAGATTCCGAGCGGTCGAGTTTTACGTCAAATAAAACAGAAGTTGGCCCCTTTTACACGTCGTATTTGACGATACTCAACATCACGAACAACAGTCCGACTGTTATCAGGCTCGTCTGGACCAACAACAGCCATCGTGGGTTGTCGAATCCAAACAGAAAGGCACTCAAAAGCGTCGCCGCTGCCCCTGCTACTGCCAGTGCGAACCCAATAGCCAGAAACAGCATCGAGGGCCTGGAAGTCTGTACGTACGCGCGAAGACCCATTCCTGACATCGTTAGTCCGCTTGCGATGAGCACCACAGCACTCATCGCGTAGAGAGTTTCGATCACGGTGGACACTATACGCCAAATTCAACCCTCTCTGATTTAAACTCAACTATCCAAATTTAGCTACTGATAATAACGACAAAATCGTGTTTCAGTTCTTGAAAACTGGTAGACTGAGTAACAGTTTCAGTGACCACGTTGGCGGGCCAGACCAAGCCAGCGACTACATGATGGATTTATGTCACAAGTGGAGAAAATAGACGCGGGAACAGAAGCTACCCTTCCGAGAGCGTTCGCCAGGCTTCGTCGAGCGTGTTGGTCACTTCCTGTCGTTCTTCGATGTCGACAGTCAGTTCCTCGCCGAACTCGATGCGAACCGAGTCGACGTTGCGACGATACACTTTGATCCGGCGGCGGTCATCAGAGAGAATGTTGTCGTGGAGCTCAAGGAGATCGTTCTCGGTGAGTTCGTCGATCCGGCGATAACAGGTTGCGATCGGAATCTCCAGCTCGTCGCTCAGCTCCTGGGCAGATCTCGGTTCGTCGGTCGCATCGAGAATCTCAGCGCTGTATTTGTTTCCCAGCGTCTGTAGCAAATCCACTGAAGACATCTATTATCAGATTATAAAACACGATAACCATAAATCTACCGGCCTGTATGCGTAGGTTTTGATTACTATAACTGATTACCTCATTGTCAACAAATGAGTATCAGTAGCCCTCGGAGCGTGATTTTCACTCCTAATAATAAGAAAAACGGTTCGTTCGCTGATATATATTTCGGCGAAAGAAGTTATCGAATTGATAGCAGCTCAACAGCGACAGTTGCTGAAAAGAAACGAGAATAGACGGCGGCTCAGATCGGCGAGTTCTCTTCGTTCATCATCGAGAACGCACTCGCGTTCTGGTGAACCTCGATCCCACCCTCGGCAATCTCCATCGGGAAGATGTCTGTATCGATGTTTTTCTTTCGCATCTTTGCGACCCAGACGTACCGGTTCACGCCGGAGTCCGTCGGCGTCTGGAGCAGGTAGATGTTACCATCGGTAAGGAAATTCTCTAAGTTGATATCCGTGTCCGGGAAGATTGTCCCCTGCTCGTTTGTCATCAGCGTTGTGAGATCGTTCTCTGCGAGAATATCCGTGAACTTCAGTAGGTAGGTTCGCTGCTCGCGTTCGGTGTCGAAAAACAGCTTGAACATCGTCAGCGAATCGAGCACCAGCCGTTCGTAGTCCTCGTCGTCGAGTTCGCTCAAAAGCAACTCCAGCGAGGAGCTGAAATCGTTCTCACGGAGTAGCACCTGCTTGTCGTACACCGTGATCCGACCCTCGTCGACGTACTGCTGCCAGTTCTCGAAGCCGATCGATTCCGCGGCCTGCCGGAGATCCTCGCTGTTTTCTTCAAAGGAGAGAAAGATCCCGTTCTCGTCGAACATCTCGACCCCGTTGTAGATGTACTGCAGGCCGAGAATACTCTTGCCGGCACCGGGGTTGCCGCTGACAAGCGTCGTCGAGTTGTTAACGATACCACCGTTGAGGATTTCGTCGAGCCCCTCGATCCCAGTTTCAGTCTGTTCGATCATGCGTGCACCTGCTGTGGGTCAACCCAGATGACGAAGTCGCCATCCTCCTTTTTGATCACACCTTTGATGGCGTCTCTGTCCGCAGCGGGTGCCTGATCGACATCGGCGTAGTCGACCTGGACGACCTGTTTGACCTCATCAACCAGCCAGCCAGCTGCGCCCTGATCGTTGACGACCTCTGGATCGTAGACGATGATCCGGGTCGCCTCCCGGTCGTGTCCGTCGATCCCGAGCACTGTCTTCGGGTTCACGATCGATGTTGTCCGGCCGCGAAGATCCATCACGCCTTCGACGTACGCCGGGGAGTTTGGCACCTTCGTCAGATCGCCAATATCGACGATTTCTGTCACGTATTCAATGCTTACACAGTACGTCTCCTCACCAAGCTCGAATTCGAGTACCTGTCCGTTCGTGTTTGCCGTCGAATGTTCATCCGTGGTAGCTGTCATATCTGAATGGTATCTATCGGTAAGACAGTCGGGAACCGGCGCGGTTTGGCCCAGTTCGCGACGTTTCTGTTGGTTCGTCTATGCCAAGAGACCTTCCGGCGCAACTTAAATCTGCCCACTGGGCTATCACATTTGATTACGTGGGCGGAGTATTTATTTGGTACTTCCCCGCAGTTTTAACCGAGAATGCAGCCGACCCTCGGACAGTTGATGGCCAGTAGTCATCGGACGGTGAGCAGGCGATGACTCGGGCAGTCGTCGCTGATGACTCACACTTCATGCGAAGTGTCATCTCGGACATCCTCGAAGAGAGCGGGATAACTGTCGTTGCGCAGGCGCGAAACGGCATCGAAGCCGTCGAGGCTGTCGTCGAACACGAGCCCGATGTAGTGACGATGGATGTCGAGATGCCGGAGATGAACGGGATCGAGGCTGTCGAAGAGATCATGGCAACGAAGCCAACGCCGGTGCTCATGCTCTCTGCACACACCGACGAGAACGCAAACGTGACCTTCCAGGCGCTGGACAAGGGAGCAGTCGACTTCTTCACGAAACCCGGCGGTGAGGTGTCGATGGAGATGTCCCGGCTGAAAGACCAGCTTGCGGAGATGGTCTCGTCGGTCGCGGAGGTAAATCTCGGAGGCAGTGAATCGAAATCGTCAGCCAGAAACGAGACAACGACGAGTCAGCCAGCCCAGTCGACGCCAACCCAGACCAGCGAGCAGTACGTCGAGAATCCGACGCTGCTTATCGGTTCGTCGACGGGTGGGCCGAAGATGGTCGAACAGGTCATCTCGGAGCTACCGCTGGAGGCGGATTTCCGTGTGCTCATCGTCCAGCATATGCCCGATGGCTTCACCGAGCGGTTCGCAGACCGGATCGACGGTGGAACCGACTACGAGGTGAGGGAGGCTGCCGACGGTGATCGGATCGGGGGTGGTGAGGTGCTGGTTGCACCCGGCGGCAACCACATGGTTGTCTCGAACTCCGTCAACGGTCGACATCGTGTCCGACTGACCGAGGATCCACCCGTCAACAGCGTGCGTCCCGCGGTCGATATGACGATGTCGAGCGCTTCCGAGGTAATCGACGGCCCGATGACCGGCGTCATTCTGACTGGGATGGGCGAAGACGGTGCAGCAGGGATCAAATCGATCAAAGCAGTCGGGGGGAAGACGATTGCCCAGAACGAGGAGACCTCCGCAGTGTTCGGAATGCCAAAGCGGGCAATCGAGACGGGCTACGTCGACGAGGTGCTCCCGATCAACGAGATTTCGGATGGTATCGTACAGACAATAAAGGCGGACTCAACAACGCAGAAAGGACATGAGGTGAACTAACAATGGACGATCAGTACTTGGATGCCTTCATTCGCGAAAGCGAAGAGGAGATAACGAAGTTGAACAACTCGCTTCTGGAGCTCGAATCGGATCCGGAAAACCGGGAAGCGATGGATCAGATCTTCCGGACAGCCCACACACTGAAGGGGAACTTCGGTGCGATGGGCTTCGAGGACGCGGCAGATCTCGCTCACGCGATGGAGGACCTACTGGACGAGATGCGCGATGGGAACATGGAGGTGACGCCGGCGGTGATGGATCTCATCTTCGACGGCGTCGACGGGATCGAGGCGATCGTCGGTGAGATCGAAGAACACGGCGAGTCCACACTCGATACGTCGGCGACGGTCGCACAGCTCCGGGAGGTGCTCGAAAACGGTGTCGAGGCGGCTGGCGGAGACGTTGAGGACACGGGGAAAACGCAACAGCAATCAGGCGGCAGCTCGGGTGGGGCTGTCGAGACGGATGTCGATCTCTCGGAGATCGAAATCGACGAGGATGATATTGACGAGCAGGTTGCATACGCCGAAGTGGATCTCGGCGACACCGACATGCCGGGCGTCGACGCGATGTTTGCGATGGAGTCTGTCGACGAGGTGTTCGATATCCTCGCGACCGATCCAGAACGGGCAGAGATCGAGGACGGAAACTACGACGACACCTTCGGCCTCTTTCTGGATGCGGAGGATCTGGGTCGGGTCGACGCAGAGCTCGGTAGTGTCGGCCAGATTGAAGAGACAGCTGTCGAAGACGTGACGGATACCGTGTTGCAGACCGGGGGCGGACAGACTGGCACGACCAGCGCAGCCGGCGACGACGACCACTCCGTCGATGAGATCAAATCCGTCCGGGTCGATGTCGATCAGTTAGACGATCTACACGGGCTAGTCGAACAGCTCGTCACCTCGCGGATCAAACTCCGCCGGGCTGTCGAGGACGAAAATATGGATTCGGCCGAGGAGACGCTGAACGAACTCGACAAGATCACCGCGAATCTGCAGAACACGGTGATGGATATGCGGCTGATCCCGCTGAAGAAAGTCGTCGGCAAGTTCCCGCGGATGGTCAGGGATCTCTCCCGTGAGCTCGGCAAGGAGGTTAACTTCGAGATCGAAGGTGAGGAGATCGAACTCGACCGGACAATCCTCACGGAGATCTCCGACCCACTGATGCATATCATCCGGAACTCGCTCGATCACGGGGTAGAACCGCCGGAAGAGCGAGTCGAGAAAGGGAAACCCCGCGAGGGACAGGTGACACTTCGTGCCTCGCGCGAGCGCGATCACGTCAACATTCAGGTCGAAGACGATGGCGCAGGGCTGGACGTCGAGCAGATCAAAAAGAAAGCGATCGAGAAGGAAGTCAGAACGCCCGAGGAGCTGGAGACGATGTCGAACTCCGCGATCTACGATCTCGTCTTCCACCCGGGCTTTTCGACGGCCGACGAGGTGACAGATACGAGCGGCCGTGGTGTCGGGATGGACGTTGTCCACGATACAGTCACCCAACTCGACGGGTCGGTCGATGTCGACAGCACGCCCGGCCAAGGAACGACCGTCTCCCTGCGGCTGCCAGTGACGATGGCAATTGTGAAAGTACTGTTCGTCCAGGTCGGCGACGAGGAGTACGGCGTGCCGATCAAAAACGTCGACGAGATCACCAGAACCGACGAAATGAAACAGGTCAACGGCCGGGATGTCATCAAACATAACAATGAGATCTACCCGATCGTCGACCTCGGCGAGACGTTCAACGTGCCTCGCGATGCTGCGACCGATGGCGGCACAGCGGATGCCGGTAACATGCTCGTTCGCATCCGCGAATCCGAGCGACAGATTGCGCTTCGGTGTGATGCAGTCAACGCCCAGGAGGAGGTGGTGGTCAAGCCACTGGAGGGAATCCTCAGCGGAACACCCGGACTGTCGGGAACGGCAGTACTCGGCGACGGAAATATCGTTCACATCCTCGACGTGGTGACACTATGAGCAGAGCAGACGACGCTTTCGATGACCTGCTCTCGTTTATTGAACGCGAGCTCGACTTCGAATCAGGATTTTACAATAACGCCTATCTGGACCGACGGATCAGCGCACGGATGCGTCGGACCGACACGGACGATTACCGGTCCTACCAGCGACTACTGGAGCGCGACGACGGCGAGCAGGAGAAGCTGCTTGATTCGCTTTCGATCAACGTCACTGGCTTTTTCAGAAACCCCGAAGCCTGGGAGAAACTGCGGCTGGTGTTGCGCGATCTCACAGCCGAGAATCGACGCGTACGGATCTGGAGTGCACCCTGTGCGGACGGGCGTGAACCGTACTCGATTGCGATGCTGGCGAGCGACGATCCGGAGATTCGTGAACGCCGGATCGAAATCACGGCGACCGATATCAACCCGGACATTCTGGAGGTCGCACGGGCAGGTGTTTACGAAACCTCACAGACCAGTGATATCGCCGAAGAGCTCGAACCGCTGTCCGATTACAACAAATACGTCGACCAGAAAGAAAACAGATTCGAGGTAAAAGAGAAAGTAAAGGAGATGATCTCTTTCGAACAGCACGATCTCATCCGTGGTGATCCAAAACATGATTTCGATCTTGTGCTGTGTCGGAACCTGCTCATCTATATCGACTCCTCGTTCAAAGTCCCGATATTCGAGACGATCCGTGGATCGCTTCGTGAGGACGGCTATCTGATGATCGGAATGACCGAAACGCTCCCGACAGAGAGCCGTAGCGACTTCGACGCAGTACACAAACAGCAACGGATCTACCGACGGAGCTAATGTCTCTATTCCAATACGAACGGGAGGGGAACGCCCAGGAAATCATTCGTGCGTTGCACGAAGCCTCCAGTGTCGAGGTTCGGAAACGGGCAGCAGAGATGCTGGGCCGGATGGACGAGCACGACGACAGGGGCGATATCATCACTGCACTAGTGCGTGCTGCCCAGGAAGACGACTCGGATGCTGTTGTCGCAGCCGCAATCGATGCGCTCGACGAACTCGGCCAGGACGGACTCGAACGGCTGATTACGAGCATGGCCGATCTCAATCTGGATGGAGATGCAGCAGACTGGAAGAAAGCAAAGGCATTCGTCCGAGCGCTTGAGGCTGACATTCCGGAGCTTCGAATGGCGGCGGCAAATGCGATCGGCGAACTCGGCGTCCCGGACGCGATTCCGGCACTCGTCGAACGGTTCGATGATCCAGATCCTCGCGTTCGGGCGCGAGCGGCTCGGGCCTGCCGAAACATCGGTGATGCACGCGCGACAAAAGCACTCACCGGGCTACTCACGGATCCGAAAGGAGAGGTGCGGCGGGAGGCTGCGGAGGCGCTTGGTCGGATCGGGAACAGGCAGGCGCTGCAGGCGCTGCTCCAGCTGTACGACGACGACAACGAGCAGGTCCGGCGGATCGCCGTCCGTGGGTTCGGGAAATTCCGGAACGACCGCCCTGTCGAGTACCTGGCGAAGGCGATGACGGACGAATCCGCAGCAGTTCGCCGTACAGCAGTGTTCTCACTGATCGAGTTGCTCTCGAACGTGCCAACCGAGCAAAGCCACCAGATTCGGGAAACAGTCGTCGATGAACTCGCAGAAAGCGAACGCGAGGACAGTTCGGTCGTCGATCCGCTCGTCGAAATCCTGAACGCCGGAACGAAGGCAACACAGCGCCGGAATACTGCCTGGCTACTCGGCCGGATCATGGAGGGAGAAACCAACCGGGACGCGATCGATGCACTGGTCGAGACACTGGAGGAGGGTGGTACGATGACAAAACAGTTCGCGGCGACCAGTCTCGCTGAAGTCGGTGCAACGTACACCGAAAAGCAACTACTCAGTCTCGCACGCGACGATAATCAGGATACAAAAGCACGCGCACAGGCAGTGTTTACACTCGGGAAGATCGGTGACGAAAATACAGCAGAGGATATCGAGCGACTCCTCGACGAGACCGAGGACGATCAGGTCCGAAAACGGGCCTTTTCGGCGCTCTCGAAGCTGGGTGGACAGGCCCAGCCGTAGCACAATGATTAATACCAACTCACAACCAAACGGATCATAACCCAAAACAGCAATGAGCAACGGCGAAAGTACACTGGCAGACCAGAAAGGGAAGTTTACGCAGGTCGTCAAAGACGGCCAGAAAGTTCCCGATGTCGAGTGGATTCCGGGTCGGATTCTGCTCTCGGAGAAACGCCTCGTGCTCGCGAGCAATCAGGGGAAACGGACCATTCCGCTCTCGAAAATCTCGACAATAAAGACCAGAGACGACGCAAGCCAGCCATTTTCGAACGTCTCTAGCTACCTCTCTCTGCAGGTCGGCTCTGATGTGACACTGGTTGCGCCGGCAGATCACGAGGAGTTCGAACACCAACTGTACAGCGCCGTCCTCAATGGTGATATCGTGATCGTCAAACACCCGGCAGTCAAAGGCGGCGTGATCCAGGACGCAGGGTGGCAGAAAGGTCGGATGGCAGTCGACGAAGATCAAATCGGACTCGCACTGGCTAACGGGAAGTTCGTCGAGGTTGAAACTGACGATGTTGGGTCGGTCGAGCGACAGAAAGGAGGGGTGATGGAGAAAGAACGACCCTATATTGAAGTTGAGCATACTGTTGGATCCACGGCTGTCGAGACACATATCTCCGGCAACCCCCAGAAAGTAAATATCCTCGCCGGGCTGCTCGGATCGAACGAGACAAAAGACCCCGAAGAGATGGAGCTTTCACCGGAAGAACAGGAGGTCGTGATGGCGCTTTACTCGGGTGTCTCACCGTTTCAGATCCCACAGTTCGTCGGGATGGACGTGGATCAGGTCGAAGCGATCTACGATCAACTCATCGAACAGGGGGTGCTTGATCTCGAACGGGAACGCCGCGAGGTCAGGCTAAAAGCCCGCGGTCGCAACGTCGCCAGCGAGGCGATGGGCGAGGAGTGACTACACGTTTACGTCGTCCAGATACCGATTCACGACGATCTGTCCTTTTGGCGTAAGCCGGGTGCCGGATGCGGAGTCGACGACAAGTTCTTTCTCCTCGAGTCTGTTCAGAATCATCGTCACGTTCGAGGGATCCATATCGACGATGCCAGAAAGTGAGACACCTTCCTGGCCACCACCGGAGTAAACCGCAGTGAGAATCTCCTTTTCGTCGGCCGAGATATTGATGTCTTTCAGTTCGTTTATCAACTCCGTATACTCGATCCGGAGATAGCGGCCGAGAATCGACATCATCCGTCGGGTGTTCAATGCGACCATCGTCACCATCGCCTCACCCGAGGGCATATGCTGAAACTCGATGACTGGATGACTTTTGCCAGCGATCTCACGGGTCGCATGGGAGAACTGGGTCACTGTTGCCAGCGTAATCTCGATGGGCTCACCCCGCCCCCTGAACTGGACAGTCTTTGGACGGAGATACAGTCGTGCGGGCACGAATGACTCGTCAGTCACGCGTCCACCGACACGTGCCGGATGTTTGATCGTGATCTTGGTTCCGTTTAGCACCGCCTTGAACAGGACAGTGGAGAACTTCTCGATAGTGCTGTCGTCTGCCTCGATGACGGCTTTGTGCTGGCGACCCTTGAGTTCGAACGCGATCGTCACCGTTGATTCGAAAAAGCCCTGAATATCGTCCGGGACGTGGCCAACGGCGATATCGAAAATCTTCGACAGCGGGATCGTCAGTCTGTCGTTGCTGTTGACCGCGAGAACGAGCCGTTTCTGGCTCAAAAGCACTCGTCCCTGCGCGGGTTCAGACCGGGTCGCAACGCTAGAGTCAAACTGCGCGACGAAATCCGCAATGACTGATTCCGACATGTGGCTGAACACGCGCAAAGGGAGCGCGACTGTCTGCAAGAATGTCGTGTGTAATCAAAAGTGTGACGGCACTCCCTGGCAGCGACACCGCAGGGCAACTCTTTGATTGGGAGATTACTCCTCAAGCGAGTTTGCAATGTCTGCAAGCGACGAATTCGGTGGCTCGGTCACCTCGTAAACGACACGACTCCCTGGCTCGCGCAATCCGTAGGCGTACCCCTCGGTGACGACATCGAGAACCAGCGTCGTTCGAGGTCCGAACCCGTTCGCATCCAACCAGCCCCGCAGCTGGTTCTCACCGTCCTCGGTCCGAGCAAGCCGGCGGTTCTCGAACGCACCACGGATGACAGGCTCGTCTTCGAGTGTCGAATCGACCACTGCA